>Ga0207696_1000622_pt1 | contig 26024 bp, 25 predicted proteins | sample KBSS54metaG_FD_184403 | JGI IMG/M metagenome (GOLD analysis project Ga0207696, IMG submission 184403) | Switchgrass rhizosphere microbial communities from Kellogg Biological Station, Michigan, USA - KBS S5-4 metaG (SPAdes) (version 2) | ecosystem: Host-associated > Plants > Roots > Rhizosphere >...
CTCAAAACTTTAAGCTCAATGACATTCGACTCGATAACAGCCAGCTTGATTATAAACTGCGCGGCATTCAGATCTCATCCGGCAATGCGACGTCGTTTGTCGCCATCACCAACCTTGAAATGAAACGTGCAACGCTTGAACTGCATAACAAGCCCCAGCATCTCTTTTTGCGAAATATCAATGTCATGCAGGAGGCGGCTATTGGCCCTGCACTGAAGATGAACTTTGACCTGCGTAAAGATGTTCGTGGCAAATTTATGGCTAAGGACGAAACCCTGCTGTCGCTGGCAAACATCAAAGCCGTGAATGAAAAGGGGCAAAGTTCGGTCGATATTGATAGGGTTGATCAGCAGGTGGTGAACGTTGAGCGCCTGAATTTTAAGCTTCCGAGCAGATAATCACCGTTTTTGCCATTTTGCGATTAATCCGTAGCAAAAATGTGAGCTATTCGGACAACCGCTACTGTAAGTTGTGGTTAGAAGGCGTAACATTCATCCAGATATGAACCAAATCTTGCTGGCGAAAACAGGTTTAATAGCTATAATTCTGCAACCATTTTAAGGTGGAAGAAATAATGATTAATTTGAAAGCAGTCATTCCGGTAGCGGGCTTAGGCATGCATATGCTGCCAGCCACAAAAGCGATTCCAAAAGAGATGCTACCGATCGTCGACAAGCCGATGATTCAGTACATCGTTGACGAGATTGTTGCTGCAGGGATCAAAGAAATCGTTCTGGTAACCCATTCCTCTAAGAATGCGGTCGAAAACCACTTTGACACGTCTTACGAACTTGAAGCGCTGCTTGAGCTGCGCGTTAAGCGTCAGCTTCTGGCCGAAGTGCAGTCTATCTGTCCGCCAGGCGTGACCATCATGAACGTTCGCCAGGCGCAGCCGTTGGGTCTGGGGCACTCTATTCTTTGTGCTCGTCCTGTGGTGGGTGATAATCCGTTTATCGTTGTACTGCCAGATATCATTCTGGATAATGCTTCTGCCGATCCACTGCGTTACAACCTTGCCGCGATGGTGGCACGTTTTAACGAGACGGGCCGTAGCCAGGTGCTGGCAAAACGCATGAAAGGTGACCTTTCTGAGTACTCTGTCATCCAGACGAAAGAACCGCTGGATTCGGAAGGGCAGGTCAGCCGTATCGTTGAGTTTATCGAAAAACCCGATCAGCCGCAGACGCTGGATTCCGACCTGATGGCCGTTGGCCGTTATGTTCTCAACGCTGATATCTGGGCAGAGCTTGAAAATACTGAACCTGGTGCCTGGGGACGCGTACAATTAACCGATGCTATCGCTCAACTATCGAAAAAACAGTCAGTTGACGCGATGCTGATGACGGGCGACAGCTACGATTGCGGTAAGAAAATGGGCTACATGCAGGCATTTGTGAACTACGGTCTGCGTAACCTGAAAGAAGGGCAGAAGTTCCGTAAAAGCATTGAGACGCTGCTAGCAGAGTAACTTTTACCGGCTTCCACTCATAACGGCAGTGAGCATTTTGAGCAGGCATGAACTCTCATTATGATTACTGCCGTTTTTTTATTAAAAAAAATCAATAATAACAGCGAGTTCTCTGTATTTTTTTTGGACGTATCAGATAAGATTTTTGCTTGTTTCTGTCTCTGAGAAGAACGACAATTAAGCCCATATTTAAGTTCGTTCCATAATAGTTATTGCTGACGGTAAGCGCTGAACTCCAAACATTAAGATTATACTCAGTACATTGGTAGCTGTTAAGCCACGGGCGGTAGCGTGTCATTTTCTGCATACAGCCTACTGACGGTTGCATATCAGAACATCCATACTTCATTTCGATATTTTTCAACAGCGGATTAGATAACGTGAAAATTCTTGTTACTGGCGGTGCCGGCTTTATCGGTTCTGCGGTTATACGACATATAATTAAAAATACCCATGACGAAGTGGTCAATGTGGACAAATTGACGTATGCCGGTAACCTGGAGTCGCTTGCTGAGATCAGCGATAGCGAACGCTATGCATTTGAGCAAGCCGATATTTGTGATAAGACCGCTATGGAGCGTGTTTTTGCCATCCATAAACCTGATGCTGTGATGCATCTTGCCGCAGAAAGCCATGTGGATCGTTCCATTACTGGGCCTGCAGCTTTCATTGAAACCAATATTGTCGGGACGTACGTTTTGCTGGAAGCCGCTCGCGCCTACTGGTCAGCTCTCGATAGTGAATCGAAAATTCTATTCCGCTTTCACCATATCTCTACAGATGAAGTCTATGGTGATCTCCCACATCCGGATGAGCATCCGACATCAACCGAGCTACCGCTGTTCACTGAAACAACGGCTTATGCGCCGAGCAGCCCGTATTCCGCGTCTAAAGCATCAAGCGATCACCTGGTTCGCGCATGGCTGCGCACCTATGGTTTCCCGACCATTGTGACTAACTGTTCGAACAACTATGGCCCGTATCACTTCCCTGAGAAGCTGATCCCGCTGGTAATTTTGAATGCCCTGGACGGTAAAGCGTTGCCTATTTATGGCAAAGGCGATCAGATCCGCGACTGGCTATATGTCGAAGACCATGCCCGCGCGCTTTACACTGTCGTCACTCAGGGTAAGCCGGGTGAGACCTACAATATCGGTGGGCATAATGAGAAGCAGAACCTTGACGTGGTGCATACCATTTGCGATCTGCTGGACGAGATTGTGCCAAAAGACGGATCTTACCATGACCAGATTACTTACGTTGCGGACCGCCCAGGTCATGACCGCCGCTATGCGATTGACGCTCACAAAATTTGCGAAGAGCTGGGTTGGGAACCGCAAGAGACCTTTGAGAGCGGCATTCGGAAAACTGTTGAGTGGTATCTCAGTAATCAGGATTGGGTGAACAACGTTAAAAGTGGCGCCTATAAAACATGGATTGAGCAGAATTACGGGGAACGTCAGTAATGAATATTCTCCTTTTCGGCAAAACAGGGCAGGTGGGTTGGGAACTGCAACGTGCTCTGGCCCCGCTAGGCAATCTCATTGCCCTGGATGTTCATTCCAAAGATTTCTGCGGTGATTTCAGCAACCCAGAGGGTATCGCCCAAACGGTTCGTTTGATTAATCCTGATGTCATTGTCAATGCTGCCGCCCATACAGCGGTAGATAAAGCTGAATCAGAACAAGAATTTGCCCAACTACTGAATGCAACCAGCGTTGAAGCGATTGCGAAAGAAGCGGCGCAGATTGGAGCCTGGGTGGTCCATTACTCAACGGATTACGTCTTCCCGGGTGACGGTGAAACGCCGTGGCAAGAAACCGATGCAACCGCACCATTAAACGTCTACGGGCAAACGAAACTAGACGGTGAAAAGGCGTTGCAGGCGCATTGCGCGAAGCATCTTATTTTCCGTACCAGTTGGGTCTATGCAGGCAAAGGCAATAACTTTGCGAAAACAATGCTGCGCCTGGCAAAAGAGCGAACTGAATTGTCAGTGATTAACGATCAGGTCGGTGCACCGACAGGAGCTGAACTGCTGGCCGATTGTACGGCTCACGCCATTCGTACCGCGCTGGTCAAACCGGAAGTAGCAGGTCTCTATCATCTGGTAGCATCGGGTACTACGACATGGTTTGACTATGCCGATCTGGTGTTTCAACAGGCCCGGGAAGCAGGAATCGAATTGGCGATTGAAAGGCTGAATGCCGTTACTACCTCTGCTTATCCGACGCCGGCAAAGCGCCCACATAACTCACGGCTCAATACCGATAAATTCCAGCGCAGGTTTGACCTCGTACTGCCGTCATGGGAAGTTGGCGTGAAACGGATGCTCACTGAGCTATTTACCGCTGAAATGGTTTAACATTTTAAAATGTCCTGAAGAGGGCATTTTGCGTTTATAGAGAAAAATGATGACTACGCGTAAAGGTATTATTTTAGCCGGTGGTTCCGGTACTCGTCTTTATCCTGTCACGATGGCAGTGAGCAAACAATTGCTGCCTATCTATGATAAGCCAATGATTTATTACCCGCTTTCCACACTTATGCTGGCGGGTATTAAAGATATCCTTATCATCAGTACTCCCCAGGATACGCCACGTTTCGAGCAGTTGCTCGGTGACGGTAGCCAATGGGGCCTGAATCTCCAATATAAAGTTCAGCCAAGCCCTGATGGATTGGCACAAGCCTTCATTATTGGTGAGGAATTTATTGGAGAAGATAGCTGCGCGCTAGTCTTAGGCGATAACATTTTCTATGGCCACGATCTGCCAAAACAGCTACAAGTGGCCCTGAACAAAGACAACGGTGCAACTGTGTTCGCCTATCATGTCAACGATCCTGAGCGTTACGGTGTGGTTGAGTTTGATAAAAGCGGGACGGCTATCAGTCTTGAAGAAAAACCGCTTGAACCTAAGAGCAATTATGCAGTTACCGGGCTCTATTTCTACGATAACGATGTGGTTGAGATGGCTAAAAATCTGAAGCCTTCTGAGCGTGGTGAGCTGGAGATTACTGATATTAACCGTATCTATCTGGAGCAAGGGCGTTTGTCGGTTGCCATGATGGGGCGCGGGTATGCATGGCTGGATACCGGTACACATCAGAGCTTGATTGAAGCCAGTAACTTCATCGCGACTATTGAAGAGCGTCAAGGGCTTAAAGTCTCTTGCCCGGAAGAGATTGCGTATCGCAAAGGTTTTATCGATGCGGAGCAGGTAAAAAAACTGGCAGAACCACTGAAGAAAAATGCTTATGGCCAGTATCTGCTGAAAATGATTAAAGGTTATTGAGCTATGAACGTTATTAAGACTGACATTCCAGATGTACTGATTTTTGAACCAAAAGTTTTTGGTGATGATCGTGGTTTTTTCTTTGAGAGTTTTAATCAGAATGTCTTTGAGGAAGTGGTTGGGCGCAAGATCGAGTTTGTGCAGGATAATCACTCTAAATCATGCAAGGGTGTACTACGTGGACTGCATTACCAAATGGAACCACATGCGCAGGGTAAGCTTGTGCGTTGCATCGCTGGGGAAGTCTTTGATGTAGCAGTTGATATTCGAAAAAAATCACCGACTTTTGGGCAGTGGGTTGGAGTGAATCTTTCTGCTGAAAATAAGCGACAGCTGTGGATTCCAGAGGGGTTTGCCCACGGTTTTGTTGTGTTGAGTGAAACGGCTGAGTTTGTATACAAAACAACCGAATATTATCACCCTAAATCCGAAAGAAGCATTATATGGGATGATAGAATTATTAATATCCTATGGCCAATAGATAGTATTCCTCTATTATCGGTTAAAGATAGTCAGGCATTACCATTTTCTTCAGTGGAATAAATATTAAAGATGAGTCAACAAACTAAAATTAAAGAAAATATTGCGTATTATTTACCTCAATTCCATTGTATACCAGAAAATGATCTGTGGTGGGGGAAAGATTTTACCGAGTGGGTACAGGTTAAAGCGGCAAGAAAATATTTCAAAGGTCATGAAATACTTCAACCTGAAGACGGGAATTATTATGATCTTTCCGATGTCTCAGTGATAGAAAAACAATATAAATTAGCACGTGAGCATAGTATTACTGGCTTTTGTATGTGGCATTACTGGTTTGGTAATGGTGATAAGTTACTTGAAAAACCAGCTGAATTGATTCTCAATAGTAATATTGAAGTTAGGTATTGTTTTGGTTGGGCAAACCACTCATGGTGGAATAAAAAAATCAATAAGTTGCTTAAGGAACAAACTTATCCAGGGAAAGAAGACCAAATTAAGCATATTGAATATCTTTTGCCATTTTTTAAAGACGAAAGATATATTAAAATAAATGGAAAACCTTTATTTCTAATTTTTAAAGTCTATGAGATTCCGGATGCAAAAAATTGGTTAAATAACTTTAGAGAAATTGCTAAATCTTTTGGTATTAAAGATTTATACATAATTGGTGAGTTTTCGAAAGAGAGTGATATCGAGGAGTTCGGTCTAGATGCTGTAGTAAACTCCAGAGGAATGTTTAAAAGTCGATCTTTTATAGAGAAGGTACGTGACAAATTAATTCATAAAAAGATCATTTCAGAAAAATGGTTTAGTCCTAGAAAATACTCTTACTCAAAACTATCTAAAGGTTTTAATGAAGGTGTAACATCAAATAAAGTTCTGCCTGTCATTATCCCTCGTTGGGATTCAACTATCCGTCATGGAAAAAACGGATGGTTATTACAAGGTTCCACGCCTATAAGTTTTGAGAAACATGTTAAAGATGTCAAACATATTCTTGAAAAACGAAAGTTTGATGACAGAATTGTGATTATAAAATCCTGGAATGAATGGGCAGAAGGGAATTTTATTGAGCCTGATAACATAAATGGCCGGAAATATCTAGATATAATTAAGAAAGAGTTGACCTGTAATGATTAAAAAAATTGCACAGACAATCTTCGCTTTACTTGGATTATCATCAATTAAAAGAAAGCTTTGGAATTTGAATTTTAATAGAAAACGCAAGGCTGATTTTGTCAAAATTTCTCTCAATGCTAATATCAGAAGAAGCTTTCTTGAAAGCAATATAGCTGTGCTGGGCGATGCAGAAATTATTGCGAGTAGTGTGGGACGCGGTACTTACATAGGTAGTAGTAGTAAAATACACATGACGAGGGTTGGACGATTTTGTTCTATTGCAAAGAATTTGAATATAATTTCAGGGAATCATCCGACTAACACATTTATATCAACTCATCCTATGTTTTATCTCTCTGGTAATAGTACGATAAAAAATATGGGACTTGATGTTCTTGAAGAATCGACATATCCAGAGTTTGCTTATGCAGATGATAGTTGCCATTATGTAGTTATTGGGAATGATGTGTGGATTGGCCAGAATGTTTCTATTATTAATGGTGTTACTATTGGTGATGGAGCCATTGTGGCTACTGGGTCTGTGGTAACAAAGGATGTGCCACCTTTTTCTATAGTTGGTGGAGTACCTGCAAAAGTATTAAAAATGCGATTTGATCCCGATACCATTGCATATCTGCTAAAAACGAAATGGTGGGACATAGATATAGAAGAACTTAAGAGTAATGCACAAAGCTTTGAATGTATCCAAAAATTCAAGAGTTATCATCAGAAATGATAAAGCAAAATGCACTATCTAACCTCGCATCAAGACTCTGGGGAATCCTCTCACTATTTTTATTTGTTCCATTTTATATAAAATATCTGGGAAGCACTGGATTTGGTTATATAGCATTTTATAATACACTCTTGGCTCTTTTCGCATTTGCTGATTTAGGATTTTCGGCTGCGATTACGCGTGAGTTTGCACGTCTTTCCAGCGGTGATCCGGAATCTGAAGCAAAAAAAGCAAATCTTCTGCATTCTTATCAAATAATTTATCTGCTGATTTCTGTAAGCGTTGCATTTTGTATCATTTGCGCTTCGCCATGGATAGCACATCAATGGCTCTTACCCAACAGTGCATTTGAAGTTAAGACGCTTGTAATTTTCATAGGGACATGTATAGCTATTCAGTTGCCAACTAATCTTTACGTTGGTGCTCTTATGGGGGCTGAAAAACAGGTTCTCGCAAATGGATTGCAAATTCTATGGGGTATTATTCGTAGTGCAGGTGTAATACCTGTTTTAATATTTATATCAAACGATGTAAATACATTCTTCATATGGCAATTGCTTTGTAATATTGTTTACTTATTAGCGTTATACTATTTTGTTTGGAAATATCTGCCAGTAAGCTCGAGGCGTTTTGATTTAGCAATTATTAAGAAAACATATCACTATGCATTTGGTATGGCTGGTATGAGTTTACTTGCTTCTTTTGCTACACAAATAGATAAAATTATAGTAAGTAAAGGTTACACGATAGAGTCAGTTGGTCACTATAGCCTTGCAAGCACTTTGTCGCTTGTCCCTCTGATTTTAATCACAACATTGGCTAAAGCAGTTTTCCCAAAATTCACTCGATTGCATGAACAAAAATGTTATGATGAATTAAAGGATTTTTATCTCCTTTTAACGAAATTAGCAGTGGTTATCCTTGTGCCCCTTTCATTTATATTTGCTTTTTTTGGATTCACCCTAGTTAAAGTATGGACAGGTTCTGATGTAGTTGCTAACAGTATTCAATATGTAATCGTTTTTTTAGTATTGGGGCAAATGCTTCAATCATTAACAGTTTTACCATTTCATTTATCATTGAGTTTTGCATATATAAGAATAAATTTAATATTCTCATTTTTAATGATCATTGTGAGTCCTGTCATATACTATTTATTTCTGACTGGGTACGGTATAACAGGAGTCAGTATATCTGTATTTATTACTATAGTAACAGTATTTGTTCCTTACATGTACTTATTACACCAAAGACTATTAAACGCGACATTCACTTCATGGTTTAAACTAAATATCATAGTTTTAAGCGTTTGCGGGTTAATAATATATATGTTTTCAGTAATGGATTGGCTTGATTCGAATAGTATACTGAAATCTATGTACCATGCGTTTTTTGCATGGTTAGCAATGTGCATTGCTTCGATGTTAGCAACCGGTATGCGAAACAAAAAAACAATAATTTATGTGCTAAATTCGCTGCGATAAAAATTTTCTGAAGTTGTGATTGAGGTAATTATGTTGTTTTTTGCTATGCTGGCAATAAGTTTTATTGTTGTCTATGTAGTTGGGTTTCGTCAAAAAGATGCCAGAACGTATTTAACAGTTTTCTTTATCACATATTTGTTTATTTTAAGTGTAATGTGCATCAATTTTTATCTTTTAAAATTCACAGATAATAATCAATTAATTTTCCCAGATGAAAATTTATATGTTAACGATCATACTTCAACATTATTATTCTCGTATTATGTTCAATTTGTGGAAAGCTATTTTGGACTAGATGTTGTTCGTGCAATTAATGTTGTAGTCTTTAGCATTTCATTATCAATGTTATCCTCAGAAATAATTGTTAGAGTAACGGGGAAACAAAAGCAGCTTGTTTTGATTTTTTCGATATTAGGAAGTATTGTTGGTGGCTATTGGGCTTTCTTTATTTTGAAAGAGGCATTCAGTGTTGCTGCATTATCAATGTTGATAATTTCCCAAATCCGCCAGAATCGTACTTATTTTATCATCTCGGTATTATTACTTGCATTTGCAAGGGTAGAGTTATTGGCTCTATACATTGGTGTAAGTATTTTATTTATATTGAAATCAAAAATCAAACCAATGTATTATTTATCTATATTGTTTGCTATTTTATTTTTTGTATTGTTTATGAGCTCTGAAGCATCTTATTCACTTAAATTGTTTACATTATCAAGACGTTTTGGTGAGGAAGATTTTAAATTTGACGATGTAGCGATTAGTGTCAGTCATTTAAAATTACTACCATTCTTATTATCAGAGCCTTATCAGCAGGCATTTTTGACGAATATAAATAGTAGTTTTAACCCTTTTCTCGAACTGAATCCTCTGGTGTTTATACAAAGAATCTATAATTTAATGGCCTTCATTGTTTTCGTAATGTGTTTACGAGGTTATTTGTTGAAGGATAAGCTTTATACATTTACATTTATTATTGTTTTTGGAGTTTTATGTACCCACTCAGTGTATCGATATTTAAATACAATACTAATTCCGTTAACTTTGTATTTTATCTATCTACAGTGGCTCATTAAACAAAAGGTATGATTTTGGAAAAAATAACCATTATAATTCCAGCTTATAATTCATCGCAATATTTAAATGATGCATTAGAATCTGTTGTCAATCAGAGGTTGCCTGACTACGAAATAATTGTTGTAGATGATGGCTCAACTGAGTCAGAAAATAAACGTTTAAAAGAAATATTAGCTAATTATGACCATGCTAAACTAGCAACCAAAAAAAACGGTGGAGCTGCATCAGCAAGAAACTTTGGGGCAAAAATTGCAACTGGAAAGTATCTTGCTTTTCTTGATTCAGATGATATTTGGTTGGAGAATAAAATCAATTCGCAATTAAAAATTCTTAAAAATGATAATGACGTCGGTCTTGTCGTTGGAAATATTGTTGTTGCAGATGATAAGCTAAAGGTCAAGTATAAAGCATATAAATATATACCTGACGATGGACAAAGTGCCATTAGAGATTTCTTTCAAGGGCGTATAGTAATGAATACCCCTACAATTCTTTTGCGAAGAGAAATTTTCGAAGAGAATGGTGGTTTTCCTGAGGATCTTCAATATCGAGAAGACCACTATTTCCTTATGATGATAGCTAAATCTTCCAAAATTGTGTGCGATGAAAAATGTCTAACAGTTAGGAGAGAGAGAGCTGGTAGTTTGAGTTCTGTTGGAGATGTTTACACTGAATTAGGTAAACATACCCCCTTTTGGATAAAAAGCCAGCAACAGTTTCCATTTTTGAATATTGAGCAAGCAAAAAAAAATCTATTAATCAAACTTTTCATCTTTTATCTACGCAATGACAGAAAAAAAGACATTGAAAAAATAACCTCATACATTGAAAGCGTAGATAAAAAATACTTTATTGCGTTTACTCTTATGAGTAAAACTGCATGGGCTGTAAAATTTCTTTATAATTTCAGGAATAAAATAAAAAATGCTCGTTTATAAAATTCAAAGAGGAATTTCAAGGCTAATATTTATAATGAAATTTCTTTACTGGAAGATTTTATATAGAAAAGGGATCTTTTTTCCATTGTATTATATTTCATGCATCGACTCCGGTGCGATAATAAAAAATATCAATGGGAAGTTGATTTTTAAAGGGAAGTTTGTTAGTCGTCGAAATTTGTCTATCAATGTTAATAATGGTACCTTAATAATAGGGAAAGATGTGTTTTTCAATCAAGGTGTAAGTATAAATTGTCAAGGAAGGATAAGTATTGGCGATTATACTATTCTTGGAGAGGACGTTAAAATGTATGATCATAATCATCGATTTGCATTAGATTCTCTTACTAAGGACCTTGATTTTAAGATAAAAGATATTCATATTGGTAATAATGTTTGGTTAGGGTCAAATGTAGTAGTTTTAAGCGGTGTGACTATAGGGGATAATTCCGTAGTAAGTGCTGGGAGCGTGGTACGCGAAAATATTCCCTCAAACATGATCTTTAAAGATGGTGAATATATTAAGATTGTTAAGAAAGGGAGTTTCTGACATGAATGATTTATATGTATCCGTGGAAAGAAGATATAAGTTATTCGCTGGGGTTTACTATGTTCAGGGTATTGAAGATTCACGTTTTTTCGAACGCTATTTAGATTGTTTTAGCAAAGTTAATGTAATTGCGCGAGTTGAAGTTGTAAATGAAAAACCAATCGGTTTTAAAGTTTTCACACATGGTAGTATTCAGATAGTGCCAATTATAACAGCAGGCACAGGTATTTTAAATGTTTTCAAAATTATTCAGTTGATCATAAAAATTAAAAAAAATAAAAATGTATTGATTTTAAGAACGCCTGGAATTTTATCTTATTTACTTTCTCTGTATTCTATCTTATTAAAATTAAAATTTAGTCTTGAAGTCGTTACTAATCCTTTACAGGAAGCGAGTAACCTTACAAAAAATGAACTTCTCAAGTTTGTTTTTGTGAAAACGTTCACCTCAATTTTTAAACTGCAATTAAGATATTGTAGTTATGCTTCATTTGTCACTAAAAATGAAATTCAAAATAATTTTTTGACGTCGAAAGAATGTACAAGTAATAAATTTAATAACTATTATAGCAGCATAATTTTGGATGATAGTGATATTATCAATAGCGAGGCTTTTGAAGCACGTTTATCGCGATTTAATGCTAATAAAGAAAGGCATCTTATTTTTATCGGCGTACTCGACAGGCCATTTAAAGGGTTAGACATTTTTATTAGAATTATAGCTGATTTGCCTGAAGAATATCATGCGACGGTTATTGGTGATGGTATTCTACTTGAAAGCTATAAACAAATGGCTGCGACTTTAAAAATTTCACATCGAATAAACTTTAAAGGTTACATCGCCGATAAAAAAATCAAACAACATATTATGACTTCGGCTGATATTTTTGTTTTAACCTCGCGTAGAGAAGGCTTACCACGAGTTGTGATCGAGGCTATGGCATGGGGTCTTCCTTGTTTTTGCTCAAATGTATCGGGAGTGTCTGAGTTAGTAAGACAAACATGCATTTTCCCAGTTGAGGATGTTGACACTGCACGAGAAATAATAATGCGACAAACACCCGATGAACTGGCTAATTTAAGCAGGGAAAATTTAGATAGTTCGTTGCAATATAAAAATTCAGTATTAAAGACTCGGCGAATGGATTTCTATAAAAAGGTAATTTGCAGTGAAAATTTTACATTTAAGTAAGTTTTATAAACCTTACTCCGGTGGTATTGAGCAAGTTGTTGCTGATATTTGTGATGGTTGTAATTCAGATGGCATCGAATCTGCTGTTTTATGTGTAAATCATGAAAATAATAATGAGATTTATTTTGTCAATGGTGTGAAGGTTTATTCATACAAATCTAATCTTCATTTTGCATCAGCCGACATTTCTATTGGATATGTTAATGGGTTAAGAAAAATAATTGATGATTTTGATATTCTCCATATACACCTTCCTAATCCGTTGGCGAATCTAGCTGCTTTTGTTGCTAATGAAAGAAATAAAAAAATAATTCTTCACTGGCATAGCGATATTGTAAAGCAGAAAAAGTTAAAAGTTCTCTACAAACCACTCCAAACATGGTTATTGAATCGTGCTGATGCAATTATTACTACGACTCCGGTTTATGGCGAAAACTCCAAGGACCTAGCTAGATACAAGGAAAAAATTGTCGTTATACCAATTGGGATTAATCCAAACAACTATCATATAGATATACAAAAAGTTCAAGAAATTAAAGAAAAGTATCAAAATAAAAAAATTATATTTTCATTGGGGCGACTTGTATATTATAAAGGATTTGATTTTTTAATTGATGCTGCCGAAAAATTACCTGACGATTATATCGTCCTTTTAGGGGGTAATGGTGAGGAGAAGCGAAATCTCATTAAACTGATTGAGACGAAAAAACTTCAGGATAAAGTCATTATGCTGGGTTTTGTAAAAGACGAAGATTTGCCCTCTTATTATACGGCCTGTGATGTTTTTTGCTTACCATCTATTGAGAAATCTGAAGCATTTGGGGTTGTGCAATTAGAAGCATTTCTATTTAACAAGCCTGTGGTTTCGTGTTCTATACCAGACTCCGGAGTTAGTTGGGTCAATAAAAATAACGTTTCTGGTTTTGTTGTTGCTCCAAAGAACGCTGACGCTCTCGCAGCGGCATTACACAAAGCTGTGGAAAACGCAGATTCCTTTACAGGTTTGAAAGATTATTTCGAAGATAATTTTAATGCAAATGTAATGGCCTCACGTACACGCGCATTGTATGAATCGTTACTTTAGATACTTAGGTCTATTATGTCTAAAATAAATATTATACCAGTCGTATTGTCTGGGGGGACGGGTTCACGCTTATGGCCACTATCAAGAATGGCGTACCCTAAACAATTTCTAAATTTATGTAGTTCTAATACATTACTTCAGGATACATTACTTAGAATTAATGATCTTAATATTAATCAAAATATAGTTATTTGTAACGAAGATCACCGTTTTGTTATTGCTGAGCAATTAAGAGAAATTGATCAACTTGAGAATAGTACCATTATTCTCGAACCGCTTGGAAAAAATACTGCTCCAGCGATTGCTCTTGCGTGTTTTTCTGCTCTGAACAATAATCATTCCGAAGATGGTGAGAATTTATTGCTCGTTCTTGCCGCTGACCATGTTATAACAGACCCTGAGCGATTTCTCACTTCAATTAATCAATCTATTCCTTATGCAATTAATGATAAGCTAATAACATTTGGCATAGCACCACATAAGCCTGAAACAGGTTATGGTTATATTAAAAGAGGCGCTCAACTTAGTAATAATGTCTATAACGTAGATAATTTTGTTGAAAAGCCTGACCAAGCGAATGCACAAGCTTATATTCAGTCAGGTGATTATTTCTGGAATAGTGGGATATTTTTATTTAAAGCTTCCGTTTATTTATCGGAACTTGAGAAGTTCGAGCCGGAAATATTTGAGATATGTAGAAAATCTATGCAAGATGTTTCTCATGACTTGGATTTTATCAGGCCTCAGAAAGAAATATTTTCACGGTGTCCTTCAAAATCTATAGATTATGCCGTGATGGAACATACGACTGCTTCAGTGATGATGACTACCAGTATGAAGTGGAGTGATGTAGGCTCATGGACTTCACTATGGGAGACACTTGATAAAGATCAGAATGGGAATTTTATCAAGGGGGACGTGATTACACGGAATACAACTAACTGTTTCGTGCAATCAGAACAAGGATTGGTAGCGACAATTGGCATAGAAGATCTTATCGTAGTTAACACTGCAGACGCAGTTCTGGTTTCTAGTAAAAACCATGTCCAGGATGTAAAGGTTATTTATGAGAAACTTTTCGCTCAAGGGAGAGTGGAATGTATTAATCATAAAACCATTTATAGACCATGGGGGTTTTATACCATTATTGGCACAGGAAATGGATTCCAAATACGTCGTCTTACTATTAAACCTGGTTGTAGTATTGATGAACAAGTTCATTATCACCGTGCAGAGCACTGGATTGTTGTGCAAGGTATAGCCGAGGTGACAAAAAATGATGAGTTGATTGTTTTAAAAGAGAATCAATCAACTTATATATCTTCCGGTACTACGCATATAGTCAGAAATTCGGGAGAATCTCTCCTTGAAATTGTCGAAATCCAGACTGGGCTCTCCCTTACTGAAGATGATAATCATCCTTCTTTTAAACGGAATTAATAATGGATACTAAAATAACGATTTCAAATTCAAAAATTGAATTTGGAACTAGTGGTGCTCGTGGCTTAGTAGTAGATTTTTCAACAGAAGTGGTTTTTTCTTTTGTCCTTAATTTTATTAAGCACATGGAACAGAGCTATTCATTTTCATCTGTCGCAATCGGTATTGACAATAGACCTAGTAGTTACTCAATAGCACAGGCCTGTGCTTCTGCGATACAAGAAGCTGGTTATAATGTTGAATATTATGGGGTGCTCCCGACGCCTGCACTGGCGCTACAAGGCATCGCTCACAAAATACCTTCTGTTATGGTGACCGGCAGCCATATACCATTTAACCGAAATGGCCTAAAATTTTACACTCCAGAGGGTGAGATTAATAAACAAGACGAACTGGCTATTTGCAATAATTCTTTTGAGTTTGAATTTAAACCTATTGATTTTCCTAAATTATCAGAGTCATCAAAAGCAAAAGATTTTTACATTGAAAGATATACTAAACTTTTTCCTGAAAACTTCCTTTTAGGGAAGAAAATTGGTATTTATGAGCATTCGAGCTCAGGAAGAGATGTCTATTCTAAACTGTTTACAAGATTGGGTGCTGAAGTAAAATCTTTGGAACGCAGCGATATTTTTGTGCCAATCGATACTGAAGCTGTGAGTATTGTTGATCGAGATAAAGCGCGGGAATGGTCAAAACGTTATGGTTTTGATGCTATTTTTTCTACTGATGGTGACGGTGATCGTCCACTGGTCGCGGATGAAAGTGGTGAATGGCTTCGTGGTGATATCCTTGGATTGCTTTGTGCTCATGCACTTAACGTTGAGGCTATTGCTATCCCAATAAGTTGTAATTCAGCTATTGAAAAATCTCAGTATATCTCGAAGGTCATTCGTACTAAAATTGGTTCACCTTATGTAATTGATGCTTTTTCTTTATTATTACAAAATCATCGTACCGTAGCAGGCTTTGAAGCGAATGGCGGTTTTTTGCTTGGTAGCGGTATTCATTTTAATAACGAATTTCTTCAGGCATTACCGACCAGAGATGCTGTATTACCATTTTTAATGCTGATGTATCTTGCACAAACAACCCCGATTTCTACACATGTACTGCAACTTCCCCAGCGATATTCTGCATCAAACCGTGTTACTGATTTTAGTAAAGAGAAATGTAATTCAGTTCTTCACTCCGTTCTAAATAATCCTTCTGATTTTATTTCTAAGGTTTTAGGTGTAACTGTCGAGGTTGAGGGTATTGATCAGACTGATGGCATCAAAATGGCTTTGAGTTCTGGTGACTTTGTACATTTGCGACCATCCGGAAATGCTCCTGAGTTTAGGTGTTACACGGAATCAGCAACTGTTGATAATGCTGAATTTAACCTAAAGAAAATTATCGATTTTTTAGAAAATTACAATAAAGATATAGAATCATAATTTTTAGTTGTTCTTAATAATATGTTTGTTATTTATCCATTTCTTGTCTTTTAGTTCATCTTGCACTATCAAGTCTTACATTACCTGAGTTAACATCAGACATACATTCAAGCCGCGCATAAGTCGCGGTGACCACACCTGACAGGAGTATGTAATGTCCAAGCAACAGATCGGCGTTGTCGGTATGGCAGTGATGGGGCGCAACCTGGCGCTCAACATCGAAAGCCGCGGTTATACCGTCTCCGTTTTCAACCGCTCCCGCGATAAAACCGAAGAAGTCATCGCTGAAAATCCGGGCAAGAAGCTTGTTCCTTTTTACACGGTCCAGGAATTTGTTGAATCCCTGGAAACACCACGTCGTATCCTGTTAATGGTGAAAGCAGGCGCTGGCACTGATGCTGCTATCGATTCCCTGAAGCCGTACCTGGATAAAGGCGACATCATTATTGATGGCGGTAATACCTTCTTCCACGACACTATCCGTCGTAATCGCGAACTGTCTGCTGAAGGCTTCAACTTCATCGGTACGGGTGTGTCCGGTGGCGAAGAGGGCGCTCTGAAGGGCCCATCCATCATGCCTGGCGGTCAGAAAGAAGCGTATGAATTAGTTGCGCCAATCCTGACGAAAATCGCTGCTGTCGCGGAAGATGGCGAACCGTGCGTAACCTATATTGGTCCAGACGGTGCGGGTCATTACGTTAAAATGGTCCATAACGGCATTGAATACGGCGACATGCAGCTGATTGCAGAAGCCTATGCTCTGTTGAAAGGCGGCCTGAATCTTTCTAACGAAGAGCTAGCCCAGACGTTCACTGAGTGGAACAATGGCGAGCTAAGCAGCTACCTGATTGATATCACCAAAGACATCTTCACTAAGAAGGACGAAGACGGAATCTACCTGGTTGACGTTATCCTGGATGAAGCTGCTAACAAAGGTACCGGTAAATGGACCAGCCAGAGCTCTCTGGATCTCGGTGAGCCACTGTCTCTGATTACTGAATCCGTGTTCGCCCGCTATATCTCTTCCTTGAAAGAGCAGCGTGTTGCAGCATCTAAAGTGCTGTCTGGCCCGCAGGCGAAGCCCGCTGGTGATAAAGCTGAATTCATCGAGAAAGTCCGTCGCGCACTGTATCTGGGCAAATTGGTTTCTTATGCTCAGGGCTTCTCACAATTGCGTGCCGCTTCCGATGAGAACAACTGGGATCTGAATTACGGTGAGATCGCGAAGATCTTCCGTGCTGGCTGCATCATTCGTGCCCAGTTCCTGCAGAAAATCACCGATGCTTATGCGGAAAATGCGAATATCGCCAACTTGTTGCTGGCTCCGTACTTCAAAAAGATCGCTGATGACTATCAGCAAGCGCTGCGTGATGTTGTTGCCTATGCGATTCAGAACGGCATTCCTGTTCCGACCTTCTCTGCAGCTGTTGCCTATTACGATAGCTATCGTTCAGCCGTGCTGCCAGCCAACTTGATTCAGGCGCAGCGTGACTACTTCGGTGCGCACACATACAAACGCACTGACAAAGAAGGTGTGTTCCACACCGAATGGCTGGATTAATCTGATTTAATTGAGTCCCAAAGTATAGCCCGGTGATAATTTCCGGGCTTTTTTATGGCGTTAATGCCCTTATTTCGCTGCGTTATCCCCTTTCACTGCATTTTCTCAAAACAGAATGCTGTTTTTTCACACATTAATTCAAAGGGCTTTGCCTTGACAGCAGATAAACATAAGAGGTAAAAACCTCAACAGTTGTTTATTGTGGCGGTGCTGTTAATGCCTCCTGAAACTCATACTTGAAGAAGTTGAAAGAATGAAAATTACAATCTCCGGTACAGGCTATGTTGGTCTTTCTAACGGTATTTTGATCGCGCAGAACCATGAAGTGGTCGCATTGGATATCGTGCAGGCTAAAGTGGATATGCTTAACCAGAAGATCTCTCCTATTGTTGACAAAGAGATCGAGGATTATCTGGCGAATAAACCGCTTAATTTCCGCGCTACGACCGATAAAGAAGACGCATACCGCGGCGCAGATTATGTGATTATCGCTACGCCAACTGATTACGATGCAAAGACAAACTACTTCAACACGTCCAGCGTAGAAGCCGTCATCAACGATGTGACTGCGATTAACCCTAATGCCGTGATGATTATCAAATCGACCATTCCAGTGGGCTTTACCCAGTCCATCAAGGAAAAATTAGGCATTGATAACGTCATCTTCTCACCCGAGTTTTTGCGTGAAGGCAAAGCGTTGTACGACAATCTGCATCCATCGCGCATTGTCATTGGTGAACGTTCTGAACGTGCCGAGCGTTTTGCAGCGCTATTGCAGGAAGGGGCTATTAAGAAAAACATTGATGTGCTCTTCACCGATGCGACAGAAGCCGAGGCGATAAAACTGTTCGCTAATACCTATCTGGCGATGCGCGTGGCGTACTTCAACGAGCTGGATAGCTATGCGGAAAGCCTGGGACTAAACACCCGTCAGATCATCGAAGGGGTCTGCCTGGATCCTCGCATCGGCAATCACTATAACAATCCTTCCTTCGGCTATGGTGGTTACTGCCTGCCAAAAGATACCAAACAGTTGCTGGCGAACTATCAGGCGGTGCCAAACAATCTGATTTCAGCGATTGTTGATGCTAACCGTACGCGTAAAGATTTTATCTCTGACTCTATTCTGGCGCGACAGCCTAAAGTCGTTGGGGTTTATCGCCTGATTATGAAGAGTGGTTCGGATAACTTCCGCGCCTCTTCAATTCAAGGGATTATGAAGCGTATTAAGGCAAAAGGCGTTCAGGTCATTATTTATGAACCGGCGATGAAAGAAGATGAATTCTTCCACTCGCGCGTCATCCGTGATCTGGATGCCTTCAAAAAAGAAGCCGATGTCATTATCTCTAACCGTATGGCGGAGGAGTTAGCAGACGTCGCGGATAAAGTGTATACACGCGATCTTTTCGGAAGCGATTAAGTCACTTATTTAGCGTGTAAAAAAGCCCGGCATTGCCGGGCTTTTTGTTTTATTACACCTTGTAAAAATTACGGTACCAGTCCACGAAATTCTTCACACCGTCTTTGACGGTCGTTTGCGGCTTGAAGCCGATCACTTCAAACAGTGCTTTGGTGTCTGCGCTGGTTTCCAGAACATCACCTGGCTGGATAGGCATCATATTTTTCTGCGCTTCTTTGCCCAGCGCTTCTTCTAGTGCGGTGATGTAATCCATCAGTTCGACAGGGGAACTGTTGCCGATATTATAGACGCGATACGGCGCTGAACTTGTGGCAGGCGATCCGGTTTCGACAGTCCATTCCGTATCGGCCTGCGGAATAACATCCTGCAAACGAATGATGGCTTCGGCAATATCATCAATATAGGTGAAGTCGCGCTTCATCTTGCCGTAGTTATAGACATCGATACTATTACCTTCGATCATCGCCTTTGTGAACTTGAACAGGGCCATATCCGGGCGACCCCATGGGCCATATACCGTAAAGAAGCGCAGCCCAGTCGTTGGCAAGTTATAAAGATGGGAATAAGTATGCGACATCAACTCGTTGGCTTTTTTGGTCGCTGCATACAGTGACACTGGGTGATCCACTGAGTCATCGGTAGAGAAGGGCATCTTGCGATTAAGGCCATAAACCGAGCTGGAGGAGGCATAAAGCAGGTGCTGAACCTGATTATGTCGACACCCTTCAAGCACGTTCAGATGACCAATGAGGTTAGCATCCGCATAAGCGTGCGGATTCTCCAGTGAATAACGTACGCCAGCTTGCGCCGCCAGATGGATGACGCGGTCAAATTTCTCGTTGGCAAACAGTGCTGCCATTCCTTCACGATCGGCCAGATCAAGCTTATGGAAAGTGAAGTTCTCAGATGTCAGCAGATTCAATCGGGCTTCTTTCAGACTGACATCGTAGTAATCATTAAGATTATCAATCCCGACAACCTGATGACCTGCGTCCAGAAGGCGTCCGCTAACATGGAAGCCGATAAAGCCTGCTGCACCGGTGACCAGAAATTTCATATTCATCCTCTGTATTAACATATAACGCTATTCGTATAGCATAAACCGTTAAGCGTCATCATACTCCTAAGCCGGAAGTAAGCAAAACTTCGCCAGTCAGCAGATAACTCACAGGATTCTTATAGAAAATTTGCCAACAAGCGATACACTAGCTAAATATTATTTTTGCGTAGATATTTCGTTAAGGATTATATGTCCCAGAACAGCAATAATGAGGTCAGAAGTCAAAATGACCCAGAACAGATAGATTTGATTGATTTGGTGATGCAACTATGGCGTGGGAAGTGGACAATTGCTGCATTTGTGGTAGTCGCGATAGTGTTTGCCGGTGTATACATCAGCACTGCCAAAGAGAAATGGACTTCTAGTGCGATTATCACTCAGCCAGATGCTGCACAGATTGTTACCTATACTAACGCCCTTAACATTCTTTATGGCTCCTCTGCTCCAACTATGTTGGATACACAACTCCGTGTTGTTGGACGTTTTAATTCTGCTTTCTCTGCGTTAGCGCAGTCGCTAGATAATCAGGAAGCTCCCGAAAAATTAACTATTGATGCTGCTGTTAAAGGCCAGCCACTGCCTCTGAGCGTCTCCTACGTTGGCGAGTCTGCTGAAGCTGCGCAGAAACAATTGGCACAGTATATTCAACAGGTTGACGAGCAGAGGGCTAAAGAGCTTGATGTTGACCTTAAAGACAATATTAAGCAGCAAATCAAAACCCTGAATGATTCTCTGGAAAACCAGGAAAAAGTGGCTCAGGAACAAAAAGACCTGCGAATTAAACAAATCGCCGAGGCGGTGAAGTTCGCTCAGGCGGCGAAAATCACTGCACCGCAAATCCAACAAACGCAGGACGTCACGCAGGACACCATGTTCCTGCTGGGTAGCGAAGCGCTGAATTCCATGATTCAGAATGAGTCAACCCGTCCACTGGTTTTCTCCCCTGCCTATTATCAGACAAAACAAAACTTGCTGGATATCCAAAATCTGAACGTTGACCCGGCAACTATTCATGCCTATCGCTATGTAATGAAACCGGATCTACCTATTCGCCGCGACAGTCCGAAAAAAGGTATTACGTTAATTCTGGCCATACTGTTGGGCGGCATTATCGGTGCTGGTGTGGTGCTGGGTCGTAATGCGTTACGCAACTACACACCAAAGCATTAAGTCAGTTTCTCTCGATAAAAAGAGAAAGGCATAAAAGAGAAGACCGGGTTTCCCCGGTCTTTTTTTATTTATGTCGCTGGCGTAAATTCTCAATGACAGCCGTTAAATCCAGCTCCTGATCCTGCAACAGGACGAGCAGGTGATACATCAAATCAGAGGCTTCGTTTTTTAACTCTTCGCGGTCGTTGACCGTTGCCGCCAGTGCGGTTTCAACGCCTTCTTCGCCCACTTTCTGCGCAATACGTTTGGTGCCGCTGGCATACAGTTTCGCGGTATATGAGCTGTCCGGATCGGCCGTTTTGCGCTCAGCCAGCAGTTGCTCAAGCTGATAGAGGAACAGCCACTGGTGGCTGGCATCGCCAAAGCAGCTGCTGGTCCCCAGATGGCAGGTTGGGCCAACAGGGTTAGCCAACACCAGCAACGTATCGTTATCGCAATCGGGAGTCACACTGACCACGTTCAGAAAATTACCGGAGCTTTCACCCTTGGTCCAGAGACGCTGTTTAGTGCGCGAGAAAAAGGTCACTTTCTTGCTGTCGAGCGTTTGTGCTAATGCCTCCTGGTTCATGTAACCCAGCATCAGCACTTCGCCAGACACCGCGTGTTGCACAACCACCGGCAATAATCCGTCAGTTTTTTCCCAGTCCAGTTGCGCCCGTTGTTGTTCAGTTAACATAACCTAATCTCCACGCCCTGGCCGGCCAGGTACGTTTTTAACTCACCAATATTGATAATCTGTTTGTGGAATACCGATGCGGCTAACGCGCCGTCAACATCCGCATCACGGAAGGCTTCGAGAAAATGTTCCATGGTTCCCGCGCCGCCGGAGGCAATCATAGGCACATGGCACACGGCCCGCACTTTCTTGAGCTGCTCCAGATCGTAGCCGTTACGCACACCATCCTGGTTCATCATATTCAGCACGATTTCGCCCGCGCCGCGTTTTTGCACTTCCTGCACCCAATCCAGGGTTTCCCACTGCGTCACGCGAGTACGGCTTTCATCGCCCGTGTATTGGTTCACGTGGTACTTACCGGTTACGTCGTCATACCAGGTATCAATCCCCACGACGATACACTGCACGCCGAAGCGCTCCGCTAGACGCGTGATCAGTTCCGGGTCTGCCAGGGCAGGGGAGTTGATGGAAATCTTATCTGCCCCAAACGAGAGGATTTTTGCCGCGTCGTCTGCAGACTTGATTCCGCCAGCGACGCAGAAGGGAATATCAATCACTTCGGCAACGCGTGCAACCCAGCTTTTATCAACCACACGGCCATCGCTTGATGCGGTGATATCGTAAAATACCAACTCATCTGCGCCTTCTTCGGCATAACGTTTTGCCAGCGGCACGATATCGCCAATGATTTCGTGATTGCGAAACTGTACGCCTTTCACTACCTGACCGTCGCGCACGTCAAGACAGGGGATTATCCGTTTTGCCAGCATTGAATTGCCTCCGTCACAGTAAACTTTTCTTCCAGTAAGGCACGCCCAACGATTACCCCACGTACCCCTGTTCCACGCAATGCAGCGATATCGGCTAAATCACCGATTCCACCCGATGACTGGAAAGCCACCTGCGGGTAACGCGCGCAGACCTCTTCGTACAATGAAACATTCGATCCCGCCAGCGTGCCGTCGCGGGAAATATCCGTGCACAGCACATGCTTCAACCCAACGGGCAGATAGATTTCAACCAGTTCTTCCAGCGTCACGCCGGAGTTTTCCTGCCAGCCGCTCACCGCGACCTGCTTGTTCCCCTGGTCGTCGATACGCACGTCGAGCGCGAGTACCAGCGCATCCGCGCCAAAACGACGGAACCAGCCTTTGACCATTTCAGGATCGTTGACCGCCGTAGATCCCACCACCACGCGTGCGACGCCGGCCTCAAGCAGTGCAGCAACATCCTCTTCAGTGCGCACGCCGCCGCCAACCTGCACGGGAACGTCAACACCTGAAACGAGCGACTTCAATAACGTAATCTGGCGTTTGGCCGGGTCTTTCGCGCCGGTCAGATCCACCAGATGTAAGACTTCTGCGCCCTGCGCCGCATAATCCTGCAAGCGTGGGAGCGGGTCGTTTCCGTAATCGCGCTGCTGGCCGTAATCCCCCTGATGCAGGCGAACCACCGTGCCGTCAATTAAATCCAGTGCGGGAATAATCATCACATCTCCAGGAAGTTTTTGAGCAACTGCGCCCCTGCGGCGCCGGAGCGCTCCGGGTGAAACTGCACGCCAAAGAAATTATCTTTGTTTACGGCGGCGGTAAAAGGCTCGCCATAATGGCATTGCGCAATGGTCCAGGTGTTCACCGGCATCGCGTAGCTATGGACGAAATAGAAATACGCGCCATCTTCGATACCCCGGAACAAACGGTCACCCGCTTTCGGGTAAACCCGGTTCCAGCCCATATGCGGGAGCGGCAGACCAAAGTCGGTCATCTTTGGTACGTCTTCTTCGATGATACCCAGCATATCCACGCCGTGACTCTCTTCACTGCGACGGCCAAGAAGCTGCATGCCCAGGCAAATCCCCAGCACGGGCTGGGTGCAGGCTTTGATCAGGTCCACTAATTCGCGTTCGTGGATCTGATCCATTGCCGCCTGAGCGGTGCCCACGCCCGGCAGGAAAAGTTTGTCCGCCCGTAACACCAGGTCAGGATCGCGGCTGACCACCGGCTCGTAGCCGTGACGCGCAATAGCCGATGTGACGGAATTCAGATTGGCGCAGCCCGTGTCCAGAATCACCACGTTCATCACAGCACTCCTTTAGAAGAAGGCAGCGTATCACCGTCCACACGAATGGCCTGACGCAGCGTACGACCGAAGACTTTGAACAAGCTTTCCACGCGGTGATGATCGTTCTTGCCTTTTGTTTTCAGGTGCAGCGTCACGCCCATGGTGTAGGAGAGAGAGCGGAAGAAGTGTTCAACCATTTCGGTGCTCAAATCGCCCACGCGCTGATAGGTAAAATCAGCTTTATATTCCAGGTGCGGGCGACCAGAAATGTCCAGCGCACAGCGTGCCAGGCACTCATCCATCGGCAGGACAAAACCGAAACGGTTGATGCCGCGCTTATCACCCAGCGCCAGTTTCAACGCTTCACCCAGAGCCAGACCGGTATCTTCAACGGTGTGGTGATCGTCGATATACAGATCGCCTTTCACATTGATCTCCATACGGAAACCACCGTGAGTGCAAATTTGATCCAGCATGTGGTCGAAGAAACCCACACCCGTGTGAATCTTGCTGCCGCCTTCGCGATCCAGCCAGACCTTAACGTCGATTTGCGTCTCTTTGGTGTTGCGCTCGACGTGTGAGTAGCGGTCGCGTTTCGTCAGCTTTTCGCCAATCATCGCCCAGTTCAGTTCGGAGCGGTTAAAGCGCAGACCTTGAATGCCCATATTATCGGCCAGCTCAATATCCGTCGCGCGGTCGCCAATCACGTAACTGTTCGCACGATCCAGAGCATCTTCAGCCAGATAGCGTTCAACCAACTTCACTTTAGGTTTACGGCAATCGCAATTCTCCGCCGGCAGGTGCGGGCAAATCAGCACCTCATCAAACGTCACACCCTGAGAGGAGAGGATCTGCATCATCAGGTTATGTGGCCCGTCGAAATCTGCCTGCGGGAAACTGTCAGTGCCCAATCCGTCCTGATTAGTGATCATCACCAGCTTGAATCCGGCTTTCTGCAAATTAAGCAGAACCGGAATGACATCCGCCTCAAAAGCCAGTTTGTCGAAACGGTCGACCTGATAATCACTTGGCGGCTCGGAAATGATCGTGCCGTCACGATCGATAAAGAGGGTCTTCTGGCTCATTCTTGCTCCGCTTTAAGGGCGTCAATGACGCGCTGGCTCTCTTCCCGCGTGCCCACGGTGATGCGTAAACAGCCGCTCAGGGAAGGTTGTTTGTTTTGGTCTCGTAAGATAATGCCCTGATCCCACAAAGATTTAAATACAGCGCTGGACGCGGTAAAGCGCGCCAGGATGTAATTGGTTTCAGAATCGAACACCTGCTCAACGCAGGGGATATCTTTCAGGGCGTTCACCAGATATTGACGCTCCACGAGGATTTGCGCCACGCGTTCGCGCATGGCATTGATGCCTTGGGGCGTCAGTGCCTGCGCAGCAATATCCGCCACCGGGGTGGAAAGAGGATACGGCGCGATAACCTTCATCAGCAGGTCGATTACCTCTTTATTAGCAAGCGTAAAGCCGCAGCGTAAACCCGCCAAGGCGAAGGCTTTTGACAGGGTGCGTAGCACGACCAGATGCGGATACTCTTCCAGCCAGCCACTCAGCGTGGCCTGCGGGCAAAATTCGATATAGGCTTCATCGGCGACAACCAACGCTTTGCCGCGGGTCATTTCCAGCAGGGTACGGACATCCTGAGGGTTGATGATCTGCCCGGTCGGGTTATTGGGGCTGCAAACAAAAACGACTTTCACGCCGTCGAGATTGTCGGCAATCGCAGGCAAATCAAGCTGCCAGTCGTCGAGTGACAGAA
>Ga0207696_1000623_pt1 | contig 26018 bp, 29 predicted proteins | sample KBSS54metaG_FD_184403 | JGI IMG/M metagenome (GOLD analysis project Ga0207696, IMG submission 184403) | Switchgrass rhizosphere microbial communities from Kellogg Biological Station, Michigan, USA - KBS S5-4 metaG (SPAdes) (version 2) | ecosystem: Host-associated > Plants > Roots > Rhizosphere >...
CTGCTGTCGTTGTTGATCATTGGCGGGGCGACGCTGTCGCGACTGTTTCTCGACTCGGCGGGCGGATTGATCGCCAGCGCCGTGCTGGCCGGGATCGGCATTGCACTGATCCAGGCCTTGATGCCCGCGCTGATCAAATCGCGGTTTCCCGACAACGTGGCGCTGTGCATGGGCCTTTACGTCACTTCGATCATGGGCGGCGCGGCGCTGGCCGCTTCGTTCGCTCCGTGGGTGCTGATGCAGACCGGCAACTGGCGGGCGGGACTGGCCGTCTGGGCAGTTTTGGCATTGCTCGCCATTCCTGTCTGGTGGGCAAGTCGTGACACGTCACCGGACACCATTCGGACCGTCGTCAGAAAAGAATCCTTCTTCACGAATTCCCGCGCCTGGCTGCTCGCGATCTTCTTCGGTCTCGGCACCGCGTCCTACACCTGCGTGCTCGCCTGGCTGGCGCCGTACTACGTGGAAAAGGGCTGGAGCGAACAAAACGCCGGCCTGATGTTGGGTTTTCTGACGGCCATGGAGGTTATTTCCGGGCTGGTGGTGCCCGCCATCGCCAATCGCAGCCGTGACCGACGCCTGGTGCTCGGCACCCTGCTCGGCCTGATCATCGCCGGATTTCTGGGTCTGATCCTCAGCCCCCAGCACCTGAGCCTGCTGTGGCCCTGCCTGCTCGGACTAGGCATTGGCGGACTGTTCCCGATGAGCCTGATCGTGTCCCTAGATCATCTCGACGAACCGCAACGTGCCGGCGGGCTCACAGCCTTCGTACAAGGCATCGGTTACCTGATTGCCGGGCTTTCGCCCCTGATGGCCGGCATGGTTCGTGATCGACTGGGCAGCTTCGAGTGGGCCTGGTGGTCCCTGACGGCAGTGATGGCGCTCATGCTGCTGATGGTGCTGCGTTTCAACCCACGGCATTACGCCCGACACATGGGCTGATCGGGCGAATGGCAGGCCGACGCGTCTGGATAAAGGCTTCTGGCCACCTTTTCCGGGTTTGATTGTGTACGTCGTGTTACTAAAACTTTCTGTCCCACAACTGACCGTGAAAAGTCCTACAGGGCTTTCTCCTGGCACCATCGTTCCGTTACGATCATGCGCACACGTTTGCGCGGATTCGGCGCAAGGAGCACAGCGAGACAGAACGGATGCTGAACAGTAACTTGCTTAGAAAGCTCGACATGCAGGATCTCATGGTGTTTGTCGCCGTGTATGAGCAAAGCAGCGTCACCGACGTGTCGGAGGCGCTGTTCGTCAGCCAGTCCACCGTCAGTTACTGCCTGAAAAAACTGCGCACCAGCTTCGAAGACGATTTGTTCGTCAACACCCGCACCGGCATGCGCCCGACCTACAAGGCCAGCAGCATGTACGGCCATGTGCAGAAAATCCTCGAAAGCATCAACCTCTGCCACGCCGGCGCCCCGACTTTCGATCCGATGGCGCAACCGGTGACCTTCAACATCTGCGCCCCGGAATACTTCGAGCAACTGATCCTGCCACGGATGTTGAAGCGCTTTGACTTCGATGACTTGCCGGTGATGGTCAACATGCACAAGTTCGAAACCGACGTGCCGGTCGAAGAATTGCGCGACGGCAGCCTCGATCTGGTGATCTGCTTCGGCCCGCACTTCCATCGCAGCCACGCCGACCTGAAATCACGCATGCTGCTGGAAGATGACCTGGTCTGCGTCTTCGACAAACGCGCCACGCCGCTGGAGCCGCGCCTGAGTCTGCAAGCTTTCACCGAACGCCGGCATGTGTTCCCGACACCGTGGACATCGACCACCAACATGGTCGATGGCTGGCTGGCGCGGCAGGCGCAGAAACGCCAGATCGTCGCCCGCTCCAACAGTTACAGCGCGGCGTTGAAGATGATCACCGGCACCGATTTCATCCTGACCCTGCCCCGGCGGATCCAGCGTTTGCTGACCAACGACGCCGTGTTCAATCACTGCGAGGCGCCGAACGGTCTGCCGGGGTTCACCCTCGACATGCAATGGAGCCACAACGTCGATCAGGACAGCGCCAACCTCTGGCTGCGCGAGCAGGTCATCAAGACCTGCGCGGAGCTTGAGGCAGCCTGAGTCTTACACGCCGATGGCGGTCTTGTTGTAGGACTCGCGGTCGATGTCGAGCAGTTCCACACTCAACTGCACCTCGACCCCGGCCGGCCATTCGCACAGATCCTGCAACACCGCCAACAGACTCTGCGAGAGCTGCTTCTTGATCTCCGGAGAACGCCCGCTGAGCAGCGCCAGCCTCACCGCGACAAAGGCGCGCTCGTTCATGGCGGTGCCGACCTTGAAGGTTTCAACCTTGAGCGCACGGCTCTTGATATCGAACTCCGCCGCGAACTGACCGGAACCCACCAGCGTGTTATTGAGCCGGATCAACGCCACGTCGGCGTTCAGTTGCGGCAGGTTGGCGGTGTATTCCAGGTGCAGGTGTGGCATCTCGGTGCTCCAGTGGTTCGGCGGAAAGGTCGTACATATAACACAGCGACGCCTGACTCACGCCAACGACGACATCACCGGCCGCTCACTCATGAACTGCTCCAGCCGCGAACGCAACCAGCGCTCGGCCGGGTCACTGTCGACGTGGCTGAGCCAGACCATCGACAGGTCGAGGGTCGGGGTCTTGAACGGAAACGGCTCCTTGAACAAGAACCCGGAAGCGGCCATGGCGTCGGCGGTGTAATCCGGCAGGCTGGCGATCAGGTCGGTGCCGGCCAGCAGCGCCGGCAACGAACTGTATTGCGGCACCGACAGCACCACCTGACGGGTGCGACCGATGTCCGCCAGCCACTCATCGGCGTAGCCACTGACATTGGCGGTGTGGGAAACCAGCACGTGCGGGCGTGCGCAATATTCATCGAGGGTCAGCGGCGTGTCGGACTTGTCGGCACGCAGGATGCTCGGCTGGATATGTCGCAACAGCTTGCGTTTGGCATTGGCCGGCAGGCCGCGGGTCTGGCTGATGCCGACGGTGATATCGCCCGCCGCCAGCAGATCGGGAATCCGCCAGTAATCGACGTGTTGCACCACGAACACTACGCTCGGCGCTTCCTGGCGCAAGGCGCGCAACAGCGGCGGCAGCAGGCCGAATTCGACGTCATCCGACAGACCGATGCGAAAGGTCATGGTGCTGACGGCGGGATCGAAATCCCGGGTCAGGCTGAGTGCCACCGACAGCGAGTCGAGCGCGGGTTTCAGGTGGCGATAAATGTCTTCGGCGCGGGCGGTCGGCTCCATGCGATGGCCGACGCGAATGAACAACGGATCGTTAAGCATGGTGCGCAAACGGTTGAGCGCCGAGCTGATGGTCGGCTGGCCGAGAAACAGCTTCTCGGCGGCTCGCGTCACGTTGCGTTCGAGCATCAAGGTCTCGAACACCACCATCAGGTTGATGTCGGCCTTGCGAAGTTCATTGCGGTTCATCCATTGCCCCCCGATCCCCAGATTGCGGCAGTGTAGAAAGGCCGTGGGGGCGGCGTCCATCGAAACGGTGCGTCATTGCACCGTCAACGTCTTCAGCCCCAGGCCCATGATCCGCGAATCGTCGTTGATACCCAGCTGTCGGGGGCTGACGGCATCCGGCAGCTGCAATTCGATATCGAGCCGGTCATCGTTCCCGAGGCGCTGGCTGAGCGCGGCGCTGATCGGGATTTCCAGGCGATTGCCTTGAAACTGCATCAATCGGGTATCCAGTACCTGTTGGCCATTCAGACTGACGATCACCCGCTGGTCGGGGTGCCCGGGCGAGATGAAAGCCAGCGCGTCGATCACGATCGAACGCACCGGCGGCTGCACCCGCAATTGGATTTTCGCCTGTCGCCCTTCTGTCCATGTCCCCCAGCTTTCCGGCCTCGACCAACCCTTGGCCAATTGCCGATTGCGATAATTGAAGGTCAGCGTTTGCCCTGGACGAGTGAGGGGCGCGAGCAAAATCTGTTGCCCTTCATCAGGCACCTGCAGGCATTCGCCGCAGCGTTTCCAGCCCGGCGCCAGCACCGCCACCCCGTCCACGCGCGTCAGCAGATCGGTTTCACTGTTGATGCTCCGTGCGGCATCGACCAGAGCATCGTCATCAAGAAGGTACAAAGAGTCCGCGTCGTACTGCCCCGACTCGAGCATCGCGCGTGCTTTCTGCTGTGCTTGCGCCAGCGCCGAAGTGCTCATGCGTCCCAGATACACTGCATCGGTTTTCATCCCGTGGGTCGCTGCGAAACCGGCGATCATCTGCCAGCGATCACTCTGGTTCTGCGGCATCAGGCTGCGCACATTGGCGTAACGCGCAGCAGCACTGGCCCAGAAGGAATCCGTCATCGGACTGCTCCAGACCGATGAAGGCGCCAGCATTTTTCCCTGTCTGGTGGCCATCCAGCCATCTCGGGTGTCGGCCACCTGGATCAACAATGCGGCGGCCAGCAGACCGATGGCGATGCGTGGCCGGTAACCGCGTACCACCAGAAAAATCATGGTCATGACGCAGGCGTACAACACCGGCCAGAACATCCGCCCCGAGGCGCGAAAAATACTGGCCAGGGCGATGATTCGATCGGGTAGCGGATACTCGAACGTCAACGTGCCTATGCCTATTCGGTTCGACAGCGCGAACAGCCATAAACCGAGCATGGCCACCAGCAGCCATGGACGAGCACGCAATTCATCCTTCAAGAGTCGCCGGTTTCGCAGCCAGGCCAAAAAAGCCGGCGGCACCAGCAACAGAACACCCAGGCCAAAGTAGTTGAAACCTTCGTAATCCCCCTCTTCTTTCGGCAGACCGGGAAGGAGACGGGACCAGCCTGCCGGATCGGCGGGCGACAGCAGATTCATCCGGTACAAACCGAAACCACCGGATGCCGCGCCATCGGCAATGCTGAAGTAACCGGCCTGCCAGCAACACACGCTCACCAGCGCGAAAAGCACGCCGCCCTCGATCAGTCCCTGACCCCGGGTCAATGACCGACTCAATGTCTTGCCCAGCAGGTCCGCCAGCCAGATCAGCGCAACCATGGCCAGCAGGTAGGCGTGCACCCAGGCCGTCACCGTCAGCAACGTGCCCCACGCCAGGCGACGACGTTGCAGATCCGGCAGCAACGCCAGGTACAGCGCCGCCAGAACCAGGAAATGGCCCGCCAGGGAAAGGTGCCCCACAAGGCGAAAAAACATCACCGGCGAAAACGCCAGCAACCCTGCACCCAGAAGGCGAATCACGGGATGGGGCGTCATCAGCCCCAGCAGTTTCCAGCCAAACCAGGCTTGCAAGACACAACAGGCCAGCAGCCACAAACCGAAATACTGGAAGGTCTCCGGCAACCAGCCACTGAACGGCTTGAACAACAGCGCGAGCAGTGGATTGGAGTCGGAAAAAATGATCGCGCTGCCCAGTTCCAGGCCGTAGGACGGATTGAGCCCGAGCGGGAATGTCCAGGGCCCATGCCGGAAAAACGCCCAGCCCAGATAATGCGTGGCCGGATCGCCCTGCTCCAGCCAGGCGATGTTCTGCGGGTTCAGCGCTTGCGGTCCGACCACCAGAAAAAACACCAGAACACCCAATAACAGCGGCAACAGGGAAAGTGCCGGGTGCTCCCGTGAATCCGTCATCGATATGTCCAGAAGTTGTGCAGTACGAAAGTGAATGCCGGAATCGTCAGCGCCACGGCAACGATTCCGGCGAGATAGTGCAGCCCGGCCATCTGTGCCGCCCAGGCCACGAACATCGCCAACAGAAAGCCCCCCACCGAAACCAGCATGAAACGCAGCAGGGTTTTGCCGTGCAGTCGGGCTGAAAAACTCCAGGTGGTGTTGATCACGTAAGACACCACCGTCGCCACGGCAAAGGCCACGCCGTTAGCCAGAGGCGGCTGGTGGCTGACGAAGTTGATGAACAGCACCGCCACCAGCGCATGCAGCGCGGTGACGAACAATCCGGTCACGCCGAAACGCAGACCGCGCTGGATCAATGCGGACTTTTCGGCGGACGTCACGGTTTGCGCGCCAGCACGAACACGCTCAAACCGGCGAGGCGATTCATGCCCATCAACGGCAGCTCGAGACTGCACAGGGTTTTCAGCAGCGTATTGACCAGCGGATGATGTTTTTTCAGCTGCGAACGCGGTGCCGAACCCCGAGCACCGCCGGGTATCAGCCGCGATGCCAGCGCAATCGGGAAAACCGCTGCGAAGTAATATGCGCCCCGCTCCACCGTCAATCCGGCGTTACCCGCCAGAGCCTCGAATTGCCCCAAGGTGTAGCGACGTTTGTGTTCGAGAAAATCATCGTGCCCGCTCCACATGAACTGGAACGCCGGTACGGTCATCAAGAAACGGCTGCCGGACGGCACTTTGTCGAAGTAGGACTTGAGCAGGCCGAGGTCGTCATCAACGTGTTCCAGCACATCCATCAGCAACACCAGATCCGCGTCCACGCTGTCGATGGAACGACGGTAATGCACCGGTTTTCCGGCGGTGGTGGCGCTGGAGTCGGCCGGGTAACTGATGTCCACGCACCACGCTTCGCGCGCCGCCGTGTGGGTCAATAAATGGTGGGAAAAGAAACCTGAACCGGCACCGACATCGAGAATTCGCTTGATCGGCGCTTCACCCAGCAAGCGCCGGGTGGCGGCCGCTTTGGAGCAGTAATACCAATGCTCGCCGATGCTGTCGCCGAGGATGTCGGTTTCCTTGAGGTCCATCGGTCAGTCCTTGGGATCGTAAACGCGGCGCACCAGAAAGACCGGTCGGCGCTTGGCTTCAATGTAAGTGCGCCCCAGGTATTCACCGAGTACGCCAATGCCGATCAGTTGCAGGCCACCGAGGAATGTCACGGCCACCATCAGCGACGCATAACCGGGCAGATCGACACCGTACAGCAACGTGCGCACCACGATGAACATGGCAAAGGCAAACGACACCAGCGACACCATCGCCCCCAGATACGTCCAGATCCGTAGCGGTTCGGTGCTGAAACTGGTGATGCCTTCCAGCGCAAAATTCCACAGTCGCCAGCCATTGAATTTAGTCTGCCCCGCTGCCCGCTCCGGGCGCTCGTATTCGACTTGCGTGGTGCGAAATCCGACCCAGGCGAACAGGCCTTTCATGAAGCGTCGGGATTCGGGCAGCGTCAGCAGCGCGTCGACCACGCAGCGATCCATCAGCCGGAAATCACCGACGTTTTCCGGCAATGACTGTTCGGCAATTCTGTTGTGCAAGCGATAGAACCAGCTGGCGGAAGTCTGCTTGGCCCAGGAGTCGCTGCGCCGGCTGATGCGGTGGCCAAGCACCACTTCAAAACCTTCGCGCCAGCGCTCGATCATTTGCAGAATGACCTCGGGCGGGTCCTGCAGATCAACGTCGATCGGCACCACGATCTGCCCGGTGGCGATCTGCAAACCGGCGGACAGCGCCGCTTCCTTGCCGAAATTGCGGCTCAGATCAACGATGCGGATGCGTGAGTCGCTCTGCTGGCAGTTCAGGAGACGTTCCAGCGTCGTATCGGAACTGCCGTCGTTGACGAACACCAGTTCGAGGCTGATCCGGGAATCACCCTCGAACACCTGACGAATGCGCAGGAGAAAACCGTCGAGGCTGTCCTCTTCGTTGAACACGGGAACCACCAGCGACAACTTCACCGGGCCCGCGTGCTGCGTTCCATTCGGATGGGTCAATGGACTGCTCTTTTTTTATAGTGATTGTCGGTCGCCGAACGCTGTTCGACGCCATGAGCCGCACCGTATTAAGCAGCAGCCCGAAATGTCATGCAAGGGTGAAACGACGGCGTTCCGGCCAATCCAAAGGCCGATTCCTGCGCTCTGGCCCGCGCCTTTCAGAAACATCCACGAACGATTGGAAACAAATCCCCGATAGCCAAAAATCCGCGCTCCGCTAGGCTTGCGTCGAGGCGTCACACAGGTTGTCGCACATAAATCGCATGGAGCGAACTGAATGTATTTCGAGATTTACAGGCAATCCAAAGGCACCCCGAGCACCGGCAAGGGCCAATGGCGCTGGAGATTAAGGGCGGGGAATCACGAGACGGTCGCCAGCGGCGAATCGTATGTGAACAAGGCGGATTGTCTGCATGTGATCGAGCTGATCAAGGGTGTACAGGGAGAGACCCCGGTCAAGGAGATCTGAGGTAAAAATGCTGCCTATGCCCATAGGCAGCATTCAATTGAAATGCCCGTCCGCAAAGCAATCAGTTGATCCCGGTTACGATCAATTCAAGCGGAATCAGGCTTTACCCGGATCACTGCAGATGGATAATGGCAAGCTGCCACAATCCATGATTCCCTGATACGAGGGATTCTTCTCCAATCGGCCCGACATTCACCATCACGGACACATGATCAGGCTACGAAACAAGGAGTTCGTAACTTTGCTCTCCCATCAGGATTTACCGGTTCCTCTCTCTCGTACCCAGAAGCTCACATCTCTGATCACGCGAGGCATGGCCGGGCTCGGTGTTTTGTTAGGTGCCATGTGGGCACTGATTACCTACGTAGTGCCAGATCCAAGCGTATTCGGGTTCAGCTTCATCAGCTGGAAGAACGTGGTATTGCTTGTCAGCACCTTCATGTTCTTGGGTGCAGTTTCCATTGGATGGCAAATTCGCAACTACACACCGCTGCTGAGAGGCTGCTTGCAGTTCGTCATAATTTCCGGCGTGTCATTTGGGTTCTTCATCTTGGGAACCGAGTACGCAAAACCCTCATTCGAGTTTGCAAAACTACAGGCAAAAATCGTAGAGAACGAAGGTAGCAACCTGCTCGGCAAGCGCATGGAAGTTTTGGACAATGTTCGTTTTGAGCTTGTTGGTTGCGAAAATATCGGCAGATTGCCCACATGCACCTTCGATTTGACGAACTTGAATGTGGATCGCAGCTTCCGCTTTGATGACAGCACGCGCCTGTTCGACGAATCAGGAGGCCCACTAAAGTTTGAATCGATTCGGGTTGGTCAGGTGGAAGATCGCTACTGGCTGAGATTTCAGTTAATCCGCAATGTCCCTACTCGGGTCACGCTGATTTTCCAGCAGAGCAATAGCAAGCTGAACAAAACACCTGCTATCAAGCTCGTCTTCAATGATTCGAATGATGAATCCCTCACACTGAAGTTCAGTGAAGTTGACATGCGCTAGCCTGGCCTGACGTCGCTCCAAAACGATACCAAACGAGATTTCGCCCCCACCCTATCTCTTTTGCCTAAAACAACTTTCCAGATACCTGCACCGATTTACGTAAAAGCCTCGTAGTTTTTCAACGACGAGGCTTTTAACTGCCAGCGGAAATGGCGTGAGCTAGTACCCCCTCAGAATCTCTCAGGTATATGCCGGAACGGATAATCCGACTCCTTGTACCCCCCAGGTTTCTGCCGCTTGGGCAATGTCACCTTCTCTCGCGGCACCTCTTTATAGGGGATGCGACTGAGCAGGTCAGAGATGATATTGAGCCGCGCCCGACGCTTGTCGTTCGAGTTGGCCACAAGCCACGGTGCGTAATCGGTGTCGGTCGCTTCGATCATGTCGTCCCGTGCCCGGGAGTAGTCATACCAGCGACTGTAGGACTTGAGATCCATCGGCGACAGTTTCCAGATCTTGCGCCCGTCGACAATGCGCGCCTCCAGGCGCCGGGTCTGTTCTTCCTGGCTGACATTCAGCCAGTACTTGAGCAGGATCACTCCCGAACCGACGACTGCGCGCTCCACAAGCGGCACGGTCTTGAGAAACTTGTCGACCTGTTTGTCCGTGCAAAAACCCATCACCCGCTCGACGCCGGCCCGGTTGTACCAACTGCGATCGAAGATCACCACTTCGCCGGCCGCCGGCAAATGGGGCAGATAGCGCTGCATGTACATCTGGCTCTTCTCGCGATCGGTCGGGGCCGGCAACGCGATGACGCGAAAGACTCGCGGGCTGACCCGCTCGGTCAGCGCCTTGATGGTGCCACCCTTGCCCGCACCGTCACGGCCTTCGAAGATGATGCAAATCTTGATGCCTTCGGCCTTCACCCATTCCTGCATTTTCACCAGTTCGATATGCAAACGGCGCAGCTCGGCAAGGTAGTCCTTGTTTGACAGTTTTGTATGTTCGTCAGGTTTTTCTCTGGGCGAGTCTTTCTTCTTTCCCTTTGCCATGACCAGACCTCTCGGGTTGGAGCGACAGCCAGGCTCGTTGGCACTGCATGACCTGGAACCGGAAAGTTTAGTCATTTATCGCAAAACGCAAGCAAACGGGCGGTAACGCTCAGGCAACGTGCTTATTGCGAAAAAACCTGTGCAGTTTTTGACGGATCGCCAATCGCCAACCATTCTCCATCACGGCGTAGCGTCCAATGTCGGCCGTTGATGCCTCGCGTGTTGCAAACCTGCCATCTGGATGTGGGGAAGAGGTCATGCACAGTTCGCTCTTGCGTGCCGCGTCGCTCATGCTCGCCTTGAGCGCTGCACCGCTCTTGTTGCAGGCCGCCGATGCGCCTGCAGCCCCGGCGGCGGCCACCGCTCCGGCCAAAGATGCCGTGTTTACCACGGAGCAGCTCGACCAGATGCTCGCGTCGATTGCCCTGTATCCCGATCCCCTGCTCGCACAAGTGCTGATGGCCGCCACTTATCCGGGAGAAGTCGCCGAAGCCGCGGCCTGGTCCAAGGCGCATCCGGACGCCAAGGGCGATGACGCAGTCAAGCAAGTGGCCAGCCAGACGTGGGATCCGAGTGTGCAGGCGTTGGTGGCGTTTCCGCAGGTTTTGGCGACACTGGGGCAGGATCCGGTCTGGGTGCAACGTCTGGGGGATGCCTTTCTGGCTCAGCCTGACGAACTCATGGCCGGCGTTCAGCGCTTGCGGCGTCAGGCCCAGACGGCGGGCAATCTGCAGAGCAATCAATATCAGAATGTGACGGTGCAAAACGTAACGCCGCCCATCTCTGCCGGGACAACCAAGCCGGCCGACAACACGACCATCATCATTCAGCCCGCCGATCCGCAGGTGGTCTACGTCCCGACCTATAACCCGACCACCACTTACGGCACCTGGCCTTATCCGGCCTCGCCGCCGGTGTATTACCCGCCGCCACCCGCTTACTATCCGGGTCAGGCACTGGTGGCCGGGCTGGCCTTCGGTACGGGCGTGGCGGTCGTTGCGTCGTTGTGGGGTAACTGCGACTGGGGTAATAACGACATCGACATCGATGTGAACCGTTACAACAACATCAACGCCAACAACCGGATCACCAACAACCAGAACAAATGGCAGCACAACACCGTGCATCGCGATGGCGTGCCCTATCGTGACAACCGCAGCCGCGCGCAGTATGGCCGGCAGCTGGACGGTGCGGCTCAGCGTGACGCCTATCGCGGGGACAACGCGCAGCGCGCGCAGGCCCGGGAACGGGCACGCAGTTCGATGGACAGGGCCGGTTTCGAACGCCCCGCCACCAGCAATCGGGAAGCCCGCAATCAAGTCCGCGAAGCGCAATCCGCCAATGTCGGCAATCGCATGCAAGGCGGCGCGGACAGACCCAGAGCCGCCGACCGCGCTCAAGCCAACACCCGGGAGGCACGCCAGCCGGGCGCCAATCAACGTGACAACCGTGCGTCGCAGGCCCGACCCGCCGCGGGCAGTGCGCGAAACAACGCCTTTGCCGGCGCGCGCTCTCCGTCACAGACCCGCGTCCAGGCTGATCGCGGCCGGGCCAGCCAGATTTCCGCGCAACGTCCCAACACCTCACGCGCCGCCGGACATCAGATCAGCCGGCCATCCGGCGGGGGCATGCGTCAGAGAGGAGGTGGCCGTCGATGAACATTCATTCTCTTGTCAAAGGCTGTCTAGCCCTCACGGCCGGCCTCGCATTGTCGAGCTTCGCCTCGGCCCAGCAAGTATTTCCAACCCCGGAAAAAGCCGCTGATGCCTTCGTCGAAGCCCTCGGTACGCAACACGCCGACCAAAAACGCCTGACCGAACTGCTGGGCGAGGAATGGCACAGCTTCATTCCCCGTGAAGGCGTGCAACGCAGCGATGTCGATGCCTTCCTGCAGCAATACCGCGAACAGCACACCCTGGAAAAGACCGGCGACAGCAAGGCCGTGCTCTCCGTAGGACCCGATCATTGGACGCTGCCCATCCCGCTCATCAAAGACAAAACCGGTTGGCGCTTCGACATGAAAGCCGCCCAGGTCGAAATTCGCGCCCGCCGCATCGGTCGCAACGAACTGGCGGCAGTGCAATCGGCGCTGGCCTACCACGACGCCCAAATGGACTACGCCTCGGAAGACCGCGACGGCGACGGCGCCCTCGAATACGCACAGAAAATCTTCAGCTCCCCCGGGAAACACGACGGGCTCTATTGGCCAGAAGACGACACCAACCAGATCAGCCCCCTCGGCCCCGCCTTCGGCCAGGCCATCAACGACGAAGACTGGCACGGCTACCACTTCCGCATCCTCGACGCCCAAGGCCCGTCAGCACCGGGCGGCGCTTACAGCTATCTGATTGGAGACAAAATGAGTCGCGGGTTCGCCTTGATCGCGTGGCCAGCAAAATATGACGACACCGGGGTGATGAGCTTCATGATCAGCCATGAGGGCCAGGTGTTTCAGAAGGATCTCGGGCCGGATGGGGAGAAAGTGGCGAAGGCGATGAAGCGGTTTGATCCGGATGATAGTTGGGAAGTGGTGGATTTGGGGCAGAAGTAGTTGGGGGATCGAAATCCGCCGGATTGGAAACGAAAAAGCCCCGTAGCTTCTCAGCTACAGGGGCTTCTCTGTACTTGCACTATGCAATGTTGATTTAGGGCTTAGCTAAAAACTCCTCAAGAAATGCATGCGCTTTAGTTAGCACATGCGCTACGGGCGTAATCACACCGTGGCAGCGCACCATCAAAATTTTTCCATATTGAACAAGAGGATCGCCTGCCCTCGCCGTCCCTGCCGTAGCAGGTATCGACATCTCGAACAATGGAACATCCGTCATCACAGTCTTATCAGTGAAGTCATCATCAGTAAGGTGTTTGAACGAATTTGCTATTTCCCTGCAAACCCCAAACTCAGGGCACTTTTGTTTCAGGCCTACTTGAAACCGAGCTTTTCCCTTAGCTTTTGAGGTCGCTGGTGCCGCTTGCATCAATGTATCCCGTTGCTTCTGGGTGCCGAGATGCCATATCCATTCACACGCGTGAAAAGCAGTAACTGCTGCATTGATGGCCAAGTAGCTGGAGATATCGACAGCTCTCGCATCTCGCGAGAATTGGGAATTTTGAAGCTGCTCAATCTCCCATTCAAGCTTTCCTAAGACATGCCGGATGGTTTTAATCTGAAATGTTCTGACCGCTTCTGGAGGAGGGGTCTGCTGACTCGCGGTCGCCATAATCAGAATCCTTATCTACCTTACTGATCTCTGCCAAGCGGGGTTACAACGAACTCATCAAATCCCATAAGCCCGATTGACGTCGGAAGCCCTTTTATCGGTCCGATCACTATCGTATCTATTCCGTTCTCGCGCTTGAAGCTGTAGATATCCTGACCAATCCATTTGGTAGTCTCTGGTAGCATCTGTCCATTCTGCTTCGCCACCCATTTCGCCCTGTACTTACCATATAGCGACGGTGAGTAATTCACCTTGAGCGCACCCTCGACTTTATTTTTCAGCTCGTCGGAGGAACACTCCGTCGTCGGGTTGAAAAAACCTCGATTCTGGCAGGACATACGAAACAGGATGGGGGCGAACTTCTTAGCATCAACTTCTACGCGAACGAAGTACGCAGCACTCAATTCAAAGTGGTATTCGCTTTTGGGAGTACCTGGACTGTAAAGGAGCGAGCAGCAGCTCTCCGGATACCTCATCGACTCGGCTCCTTGAGCTAGAAGCTGTCTATACGTTAGGGCTTCGGCTGAGCGAATCACACCTGCGCTTCCCTCTCCGGGTGAAGACGCCTGACTGACAGTAGCAGCAAAAAATATCAACACCGGGGCGATAGCAAATACAGTAAGCCGCATCATCAGATCCTTTGAATGATTGTAAGGTAATCGCGTATTACGTCAGCAAATCTATTGAACGCTAGCGCTGATTGTATTAGGACAAATCTAAGAAACGAAAAAGCCCCTGAAATGTTCAACCATTTCAGGGGCTTTGTCTTGTTCAATAATGGCGGAGAGATAGGGACTCACCATTCGCAACCACGAGACCCAACAAACGCCGTATTTACTGGCTTTCTCGGTGCCATTACGTAGAATCTCTATGTAGAAAAACCGAGAGCGCGATCATGCCAAAGGCCAACAATCTGCAACTGCAAGGCGGCATATATCATGTGCGACTGGACATCCCGAAGGATGTACAGGATGCATTCGGCGGTCGCCGTATCCTGTCACAGACTCTTAAGACCGGATCGCGCTCGGAAGCTCTTCTTCGGCGACACCCAATCCTGCACGAATGGAAAAGACAGATTAAGGAGATACGTGAGGGCAGGCTACTCGGAGACAACTGGCAAGAAGACATCGTGCAGACCCTCGAAGATTTGGACACAATTACACAAGGACAGAAACGAGCGCTTGTCGGTGAGACCGCCCCGCCACTGCCTGATGTTGATCCAACCCTCAAAGCGAAGCTGATGAGCAGCCCTCGGTTCATGGAAGCAGTACGCATGCTTGTGGGCGACCACCTTAAGGATGGAATCGGCGGGAAAGTACAGATTCAGGATGAACTGAATCGAGGACTCAAAGGCATGCTGCAAAAGCGTCTTGGCACCGAATACAAGCTCACCGCTGAGCAGGGCCAAGAACTGGAAACGCTGGTGAAAGATCCGGCCAGCTACAAGGCTCGCTCGCCGATTACGAAGGCACGGTTAGCCTCATTCCGAACGTACAGGCTTGAGCATCACGTCGCACTCAAGACGGTGAATCAGCAGGAGTCGAAGCTGTTGAATCTGTCGGAGCACCTGCAAACCACTGGCACCAAGCTCGACTTTGATTCGGTGAGTGCATGGCTACAGGGCATGAAGCTCAGCAGCAAGACCAAGCAACAGTATTTGCTTGCTGGTAGTCAGTTTTGGCAATGGGCAATGACGCATGAGCCACAGTGGCGACAGACCTTCAAAGGGCACGTGAACCCATTCGAGAAACACACGCTACCTTCACTCAAAGGCAAGGCCAAGCTTGACGCAAAACGGAAGGCTTTCACCATCGAGGAAGTCGGCACTCTGTACAACGCGGCGAAGGAACAGAACCTCGGCACGCTGGCAGACTTGATCTTGTTGGGCGGATATACCGGGGCTCGAATCGAGGAACTGTGTCAGCTTCGCAAGGAACATCTGATTACCGTAGACGGGGTGACGATGTTCGATATCGTGGATTCGAAGACAGTAGCGGGAATTCGACAGGTGCCGGTGCATCCCAAGCTAACGGCACTCGTGGATCGACTCGCCGAAGCTTCCACGGATGGCTATCTAGTGCCTACCGACAGCAACAACAAATACGGGATTCGTTCGGATGCACTGAGCAAAGCATTCGGTAGGTTGAAGACAGCCATGGGCTTTGATCGAACCCGCGTGTTCCATTCGATCCGTGCAACGGTAATCACTCAGTTGGTGCGAGCAGACATCGCAGACAGGCTAATCAAGGAGCTTGTAGGCCACGAAACTGGAACGGTGACCTTCGACGTGTATTCGGATGGATCATCACCGAAACAGAAGTTTGACGCCATCGCGAAGCTGCCTGCCATACCAATTGATTAAACGTCAGCGCCGCTGACAACGTGAAAGGCTCGGCTTCGCCTTATATAATGCTGCGCTATTAGACTGAGAATAAGAAATATCATTCTCAGATCAACAGTGCATATGCATCACCACCTGTCTTGCCAGCCTTAGCCAATGATGCTTGCATGATTGATTTGCCACCACTTCCAAACTGCTACACCAGTACTCACTGCCCCAATTAGCAGCGGGAGGATGTTGTTCGTGAACCACGGAGTAAGAAGGGCTCCCTTACCGACGACGTAAGATTTTACCGTCCACGTTAGGGCTCTACTTGGAACGTAGGCGCTGAGGCGAACGTGATCTCCAAAAGGCACCCATGTCCCCCCGTTGCTGGTGTAAATGTAGTATGCAGAAACATGCATTTCCGTTCGCACCTCTCTTGCGTACTGGTACAGCTCAAATTCCGCTTCGGGATGCTCCCTGCGATCTTGCTCAACCTTGTCGTAACATGTTACCTGAGCGTATCCACGTACAAATTTTGCCTGCTCGTCCGGGCCATGCTTCTCTATCAGGGTGTTCTTTACGCTTTCCCGAAGCTCAAAGTGTTTCCGCCAAATCGCCGCCGTTTCAAGCGCACGATCATACAAAGCGTGCATAGGCGCATCGAAGCGGAATCCACCACTTGGGATGTGTTGGAGGAACCGGAGCCAGAAATAGACATTCAGGATAGCAAGCACCAACCACACACTATTGGTGCGATGCTCTAATTGAATCTCCGTTCCCATGAGCTTAAAGGCTGTCAGCTTGGCTCCGAAAAACCAGAGAGCCAATACGATTGCCGAGTAGGTTAAGAGGAAGCCCCTCGCCTTCTTGAAGTCCCCTTCATCATCCATTGCAACCAAACCTCCAACGATTTGGCAGGATGCTACCAGCAATTCCACGTGATGGCATGGTGCCCACAAATCGAAAATAAATGAGCATTCCCGCCCATCGAAACGAGCACTGATCACGTCCTCTATATAGAAGGATTTTTGTGAAAGGGTTCGCTTGCGCAAAAAAGACGTATGCCCAGAAATCAGTGACGAAGGCTCAACGCCAGCGGATTGACTGCATTCTCACTTTCGTTACACAGGGTTATCCACAGGCAGTACGTTGCAACACCCACCAAAAACACATTATCTTGTGGTCGCCTCCCTACGAAACCCTACATGCTGGGGTTTACGCCTCCTCTGACTCTCATTTTGTGAGAAAACTCTTTTATCGGAGGGGAGAAATTCGCCTCGAAAGACCCTTTTGAGGGCCTCATTAGGGCCTCTTGAAGGGCTATAGGAGCGTTTTTGGCGTCAAAGCCGAGTGACGAGGTGGTCAGGCACAGAAAATTGCTCTAAATGCGCTAGAGGGGCTTGCAGAGGGAAATCGAAGTCTATATATTCCACAGGAACGCAGAGACCGCCAATTAAGGCGGTCTCGGCTGAAGATGTTCACGAGCAGTCATGTCACGTTTTCTGAGGACAAAGACGTAACTGCTCGCCCTCTTCCGCATGCGTTAGCACGGTCAAGAGAAGGACGCCATTTAACCGAATTGATGCCACTACGTCAATCGGTGTGTGATCAGTGGTCATTCCGGATCTTGATGTGTGCTCAACCCGTTCACACATATAGGAATGTCCATTATGGATAGTTTTGACCTTAGTAATGTAGGCAAGAAAACCGTCCCTGTCCGTCAGTATCGCCGGTTTCGTTTCGGCGAGTGGGAGGACGTCTGTCACCACCACCGTAGTCCGCCTCGTTAAGGCGTAGCGTTAAGCCACCAAGCTTGCGCTGATTTGGTGGCCCTACCCGCGATATTTCCAGAACCTCGCCCCCGCCAAAATTCACTGAGCACTCTCGCTCAGCGCCTGCGTTTCTGTCTGAAAAATAATGTTGGCTCAGTCTTGCCTGCGCTGTTAAGCGGTGCGCGATAGGTGCTTATCCAAACGCTGGAAAAGTAGAAATAACCTGACGCCCTGTAGCGCTCTCAGACGCTGCCAGAGGCGTGTAACCGTACAGATGATGCAAAGAGCCCGCTCAAGGCGGGCTGATACGGATCTACAGGTCTACTTCAAACTTTGTTCCAATGTCTCTTGATGGTGGGCAAGCTCACCTTGAGTTCGGCTGCTGCCTGAGCCTGTGTCATGCCTTTAGCCTTGAGCTTCAGCACCGCTTCCGTAGTGTCTGTAGCCACTGGACGACCACCCTTCTTGCTCGACCTTGCAAGGCCCTCTCTAGTGCGCTCCTTGATTCGATCACGCTCAAAGGCTGCAACTGCGGCGAGAACAGTTAGCTGTAGCTTCCCAGCTGCACTGGTGAGGTCTACGCCATCAAGATCGAGGCTACGGACATGAATACCATCCGTTGCAAGTTTGGAAACTGTAGCGAGAACGTCTTGCACGTCACGGCCTAGCCGATCCAGTTTCAGCACCACCAACGTGTCACCCGTTTCCATGCGTTCGGCCATCTTGCTGAACTGGGGACGTTGGAGGGCTGGTACGCCGCCACTGATTTGTTCAGAGAACCAGCGTGTGGGCTTGATATCGAAACCCTTGGAGGTGAGCGCCACCAGTTGGTTGTCGGTGTTCTGCTCCGTCGTACTGACGCGACCGTATCCGAATAGACGACTCATTACTCTCCCTCCTAGGTATCCCCACGCCGTTCGCAGGGTATCAACAATGGAGGGATCATCATGCAATGGTATCAACAACCTGTAAACCCGTACTTGATGATACCTCCATGAGCACCAGACAGACGGTATCGCTTAACGGTCGTTTGTTGATCCCTACAACCGGCGAACATCGTTGATCGCATCGATCAGCGCCTGACTGTGCAAGTCCAAATCAGCAAGCGCAGATAACGCGTTGTCAGCGGCAACACTGCCACCTTGGCTCGCTACCCATTTGGCGAGTTCTTCGAGCGCGGCAACAATGCCGTTCTGCTGGTGGAGCATCAGGGTTAACGCGTCGGCCATTGCCACAGCCTGATTCTGGGAAGTCATGGGGTCATCCTTGAGGGGTGGTGCAGGAATCGTAGCTCAGCTCTGGGTAGGGTGAGGCTGAGTGGCGTGCTTTCGCACGAATCGGTGATTCCGGCTCAAAACTGCCGTTTTGGCGTAGAAACCTCGGACGAAGCGTTATCACCGTATCGAGCTTATCCATGGATTACGGTAAGGCCCGAAAATGCAGGGCTGCGCCATAGGCTGGGGGCCAGCGCGGGCAAAATCTGACCACCAGTCTCTGAGGTTTTATCTATGTTTTCAGGGATTTAGTAAGGGTTGTAGGGAGTGCTTGAGTAGCTGTACCCCACTCTCGGTTTCACGATTTTGGAGGCAACCACCTCGTTATTACCGACTTGAACAACGTAGCTAAGCGACTCGATACCCTGAGCTTTAGCAGCGGTAATCAGCTGACTATCAATAGTGCCGGTGATGTCATTTATCACGGCCTTCGTCAAGACGTTGTAGGTAAAGGTTCGCGCCCAAACGGTGTCCACGCCGGTCAATTTTTTCCACTCAAGGTTCTCGGCAAGGTCTTTGTTAAAGTCTTTGCGCTGCTGATCATCAGCATTAGACAAGTCGAGTGATAGCAAGCAGTAAATCATGTGGCCTTTCCTTAGACAGAGTGAGTGGCCAACGTACCTCGAAGAACGCCGAGAGGCAATGCCAATGAGCCACTATCAAGGTGGTATGGAGCGATGGCACCTCAAGGGTTATGACCTCTGCTGCTTTACAACGATGTCACGGATTGTCTGGATGTTCTGGTGAATTGCGGAAAGCGCGAACCAGATACCCGATGCAACACACCCAGCAGCGAACCCGGCAAACGCACCGATATATTCGTAGTTCCCACGTGAGGCGTAATACCCAAATATCGTGGCAATGATGATCCCTATCCAAGCGATGATGTCTACCACGGTGATGACGATATTCTTAAACTCCACTGCTCACTTCCCTATGCTGATTGATGTGAGCAGAAGCGTAGCACTGCGCCAGCATCCAGCTCAGCGGCGAAGCTGACAGGCGCTGGTAATGTTGCCACTACCCTTGCTGGGCGCTGAGCTTTGAACACGATTGGCATGTATGGCGGGATACGCTCGCCTTTGTCCATGGTGCTTGTGTGACGCTCTACGAACTCCGTCAGCACGTCGCGGATAGCTTCAACAGGCTTGCCGTGGAGCACGTCAAACACTGCCTGAACCTCTTCTTCGTTCAGGGTGGTTCTGCTCATGTGGAGCGCTGTGAAAGGACTTACACGCTTGCAGATAATGTCCAGCACCTCAGTAAGTTCTGGTCGGTGTTGAGCGTGGCGCTCAAGTTCCTGGGACAACACTTGGAAAGGGGTAAGGATCGATGTCTTGATCTGAAAGCCGCTCTCCTCCTTGCCCTCTAGCTTAGCCTTGAGTGCTGTCAGTGCCTTGCCCGACATACCATCAAGAGAATCCAAGTAGTTGCGTTGCTCTGGCACTGTTGGGTCTAGGTGATCATGCAGCCAGCTCAGCACCTTGTGGCGTTGGGTTGGCTGGATCTTGGCAACCTTCACAGCATCAGCCACCACGTCAGCACCAAGGAAGGCAATGATGCGTTGGACTGTTTGCTTGCGTGGGGCGCCCTTCTCTACTGAGTGTTTCGATACCAAGGCATTACGGTTGATGCTCAGGCCATGGCCGTAGTGTTGTGTGCCGTGTTCACGGTTGAGCTTGGTAGGCACCACTACCAAGTTGGAAGCGTGGTAGAGGCCGATTGTTTCGGCGCTATCGCTTCTCACTGGGTGGATGTGGCTGATCTCGTAGTCCTTGGTTTCTCCGTAACGATTCGCCCTGAGCTTCAGCTTGTAAACCTCGTAAAGAGCCACCAGTGATTCCACGGTGTGGCCTGTGAGGATCTGGAGTGTTCCGGCACGCTCACATTCGTAGGCCAAGTGATAGAAGAACGCTGAGTGGGTGGCACGGTCAGTACGGGATACTCGGCGTTTCTTCTTTGTGGCTTCCTTCTGGCACTGAGATGTGCAGTAGATCTTCTTGATGCTTGTTGTTCTGAATTGCTTTTGGCAATGCTTGCAGCGAGGACGGCGTACAGCCTTACGTGTTGCGGGTGTTGCTTTCGACATTGTTTGCTCCAAACAGGATAGCGGGGATAGGGTTAGGGGCCATATAGGCAGCTCGACAAGTAGAACTACAAAATGGGCGGATGCGTTTGGATGTATACTTATGGCCGCATCTCTTACATGTGCATGTCTTCATGCTGTGAATACCTCGTATGGGATTGCTGGGTTACCGTCTGGGTGTGTCACGATCCAACGAAGAGCACCAAACTTATTGATTATCTGAGTTACCACAAACTTCTTACGTGTGGTTCCTATCAGGGTCATGGCAGCGGTTAACGCCGCCCCTGATGATTTGAATTCGAATGGCAGCGCCATACAGTTGTCTCCTGTTGTGTGGGATAGACATGTGTGCTCACGCACACGAATTTGAGTCAGGGAAATGGGCTACACTCACCGAGATAGAGCCTCGGGAGGCATATTGAATCATGCTGATTCTCCACTATCGTGCTGTTACTTCTTTTCTTGCTGGGAAAGACGAAGCACAACGATCTTTTCTACGTAAGCCTTCATCGAGGTACGCTCATCGCTGAATTGAACTTGCATTGCGTTGTATAGATCTCGATTCTGCTGATCAACGTACAGCCGCGTGGAAACATCCTTGTCATCCACGTACATCTTCAACGACTCTGATTGTTGCTCCATTACAACGCTAAGCTTATCGACCATGTAGCCAGTGAATAAGCTTCCTGCCACCAGTTGCAGCACAGCGGCGAATGCGATTGTTAAGATCACGCCCTTCATTATTCGACCTCGGTCTGAGCAGCGCGAGCCGTTCTCAGCATCTGGCTAAGTTTTTCATCAACCTTTTCAGACACAGCATCACCGATAGCGTTACCAAGCTCTCTGCCATTCGGATCAAGAGCGTTAACCGTTACATCAACTTTTATATCCGTGTGCGTTGACTGATCGATGTTTCCGCTATGGCTTTTGCCGGACGAGGTATTACTGTAATCACCGGGAGCAATGTAGGCCGGTTGAACAAATTGTCCGGAGCGCACTTTCTCATTAGCTGCTTGCATAACATCGCTTGATGTAATCGGCTGATAACGGAACTGCCTCAAGCTTTCATCTGCCTGATTCTCAGGGTCTTTGCCAAGATCAGGAGATCCGATACGAAACACATCAAAATTCATCAGCTCAACAGGGTTGATACTTCCTGCCCAGCGCTCTCGGTTTTCATCGGCTTTCGCCTGATCGCTTGCAACGGATTCGCCTGTAAATAGACGACGTAGGCCATTCAACAATCCGGGCTTTGCACGCTCATCCAAATCTGATTGAGCATTCGGCGATGCTGGTTTCAATCTTGGGCCAAGAGCAGCACCAACTGAGCCGGGAGTCGGATTAGGATCTTTCTGCATGGCATTTAGAACCGCGTCACCATTTGCATCGTGTCCGATTAGCATTCGAATCAGCGAGCTATTGAAATTGATCAACCCCCTATCAAAGTCCATGAGTGACTGTTTAAGCGGGCCAAGCGCTTCGACTAGTTCTTTCTCAGCGGCAATTCGATTGGCTAGAGCTTGTAAGAGATCAGGCGAGGCGTTGATTTCCTGTTGCTGCAAATACTTGACATTGTCGAGACGAGTTTGCTGAGCGTCGATACTCACCATCTGACGGGCCAATGTGTCCTGCTGCTGCGATACGAACCGAGCAAAACCAGCTTCGAAATCAGCGGGTAGGACACCACCCTTCGGAATTGACTGCATGAACGCGCCGTCGAGATTGCTGCCCTGATAGCCAGTACGCTGCCCCCAAGCCTCAACAATTGCTTGCTTAATCAGGGGTGCTGCCTCTGAGAACGTGCGAACGTCCTCGGTGTCCGCCTTGCCGACACTTCGTACCTGCTGCAACTGAATTACGGCGCGATCCTGCTGAGCCTTAGTCATCCCAGCAGCCCGGAACGCCGCGAGCTGCGTTTCATACGTGGCAAGACTCTTCGACATTGCAATGCCTTTGGCCTGTTGGCTGAGCATGAACACCCTAAAATCGGCGGCTGTCTCTGCCGTATTTGCCATCCCGTATTTCTCAGTCATCTCAGCAAAAGCCTTTTCAGCGCGCTCCGCATTGGCCGGGTTTCTACCTCCCACCTGAGCGAAGATATTTCGATAGGTCTGGCTCTCACTGGCGCCGGCTTGACGCTTGTCCAGACGATCAGACAGAGCACCTAGCGCAGCCACTAAAGCGGCAACACCACCCGCAACACCACCAAGGGCAATACCTGCACCAAAGCCAACAAAGGGCTTAGGCTCGTTACGCTTTGCCTCCCAATGAGCTTGGCGCGTTTGGGCCCATTCGAAACGCTGGGCTCTCTGGGCGTGGCTTACATCGAGACGCTGAGCACGAAGCTTTGCAGCCTCTTGTGACGCAGCGAATTTCTCTGCTGCCCTATGGCCTCGGATTCTCGCCTGCTGCAATGCAAACTCGGCTCTCTGGGTGGCCGTCATTGCTTGGAATTGCTTCTGTTGCAAGATGGCGGTCTTCTGTTGCTGCTGGGTTAGCAATGCCTCCCAGCGAGCTTGGCGGGCCTTGTGCTGCTCAATGGATTGAGCCTGTTTGAGTACTGCACCCGACACCTTCAGACGCTCGCCTTCAGCCTTCGCCGACTTGGCATCTAAAACAGCCTGAGCGATCTTGTCGCGGAGGGCCTGGGACTGGATCGCCGCACCTTCTTTCTGACGAAGGTTGATCAGTTTCTGCCCTGCCAGCTCAGCGGTGAACGTTGCACGTCTGGTGCGTTGAACGGCCTGTTCAAGCTTTAGCTCTCGGTCGAGGTTGGCTCTTACAGTTTTGGCTAGCTTCTCTCGTCCAGCGCTATCAATCTTGACGCCCATCTTTGCGCTCAGCTTCTTCTGAAGTGCGTCCGCCTGTTTCCCAAGTTGAGTCATTTGACGTTCGGCACTGCGCATCATTGCGGTGAAACGCTGCAAGCCGCTTGAGTCAACGTTGAATTTAAGGACGCCGATCAGTTGAGCGATTACATCTTGATGTGAACTCATTTCGTTTCACCGTAAGCACCGACACCACGTTTCAGCTCCAAAAGCTTGTCGAATGCACGATTGAATGCAACTGAGTTGTTTCCGTATTGAGTTACGGTCGCACTGCTGTAGTAATCGCCTCGATTATTCTCTAGATAATCGGCGAAGACAGTTTGCACACTGCGAGAACCTGACAAGGCGAAGTAGATAGATCCATCCTGAGTTTTAACCCAACGGTAAGAGTAATCGATGTCGAATCCGTGACATTTACGAAGCCATTGACCCATTGCACAGGCGAAGAGGCGAATCTTAGGACTTGTCATGTGGGTGATGCTGTGGTGTTGCGGAGATTTTTTCAGCTCTTGTTTCGGTGTAGCATTTTCTGTCATTGCTTTCCTTTGTTCTTATGGGCTTGTTTAACGGATTCCACTAACTTACGAGCACGCTCTTGTAGTAACAGCATCTCTGCATCGCTCTCTGCTTCGTTTTGAGAGGCTTTAATCACATCTTTATACGCTGGTAGCGCCCTATCTAATGCAGCGTCTTGCAGAGCCTCTGGCGAGCTTGTAGCGAGGGTATCTTTCGCATATTTAAGTCTGAGCAAAAGCTCCGTACCCGATAGAGTGCTCGGATCAATTTTATTGGTCATTGCTTACCTCCAAGAGCTGCCAACACTTCGGCTTCAACGCGAGCATATTCCTCGGCTTCCTGTGCTGCCTTAGCATCTAACTCGGCCTGTTGCTTTCTGCGTTTCTCGCCAGCCAATAGCGATTCAACTTCTTTAGCCACACATGCCGCCTTGTCATCTGCCAAGCGCTGCAAATATTCCTGCTCAACGCGGGCCTCGATTTGAGCAATCTCTTGTTCGACTTGTGATTTTGGCTTACGAAGCGAGAGAACTACCCAATCTACTGTTGGCCCTGCGATCAGCTTGGGCAGATGAGCGATTTCTCCGGTCGCTTGATAGCCTTGCACGGTAGTCAATTCGGCATACAGGTCGAGTGCTTGTTGCAATCCTTGCACTTCAAACTCTTCCATAATGCCGAGTTGTTCTCGGCCTTGGATATTACATTGGGTACGGGTTTTGTATTGCCCTACCTCGAAGTCTTGTAGACGCTTTAGATGCGCTGCATCTGGCTGGAACAATTGAGACGGTGTAGCCATTGCGGTTTCCTCTTGGGTTTGGGATTGTTGTTCTTTCTTTTGTTGTCTGTGGTGGATCAATCGGCAAGCTGATGAACAGTAAGCCGCTCTTGCAGTGGAACTGGGGAACTCCCCTTTAGTGCATGACGGGTTGCGACATGCACGCATAACAATACGTGCCATGGAATCTCCTATGGGCGAAGTTATTTGATAAATTAACGGTGAGTGAAACGGAACTGTATGAAACGCAGAAAAAAGGCTGAGCGTTTCAAGGACTCAGCCAAAAGGGGATGTAGGAGCATTCCCAAGAGTTTTCTTTTATTGCGAATATGGTTCGAGGGCGCGGAGGATTTAAATACACGCCCTCTACAGGAAACGGCCATCGCCCTGATAACGACTTCTAAGGCAGCTCAAAGCCTTGGCCTACACAAACACCTGACTCAAGTTGACGTTGGTTCGGTGTGGGTGATTCGGAAACGACGAAACCGAACTCAGCTTGGCGGCTGGCCCGGTACGTGGTCTGGAATTGGGTTTGTTGCTGATGTTGCGGAGGGGTGAAAAGAATGACAAAAAAACCTGTACCTCTCACTGCCTAGTTTACACTACAAAGCCAAATTTGTCAATCATAATTTGCATGCAATGGCAATATGTATTTTAATTTCGCGACAGGCGGTAATCCATCAGTCTTATCCGGCTTGGTCGGCACGAGCGGTACAGGCTGCTCCCGCGTCGTTCCGCTGAGCACTCCCAGTTCATCCATTGCGCCTACGTAGTGACGCCCTATCGCGCCACAGGTGCGAATAGGCATTCATTCGGGGCGATGGGCAGCACTAAGGGGTAAACGAGCCACAGAAGCGCTCAGGAGGGCAGACGGAGACAGAAATTTTACGTAGAAAGCCTATGTAGAATTTTTCCCACAAAAAAGCCCCGCGACCTTAGTCTACGGGGCTTTACGTATAATGGCGGAGAGATAGGGATTCGAACCCTAGGTACCGGTGAAGGTACAACGGATTTCGAATCCGTCCCATTCGGCCACTCTGGCATCTCTCCAACGGCGCGCATCATAACAACACTTTTACCGAA
>Ga0207696_1000628_pt1 | contig 25903 bp, 26 predicted proteins | sample KBSS54metaG_FD_184403 | JGI IMG/M metagenome (GOLD analysis project Ga0207696, IMG submission 184403) | Switchgrass rhizosphere microbial communities from Kellogg Biological Station, Michigan, USA - KBS S5-4 metaG (SPAdes) (version 2) | ecosystem: Host-associated > Plants > Roots > Rhizosphere >...
TTCTTGAGCGTTCTTCGAGATGGAGAACGAGTTTCAAACCTAGTCGGGGCGTAGCGCAGTCCGGTAGCGCACTAGCATGGGGTGCTAGGGGTCGAGTGTTCGAATCACTCCGTCCCGACCATAATTCCTGAGTAGAATCAGACACTTAAGCCGATCTAGCTGATCGGCTTTTTTGTGCCTGCGCAAAACTGGCGCAAAACTACCCAGTGATTTCGCTGATATTCAGGTCCGGAATCGCCTCCGACCAGACTATTTCGGCGTGGTCCTTCTGGTAGTTTTTGGTCATCGTTTCACTGGCGTGGCCGGCGATCTTCTGACCGTCTTTTCCGGCCTTCTGGTACAGGTGCAGAGACAGCGCTCGCACTTTGTGGAAGCCCGGCATTTCCTCTTCTTTCCATCCCTTGTAACAACTCGCTGCTTCCCGGGACTCCTTGAAGGCTCGCGTCAAATATCGTTCTTCGACCTGCGTCCAGTGATCCTTCGTCTGTGCCTGCTTCTGCTTTTTGCGATCAGGCCGGCGGTGAATCAGGTACGGCGAGACGATGTCATCGCGGCACCACTCCACCCAGACGATGTTCACGTTCCACCGCTTGGCGATCTGATCGATGAAGACCAGAGTTTCCTCGCGCTCCTTGCCGGTGTTCTGGAAGAAAAGGTGCACATCAGCGGGGAGGGTGCCGCCGTGCGCTTCGAGGATCTTGTAGACCATGTGCCCGCTGGTACGGCCACCGCTTATGCCGATCTGGGCAGGGCCCGTGATCAGGTTAGGGATTCATAACTGCTCCAGACAGCCGATTGCCTCGCTGGCTGGCGTGATGATTGAATTCGGGAATGGCTCAGGCTCGGCGCGATCGGTGGTGCGCGAACTCTCCTTGATATTTGTCTGCTGCCGCAACATAGGGCGCGTGCGCTTGTTCAGGTGTGGGAAATGAGCCGAGGTGGGTCTTCTTGCCATTGGCGTAGATCTGCGCTTTCCAGCAGCGATCGCCTTTGTGGTAAGTCGCGCCTTTTAAGCCGGACGAGCACCGAGGCGGGACGTTCGCGTTGTTTTGCGCACTTGTCGCCACTCTCAAGTTTTCCCACACGTTTTTGCTACGATCGCCGTCTCGGTGATCGACAGCGCCCTCCGGCCAACCGCCCGTGACCAACATCCAGGCCACCCGGTGCGCACCATAAGTCTTTCCCAGCAGCTTCAGATAAACGTACCCATCGGGCTTCTTCGATCCTGCTGATTCACCGATGCGACGCCGGCAGTGGTCAACCTTCCAAGTGAAGTTTCCGGTAAGCGGGTCGTAGGCAATCATTTCCCTGAGCAGCCGGGTACGCCGCTCTGAATACATCTCAGGCATATCGTCAGCTCGATGGGGTGGTGGCACTTTGGGTGGAAGTGGGGTATTTATTAGCTGCGCCGAAGCTGGTTGGTATGCGGATTCTGCGTGTCAACTGCTGATGCACAGTGATGCGTCAGCGTAACGAACTATGGAAAGGTGAGCATCGTGGGTATAGCAAAAAGGCACATGGAAGAAATGGAAGATAAACGAAACTTAGCCATTCGCATCGCCGTTGAGGCCGGTGTTTTAGACGAGTGCGAGTACCACGATGGAACGTTTACCGAGGGCTCTAACGACATTGAAGAAGCTTACAAACTCGGCAACTCTCGTATAAGCAGCGGTGAGCTCGACGGTGCCTTCGATAGTCGCCGGGAAATGACTGATCTCATCAAGGCTGTGGTTGATGAACTTAGCGCCGATGAATGCTACTCCTGCGCCCGACACAGAGACGAATAGATATCTATTTGGTCGAGGCGGTGCCTGCTCAGCTTTATGCTGACGGGCATCGCCTGAACACTATCAGGCGCGCCGGACTTTGAAGTGAAGCATCGCCTTGATGCTGTGGCAGTAATCCTGAAGCCGCTCGTAGGCCTTGTATTTGGCCTGGCCTCGAGTGGCCGCCCAGACTCTTACCAGGTCTTCGCGCTTCCCGGTTCCGGTCGAGGTCATCCCAGTTATGCTTGAACGGTAGGACCAACCACTCTTTGAGCCGCAACGTCTCTGCCATCTCGCCGTACTGCATTTCATGGGTTGGGTGGTAGTTGCTGATCCTCTTCTTCGGATCTTCGTCCAGCAACACTCCGATGTAGTGCCCGCGATCTGCAGGGATGACCCCGGGCTTGCCGTAGACGATGACGCGACGGCAGATTTGGGCTGGCACCTGATAGTGCTTCCGGACGTATTCGCAGTTGTGGCTCATGGACTTCTCCATTCAGGCGCCGCCCTCCGTGACCGGTGGTGGCAATTTGGTTTGGGTTGGGGTATTACGGGTGACCGGCATGGAGCCGGACAAGGAGAATCAAAGTGTCGAATAAATATTGGCAATCAGAGCTTTGGGGTGAGCACCCATCTGATATGTACTTGATGCGAACAGGCCCGCAGGAAATGGTGATCACTGTCAGAATTCGGGAGTTCGGCCCGCATCAACGCAGCATGCTGACTCAGTTGTTCCATCCAGGCGGTGATAAGCATTCTGAGCATGTCTTCGACTTGTTTGATGAATCGAACGAAGAGGCTATGGAGCAGGGTCTTGCACACGGCGCTTGGCTTGCTCAGGGTGCCAAGCCTCGTAACTAAAGGCGTCAGCCGGGATTGATTATTTCGTCTTCAATCTCTCGCGGATCTTCGGCCAGCGATTTCATGCCGGCTGCCTCGATCAGTCGCGACACCTTTTCAGAAGCAACAAAAGGTGTCGTGACACACTTGAGTATCTGGGCCTGGGTTTCGAAGTCGGCGGCGATCAGGTTGCGCAGCAGGTTCTGATACCGGATCCCACGGCCGGCGCCATGCACTACTACGCGCTGAGTATGAAGACTCCGCCGGCTTGGGCGGCTAAGGCCAAGCAGACCCTGAAGTTGGGCGGGCACGTATTCTTCAAGGACGTTCCGTGATGGTGGTGCCGTGGAAAACCATCTGCGCGGTGGGGTTGGAGCTGATCGGCGCCGCCGGTGCTTGGCAGTTCCAGAACTGGCGATACGGCAAGCAGTTGGCGGATCAGGCCCGGTTGCACACCGAAACCCTGAATCAGCTGACCATGGCCGCCGTCGCCGCGCAGCAGGACGAGCAGGACAAGCGGCTGGCTGGCAGCGAGAAAACCTACTTCGAGAAAATGACCGATGCTCAAAAGGACCAGGATTGCCTTCGCTTCTGATCTGCGGCTGTCAGTCCTCATCGATGCGGGTTCAGCCGGTGGCTGTTCAGTGCCTGCCACCACCGGCCCCGGCGGCGTGGATCATGCAGCCGTACGCGCCCGACTTGACCTATCGCCATAACCGATGAAGGCGACAGGGGGTTGATTGCTTTGCAGTCGTGCCAGGATTACGTTCGGTCTGTTTCGCGCTGATGGGGGAAGTTGTCTTTGAACGGGCTATCACCCTTCAGAATTCTAATCTGGGTGGTCAGCTCGCTGATCTCTCTGCCTTCCGCCATCAACTCCCAGTTGCTTTTGGTTTCAATGTCGGTGGCTCTTCGCTTCGCGTCGGCCGCCTCTGACTTCGCCGCCGCAAGCTGAGTGCGGGCTGATCCCGCTCCATTGCCGCAGCGGCGTGCAACTCGACCAGCTTGAACATCCTTCCCCGCTCTTCGCGGAGCTGTCGGTTCAACTCCTCGAATTCATTTTCGTAGAGCCTGAACTGCTGCCGGCAGGATTCGAGCAGTGTCGGGCAGGCGAGCCAGTCGTCGGTGTCTTTTATATAGAGGGGATCAACGGGGTGCGCCTTGCTTGATTCTGTTTGGATATACAGTAATCGAGGCGCGGCAAGTGGCCGAGGGTGAGGCGACGAGCTGTAGGATTTTGGATTGGTGTTCGGTCGGCAGAACGCCGGAGATGGGCAAAGTACTGTAGGAAAATACAGCGTTAAGTTGTTGATTCTTATAGCTGGTAACGTCAGTTTTATACCCTGCCAATTTTAGTATCTTTCCTTTATTCATCAATAGGTTGCGTGCGTTTCGGGGTCACCTTGACATGGTGGTGCCTATAAATCACTTATCAGTGCTCTTCTTTCACGCAATTCCTTTAAACAATCGTTAAAAGCAGCCTCGCTGATTTGTGAAAGCTCACCTGCTAGCTCTTGGAGAGGGCCTACCATTGGAGTGTCGAGAGTATCCATTTCCTCCACTTGGGCGGCGTAGGCCTCCCAGGTCTCGCTTAGACACTCCAAGGCTCTGCCGACAGTCAATACATCAAGCGATAGCAGGGCATTCGGGATCTCAAAAATGGGTAGTAGAAGTAGTGTTTGATGGGCGTCACGCATCATTGACGGAGTAATCACCGCAAAATCTTCCGATTTCCTGCTCTCGAATGCCTGAGTTACTTCCCGCGACATGGTCATGGATCTAATCATCAATGCCTTAATGACTTCGAGCTTTTGTATTTCGTTGCGAATACGTTGTTCATTTTCTATATCCCGAGCCTGATTGGCTTGGTTAGTGGCGATAGCGGAGGCCGCGAGAATTGCAGCAATGCTTCCGATCGCCTGAATCCAGGCAGGCGCATAGTTCTGAAGAAAGTTTTCCAACCTTGGCCATCCGCCGGTAGCTTTCGCAACAAATCCGACCACTAGAGACACAATTGCAAACGTGGCGAGCCAGAAGATCCATGTGGGTACTTGAACGATTTTATTTTTCATTGCCTTTAATTGCCCTACAAAAAATGCTTGTCAAAAACCGGAAAACCATGCGCTTTGAGCAGCGACAGATGGTAGTTGGACTTTCAATTGCAAGGAAGAAAATACAAGTCCGTAGTCGCCCGTTGAGTGTTTTAAAGGTGCTGTGGATTGCGCAAAACTCTAGCTACAAACCGCGTGTTTCCGTTTGCATAAGCACAAAAAGGCGTATTTTTTGTAATGGCTCTTGCGGGCTATTATTTCAAAAAAATAGATAGTTAAGGCGCTTCAGGCCCCGGCAAGGGGTGCTAGGGGTCGAGTGTTCGAATCACTCCGTACCGACCATATAATTCAATGACTTAGCCCAACTTTAGCGAGTTGGGCTTTTTCATGCGCAGTGACTTTTGCAGGGGATCCCAGTTTCCTCTTCAGTAAATTCAGACAATCAAGCCGATCACCCGGATCGGCTTTTTTGTGCCCGCGAAAAACTACCCGCTGATTTCGCTGACAGACACCCAGCGCCGCTCCTCAGCCGCGACCCTAATCGCCGTCGCCAGTCGCTCCACTTCAAACGCTTCCTCGAAATCAGTCCCGGTTTGCCCGTTCCCCGCCAACGCCATGATCAGCTCATGCACTTCCAGCGTTTTGAGCTCGTTGTAACCCAGTTGATGTCCCGGCGCCGGGCTGAACGCGGCGTAGCCGGGCAAGTCCGGTCCGGCCAGTAAACGCTGGAAGCCACCTTGGCCGGCGCGACACAGGCGTAGCTCGTTCAAACGCTCCTGATCGAACGCCAGGGTGCCTCGGGTGCCGCTGATTTCGAAGCTCAGATGATTCTTGTAGCCATGCTTGAGCCAACTGCTGCTGAAGGTGCCGCGCGCGCCGCTGGCAAAGCGCAGCAACGCATGGGCCTGATCGTCGACCGCAATGCGGCGTTGTTCCTGGCTGCCGGTTGTGGCCGGGCGTTGGCCATGGACGGTCTGGGAGTCGGCACACACCGCTTCGACATCACCCATTAGATAGCGCGCCATGGCGAGCAGGTGACTGCCCAGATCTGCCAGGGCTCCACCGGCATGTTCGGGTTCGCAGCGCCACGACCAGGGGGAGGCTGGATCCGCCATGAAATCTTCGCTGAATTCACCTTGAAAGCTGATGATCTCGCCGAGTTCGCCACTCAGGATCAGCTCGCGTGCCAGGCCGATGAGCGGGTTGTGTTGGTAGTTGTAGCCGACCCGGGTGACGACGCCGGCATGCTTCGCCGCCACGTGCATGGCATGAGCTTGTTCAAGATTCACCGCCAATGGCTTTTCGCAGTAAACCGGTTTGCCGGCAGCAAGAGCGGCCATGGCCATCGGGTAGTGCAGGTGATTGGGTGTGGTGATGGCGATGAGGTTGACCTTGGGGTCATCGATCAATCGCTGCCAGTCGCCATGGGCCTGCTCAAAACCCCAGGCGGTGGCGCAGGCTTGTGCGCGTGCGGGATCGGCGTCAGCCAGGGCGGCCAGGCGAAGGGTGAAGGGCAGTTCGAATGCCCCGCCGACATTGCGAAAGGCCAGGGCGTGGGCGCGCCCCATGAAGCCCGTGCCGATAAGGCCGATTCCGAGTTCACGCATGACAGGATCCTTTGAGTTCTTGTTTTCAGAGATCCTGTTTATAGAATAAATATTCCCTGCGTTCAAATAATGGAATAAATATTTTGAATTGCGCGTTTGCGGGGATGACGGTGTTCCGGTCAGTCCTCGAACCCGACTTGCTCGTGAATCTCGTCCACCTTCAACTCCAGTCGATAGGCCACGGCGATAAACAGCGCCTGGCACAGGCACAAGGTCGCACTCAGAGAACGGAACGCAAACGAACTGCCTTCGTTGACCAGCAGCAGGGTGTTGGCGCGTTTGGCCAAGGGCGAGAGATTGCTGTCAGTGATGATCAGGGTTTTCGCCTGATGGTGTTGGGCGATGCGCAGGCAGTGCTGGGTTTCCTTGCCATACGGCGTGAAGCTGATGGCGATCACCAGGTCATTGGCACGCACGCTGCGCATCTGCTCGCGATAGCTGCCGCCGAGGCCCGAGACCAGGTGGATGCGCTTGTTGGTATGTTGCAGGTTGTAGACCAGATAATCAGCCACCGCGAACGAGCGGCGCACGCCGACCACGTAGATATTGTCGGCATTGACCACCAGATCCACGGCTTTTTCGAAGGCCTGGTCATCCAGTTCCTGGCCCAGGCGTTCGATGCCCGACAGGGTGGCGTCGATGCACTCGCGGGCCAGGTCGCCGCCGCTGGCTTTCTGCGACTTGTTGGCGATCATGCTGCGAATGCGCTGCTGGTAGTTCTGTACCGGCGTGGCTTTGTGGGTATACGCCTCGCGGAACAGCGCCTGCATTTCACTGAATCCGCTGAAACCGAAACGCTGGGAAAACCGCACGATGGCCGACGGATGCACTTCGCACTCGCGGGCGATGTCGCTGATGCGGTCGACCATGATCCGGTCGCTTTGCTGGCTCATGTAACTGGCGATGCGTTTGAGCTGGCGCGGCAGGCTTTCGTATTCAGTGGTGATGAGCTGCAGCAGACGCTCGGCATTGATCGGGGGGCTGGCAAGATCGCTCTCGGGCGTGCTCTCGGCGGTAGCCGGCTGATCGGTGCGGGACATAAATAATCCTTCTGGCTTGTTCTTATAGGAACGGTTACGTCTCGTCCCCTGACAATAGTTTGGCTGTGCGCAGTCTACAGGCTCGGCCCCGACAAAATCTTGGGCTTGCGCCAGCGCGATGCCTGCTGAAACGATGCACTGCGTCTGGAGCGCCCGCACTGAAGCTTATTGGAAAAAATATTCCACGTGAAAAATAATTGGAATATTTATTGATTGTTCGATCCGGCTCGTTTTAGTCTGCATCCACCAAGAGTGTCCGGCGCGGTCATCGCGTTGGGCACGGGCTGATAAAAATAACAGGAGCCAGCATGGGCCAGACTCGTTTTGCCAGTGGACGTCAATTGGATCTGATTTGCCTCGGACGCCTCGGCGTCGACCTCTATGCGCAGCAAGTCGGGGCACGGCTGGAGGATGTGAGCAGCTTCGCCAAATACCTCGGCGGCTCCTCCGCCAACATCGCGTTCGGCACCGCCCGGCTGGGGCTCAGGTCGGCGATGCTGAGCCGGACCGGCGACGATCACATGGGGCGTTTCCTGATCGAGTCGCTGGCCCGTGAAGGCTGTGATGTCAGCGGCATCAAGGTCGATCCGGAGCGTCTGACCGCCATGGTGCTGCTCGGTCTCAAGGATCGGGAAACCTTTCCCCTGGTTTTCTACCGTGAAAATTGCGCCGACATGGCGTTGCGGGCCGAAGACATCAGCGAAGCCTTTATCGCCTCCAGCAAAGCCTTGCTGATCACCGGCACCCATTTCTCCACCGACGGCGTCTACAAGGCGAGCACCCAGGCGCTGGACTACGCCGAAAAGCACAACGTCAAACGGGTGCTGGACATCGACTACCGTCCGGTCCTGTGGGGGCTCGCCGGCAAGGCGGACGGCGAAACCCGTTTCGTTGCCGATCAGAACGTCACCCAACATGTGCAACAAATCCTCCCGCGCTTCGACCTTGTGGTCGGGACGGAGGAAGAGTTTCTGATGGCCGGCGGTTCAGAGGATTTGCTCACCGCGCTGCGCAATGTCCGACGATTGAGCGCGGCAACCCTGGTGGTCAAGCTCGGCCCGCAAGGTTGCACAGTGATCCACGGGGAGATTCCACAACGTCTTGAAGACGGCGCGATTTATCCCGGCGTGCGAGTCGAAGTGCTGAACGTGCTGGGCGCCGGCGATGCGTTCATGTCGGGTTTCCTCAGCGGTTGGCTGGAGGACGCAAGCGACGAGCGTTGCTGCCAGTTGGCCAATGCCTGCGGTGGACTGGTGGTGTCGCGTCATGCCTGCGCGCCGGCGATGCCGACCCGTGCCGAACTGGATTACCTGTTCAGCAGCCCGGTGCCGATTACCCGTCCGGATCAGGACGTCACCCTGCAACGCCTGCATCAGGTCAGTGTGCCGCGCAAACAGTGGAAGCAATTGTTCATCTTTGCCTTCGACCATCGCGGGCAATTGGTGGAACTGGCCCAGAAGGGCGGACGCGACCTCGGCGCCATCGGCGAACTCAAGCAACTGTTCATCAAGGCCGTGGAGCGGGTCGAAAGCGATTTGCGCGAGCAGGGCATCGAAGCCGATGTCGGGCTGCTGGCGGATCAGCGTTTCGGCCAGGACTCGCTGAACGCCGCGACCGGCCGTGGCTGGTGGGTGGCGCGGCCGGTCGAGGTGCAGGGTTCGCGGCCGCTGGCCTTCGAACACGGGCGCTCGATCGGCAGCAACCTGATCGCCTGGCCGCAAGAACAAATCATCAAATGCCTGGTGCAATTCCACCCGGACGACGAACCGATGCTGCGGCTGGAGCAGGAAGCGCAGATCAAGGCGCTGTATCAGGCGTCACAAGTCAGCGGTCACGAACTGCTGCTGGAAATCATCCCGCCCAAGGATCACCCCTCACCGCATCCCGACGTGTTGTATCGCGCGCTCAAACGCCTCTACAACCTGGGCATCTATCCGGCGTGGTGGAAGATCGAAGCGCAAAGCGCCGAGGAATGGCAACAGCTCGACGAACTGATCCAGGCACGCGATCCCTATTGCCGAGGCGTGGTGCTTCTGGGCCTGAATGCCCCGGCGTCAGCGTTGGCCGAAGGCTTTCAACAGGCCAGTCAGAGCCAGACCTGCCGCGGGTTCGCCGTGGGCCGGACGATTTTCCAGGAGCCGAGCCGCGCCTGGCTGGCCGGGGAAATCGACGACGAGACGCTGATCCGCCAGGTACAGAGCACCTTTGTCGAACTGATCGATGCCTGGCGTACGGCCCGGGCCTGAGCCGCGGTTGAACATTCTAGAAATAACAATAAAAGGTGCAGCCATGCCCGCTATCCGAATTGGCATCAACCCGATTTCCTGGAGCAACGACGACCTGCCGTCCCTCGGCGGTGAAACACCGCTGAGCACCGCCCTCAGCGAAGGCAAGGCCATCGGTTATGAAGGCTTCGAACTCAACGGCAAGTTTCCCAAGGACGCCAAAGGCGTTGGCGACGTGCTGCGTCCGTATGACCTGGCGCTGGTGTCCGGCTGGTATTCCAGTCGCCTGGCGCGGCGTTCGGTGGCCGAGGAAATCGACGCGATTGCCAGCCATGTCGAGCTGCTGGCAAAGAACGGCGCGAACGTGCTGGTTTACGGTGAAGTCGCCGATTCCATTCAGGGCCAACGGATTCCGCTGGTCGAGCGCCCGCGTTTTCACACCGAACAGGCGTGGCAGCAATACGCCGACAAGCTGACCGAACTGGCGCGCTTCACCCTGTCCCAGGGCGTGCGTCTGGCGTATCACCACCACATGGGCGCCTACGTCGAATCGCCTTCGGACATCGACACCCTGATGGCGTTGACCGGTAATGAAGTCGGGCTGCTGTTCGATTCGGGCCATTGCTACATGGGCGGCGGCGAGCCCTTGCAGGTGCTGCGCAAACACCTGTTGCGCATCTGCCACGTGCATTTCAAGGACGTGCGCAAACCGGTGGTGCAACTGGCGCGCAACAACCTGTGGAGCTTCCCCGACTGCATCATCAACGGCACCTTCACCGTGCCAGGGGATGGTGACATCGACTTCGCCGAGTTGCTGGACGTGCTGCTGGCGGCCGACTACCACGGCTGGCTGGTGGTCGAGGCCGAGCAGGATCCAGCAGTGGCGCCGAGTTATGTCTACGCGAAAAAAGGCTTCGACACCTTGCGTGCGTTGCTCGACGAGAGGACTGCGCGATGAGCCTGCTGGTCAAAAGCAATGCCCGTGGCCGGACCATGGTCGAGCTGGCTGAAGGTGAACTGCAATACGTGGGTTTCGCCGCCTACCGATTGAGCCTGGGTGAAACCTTGCCAGTCGCAGCGGGTGACAAAGAGTTGTGCCTGGTGCTGCTCAGCGGTCGGGTCGGCATCCACGGCGAAGCGCCGGGGCAGGGGGCATTCAACTGGGACAACCTCGGTGATCGCCAGTCGGTGTTCGAAGACAAATCCCCGTTCGCCGCGTACCTGCCACCCGGCAGTCAGGCGCAGGTGGTGGCATTGAGTGATGCGCAAGTAGCGGTTTGCGCCGCGCCCGGTACGACCACCACAAATCTCGACCCGCGCCTGATCAGGCCTGAAACCATGAAGCGCAGCGTGCGCGGCAAGGGCGCCAACACCCGTTATGTCTGCGACATCCTGCCGGACAGCGAGCCGGCCCATTCGCTGCTGGTGGTGGAAGTCCGTACGCCGTCGGGGCACTCGTCGAGCTATCCGCCGCACAAGCACGACACCGACGACCTGCCGCACCAGAGCTTTCTCGAAGAAACCTACTACCACCAGATCAACCCGCCCCAGGGCTTCGTGTTCCAGCGGGTCTACACCGACGACCGCAGCATCGATCAGGCCATGGCCGTGGAAAACAGCGACCTCGTCGTCGTGCCCAAGGGCTATCACCCGGTCAGCGTGCCGTATGGCTACGAGTCCTACTACCTGAACGTGATGGCCGGGCCGAAACGCGTCTGGCAGTTCCATAACGATCCGCAGCACAGCTGGCTGCTGGATCTCTGAATTCCAACTTTCGCACGGAGAACAAGAACAATGAGCGACGCCCCGGTCATAGGCCATTACATCGATGGTCAGGTGCAGGACAGCGGTAGCGAACGATTCAGCGATGTCTTCAATCCGGCCACCGGCGGCGTTCAGGCGCGGGTCGGGTTGGCCAGCCAGGAGACCGTGGACGCTGCCGTCGCTTCGGCGCTGAAGGCATTTCCCGCCTGGTCCGAGCAATCGTCCCTGCGCCGTTCGCGGGTGATGTTCAAGTTCAAGGAATTGCTCGATCGTCATCACGACGAACTGGCTGAAATCATCAGCCGTGAACACGGCAAGGTGTTTTCCGACGCCAGGGGCGAAGTCACCCGAGGCATTGAAATCGTCGAGTACGCCTGCGGTGCGCCGAGTCTGTTGAAGACCGAGTTCAGCGACAACATCGGCGGCGGCATCGACAACTGGAACCTGCGTCAGCCGCTCGGCGTCTGCGCCGGGGTCACGCCGTTCAACTTCCCGGTGATGGTGCCGCTGTGGATGATTCCGCTGGCGCTGGTCAGCGGCAACTGCTTCATCCTCAAACCGTCCGAGCGCGATCCGTCCGCCAGTTTGCTGATGGCTCGCCTGTTGACCGAAGCCGGTTTGCCGGACGGCGTGTTCAACGTGGTTCAGGGCGACAAGACGGCGGTCGACGCCTTGCTGCAGCACCCGGACATCGAGGCGATTTCGTTTGTCGGTTCGACGCCGATTGCCGAGTACATCCACCAGCAGGCCACCGCGCGCGGCAAGCGGGTGCAGGCGCTGGGCGGCGCGAAGAATCACATGATCGTCATGCCCGACGCAGACCTGGATCAGGCGGCGGATGCCTTGATCGGCGCGGCTTACGGTTCGGCCGGTGAGCGCTGCATGGCGATTTCGATTGCGGTCGCGGTCGGTGAAGTCGGCGATCAGTTGATCGCCAAACTGTTGCCGCGCATCGATCAGTTGAAAGTCGGCAACGGTCTGCAAGGCGACAGCGACATGGGGCCGCTGGTCACCGCCGAACACAAGGCCAGGGTGGAAGGCTTTATCGATCAGGGCGTGGCACAGGGCGCGCAGCTGATTGTCGACGGCCGCCACTTCAAGGTGCCGGGGGCCGAGGCGGGCTTTTTCGTCGGCGCGACGCTGTTCGATCACGTCACCACCGACATGAGCATCTATCAGCAGGAAATCTTCGGCCCGGTGCTGGGCATCGTGCGCGTGCCGGATTTCGCCAGTGCCGTGGCGTTGATCAACGCTCATGAATTCGGCAACGGCGTGTCGTGCTTCACCAGCGATGGCGGGATCGCCCGCGCCTTCGCCCGCAGCATCAAAGTCGGGATGGTCGGCATCAACGTGCCGATTCCGGTGCCCATGGCCTGGCATTCGTTCGGAGGCTGGAAGCGCTCGCTGTTCGGCGATCACCACGCCTACGGGGAAGAAGGCATTCGTTTCTACAGTCGCTACAAAAGCGTGATGCAGCGCTGGCCCGACAGCATTGCCAAGGGCCCGGAATTCAGCATGCCGACGGCCAAATAAATTATTTGCGCGGAGAACAACAAGAATGAGTACTCCACTGCGTTTTGCCCTGAACCGAATGGTCGCTCCACGTTTGTCCCTGCCGGCGTTCATCGAGTTGGCGGTGACTCTCAAGGCCGATGCCATCGAGATCCGCAACGACCTCAAAGGCATCGAGATCGAGGACGGCACCGCGCCCGAATACGTGCGTGAGTTGTGCACGGGCCACGGCATCAGCGTGCTGTCGATCAACGCGTTGTATCCGTTTGACGTATGGAATGACGAGCGCCGCGCGCAGGCCTTGAAGCTGGCGGCCTATGCCCGCGATTGTGGTGCGCGGGGGCTGGTGATGTGCCCGTTGAACGATCGCGCCGATCCGCGCAGCGTCGCCGAACGTGCGGCGGGCCTGCGCACCGCGTTGAGCGAGCTGGCGCCAATCCTGCGCGATCACGGCCTGCTGGGTTTCATCGAGCCGCTGGGTTTCAAAGCCTGCTCGCTGCGCCGCAAACGCACGGCGGTGGAGGCGATCAAGTCAGTCGGCGGGCTGGATGTGTTCCGTCTGGTGCACGACACCTTTCATCACCATTTGGCCGGTGAGCAGGAGTTTTTCCCTGAGCTGACCGGGCTGGTGCACATCTCCGGTGTCGAGGAGACCGAGGCGCCGCTGGCGACCCTTGGCGATGGTCACCGGGTGCTGGTGGGCGCGGACGACATTCTCGGCAACGCGGCACAAATCAACAGCCTGCTCGCTGGCGGCTACAGCGGCTACCTGTCGTTTGAACCGTTCGCCGACAGCGTCCATGGCCTGGCGGATATTCAGACGGCGATTGGCGCGAGCATGGACCACCTGAGCAAATCCCTGAGTTGACAGTGCCCCTCGCAGGGATCGGATCTGAATTTGAAAGGTGCGGTTATGACCACAACAAGACTGACCATGGCCCAGGCCCTGGTGAAATTCCTCGATAACCAGTACATCGAGGTCGATGGCGTTCAGAGCAAGTTCGTCGCCGGGATCTTTACCATTTTCGGCCACGGCAACGTGCTGGGTCTGGGGCAGGCACTGGAGCAGGACAGCGGTGACCTGATCGTCCATCAGGGCCGCAACGAACAAGGCATGGCCCATGCGGCAATCGGTTTCGCCAAGCAGCATCTGCGGCGCAAGATCTACGCCTGCACCTCGTCCGTGGGGCCGGGCGCGGCGAACATGCTGACCGCTGCCGCCACCGCGACCGCCAACCGGATTCCCTTGCTGCTGTTGCCGGGTGATGTCTATGCCTGCCGTCAACCGGACCCGGTGTTGCAACAGATCGAGCAGTTCCACGACCTGAGCATCAGCACCAACGATGCGTTCAAGGCCGTGAGCAAATTCTGGGATCGCATCAACCGTCCCGAACAATTGATGACGGCGGCAATCCACGCCATGCGCGTGCTCACCGACCCCGCCGAAACCGGCGCCGTGACCCTGGCCCTGCCGCAGGACGTGCAGGCCGAGGCCTACGACTATCCCGATTATTTCTTGCAAAAACGCGTGCACCGCATCGAGCGTCGCCCGGCCACTGAAGCGATGCTCGGCGATGCCGTGGCACTGTTCAAAGGCAAGCGCAAACCGCTGATTATCTGTGGTGGCGGCGTCAAATACTCGGGCGCCAACGCGGCGTTGCAAGCGTTTGCCGAGCGCTTCGATATTCCCTTCGCCGAAACCCAGGCCGGCAAGAGCGCGCTGGTGTCCAGCCATCCGCTGAACGTCGGCGGCATTGGCGAAACCGGTTGCCTGGCGGCGAACCTGCTGGCCAGGGAGGCGGATCTGATCATCGGGGTCGGCACTCGCTACAGCGATTTCACCACGGCGTCGAAATCCTTGTTCCAACACCCTGACGTGCAATTTCTCAACCTCAATATCAGCCCGTGCGATGCCCTGAAACTCGACGGCGTGCAACTGCTGGCGGATGCCCGGACAGGTTTGTCGGCGCTGGCCGAAGCGCTGGGCGACTACCGTTCCGCTTGGGGCGATCAGCCCCGTCAGGCCAAGGCGCAACTGGATGAGGAAGTGAGTCGCCTGTATCAGATTGACTATCAGGCCCGGGATTTCATCCCGGAAATCAACGACCACCTCGATCCGGCGGTGTTGCGCGAATTCATCGAGCTGACCGGTTCCTGCCTGACCCAGAGTCGCGTGCTCGGCGTGCTCAACGAAACCCTCGCCGATGATGCAGTCATCGTCGCCGCCGCCGGCAGTCTGCCCGGCGACTTGCAGCGCAGCTGGCGCAGCAAGGGCGTTAACACCTATCACGTCGAGTACGGATATTCGTGCATGGGCTATGAGGTGAACGCCGCGCTGGGCGTGAAGCTCGCCGAGCCGGAGCGCGAGGTCTATGCGCTGGTAGGCGACGGCTCTTACATGATGCTGCACTCGGAGCTCGCCACCTCGATCCAGGAGCGGCGCAAGATCAACGTGGTGCTGTTCGACAACATGACCTTCGGTTGCATCAACAACCTGCAGATGGGCAACGGCATGGACAGCTTTGCCACGGAGTTCCGCTTCCGCAACCCGCAGAGCGGCAAGCTCGACGGCGCTTTCGTGCCGGTGGATTTCGCCATGAGCGCGGCGGCCTACGGCTGCAAGACCTACAAGGTGAACACCGTTGAAGAGCTGCAGGCGGCGCTGGCCGATGCGCGCTTGCAGACGGTCTCGACCCTGATCGACATCAAGGTTCTGCCCAAGACCATGATTCACGGTTACCTGTCGTGGTGGCGGGTCGGCGTGGCGCAAGTCTCCACCAGCGCCCGCACCGACGCGGTGGCCAAAACCCTGAACGAACGACTGGCCAAGGCCCGTCAGTACTGATTGCCCTGAATTGAACAACCACAAGGAATCCTTTCATGTCACTGCTTTCCCAAGCGTTGCGGCTAGGCGTCATCGGCACCGGGGCCATCGGCCAGGACCACATCCGTCGTTGCAGCCAGACCTTGCTCAACAGTCAGGTCGTGGCGGTCACCGACATCAATCTGCAGCAGGCGGCCAAAGTCGTCGCTGACCTGAAACTGACCGCCGAGGTCTATCCCGACGGCCACGCGCTGATCCAGGCGCCGGACGTCGACGCGATCCTCGTCACCTCCTGGGGCCCGAGCCACGAAGAGTTCGTGCTGGCCGCGATTGCGGCGGGCAAACCGGTGTTCTGCGAGAAACCACTTGCGGTCACCGCCGAAGGCTGCCGCAAGATCGTCGAGGCTGAAGTAGCCCACGGCAAACGGCTGGTGCAGGTCGGTTTCATGCGTCCGTACGATGAAGGTTATCGCGCGTTGAAGTCGGTGATCGACAGCGGCCAGATCGGCGAACCGTTGATGCTGCACTGCGCCCACCGTAATCCGAGCGTGGGTGAAAACTACAAGACCGACATGGCGATCACCGACACGCTGATCCATGAGCTGGACGTGCTGCGCTGGTTGCTCGACGACGATTACGTCTCGGTGCAGGTGGTGTTCCCGCGCAAGAGCAGCAAAGCCCTCGCTCACCTGAAGGATCCGCAGATCGTGCTGTTGGAAACCGCCAAGGGCACGCGCATCGACGTGGAGGTTTTCGTCAATTGCCAGTATGGCTACGACATCCAGTGCGAAGTGGTGGGGGAGACCGGCATCGCCAAACTGCCGGAGCCGTCCCAGGTTCAATTGCGCAGTGGGGCCAAGCTGTCCAACGCGATTTTGATGGACTGGAAGGATCGCTTTATCGCGGCCTATGACGTCGAGTTGCAGGCGTTCATCGATGGCGTGCGGGCAGGGCAGGTCGGTGGGCCTTCGGCGTGGGATGGCTTCGCCGCCGCGGTTGCCGCCGATGCGTGCATCGAAGCGCAGAACAGCGGAGCGATCGTCAAGGTCGCACTGCCTGATCGCCCCCATTTCTACAGCTGACGCAAATCCCTGTGGGAGCGAGCTTGCTCGCGATTGCGGTCTATCAGGGCACATCAATGTGGAATGTGCCGCCGCCATCGCGGGCAAGCTCGCTCCCACAGGGTCCGCGTTTTATTCAGGGAAATACTTGTATGCGCATCGGACTTGTCGGTTACGGCCATGGCGGCCGGTTTTTTCATGCTCCGCTGATCAGCAGCCTGCCGGCGGCGACGTTCGTCGGCGTGGTCACCCGTTCAGCGGAGCGCCGACAGTTGCTGGCGGCGGAGCATCCGGGTGTGCCGGCCTTCGACAGCATCGGCCAGTTGGTGGAAGCCGGGATCGATGTGCTGGTGGTATCGACGCCCCTCAAAGGCCGGCCGGCACTGGTGCTCGACGGCATCGAACACGGCGTGGCGGTGGTCAGCGACAAGCCGTTCGCCGCCGACTGGCAGCAGGCGCAAACCCTGATCACCATGGCCGAGCGCCAGAATGTACCGCTCAGCGTCTATCAGAACCGGCGCTGGGACTCGGACTTTCTAACCGTGCGCAAACTCATCGAATCCGGCGCGCTGGGCCAGGTCAGCCGGTTCGAATCGCGGATCGAGCGTTATTCGCCGTCGTCGGTTAACAACGGCAGCGGCGGTGGTTTCCTGCGCGATCTGGGCAGTCATCTGGTCGATCAGGCGTTGTTGCTGTTCGGCCCGGTGACAGGGGTCTACGCCGAACTGGACTACCTGGAAAAAGACCAGACCTTCGATCACGGCTTCTTCATGTCCCTGACCCACGCCAGCGGCGTGACCTCGCACCTGGGCGGCAGTTGCCTGCAAAACAGCCCCGGCCCGCGCTTTCGGGTGAGCGGCACGCTGGGCTGTTACAGCGTCGAGGGTCTGGACGGGCAGGAGGCCCAGGCACTGGCCGGGCTCTCGCCGAAAACCGAAGGCGAGCGCTGGGGCGTCGAGGAGCACCGCCGTTGGGGCTGGTTCGAGCACGGAGACGAGCGTGAGCGGGTTCCGTCTGAGCGCGGCTGCTGGAGTCAGTTCTATTTGCAGCTACAAATCGCGTTGCAAAACGGTGGCCCACTGCCCGTGGACGCCCGTGATGCACTGGCGACAACCCGCGTGCTAGACGCTGCGCGCCTGAGTTTCAAACGTCATCAGGTGGTGGAACTGAGCGAGTTTGCAAGCCATGGAATAAAATCATAATAAAATTCTAAAACAGGTTGATATGGAAAATATTTTCCAATAAAGTCGATTCCAGATTCACTGTCTCGGGATACGTTTTCAACGCTTCGACTGCTTGTCCGCTTACTGAAATCGTCATGCCTCATCCATAAAACCAACAAGAATGTGGAGAAAGACTTTTCATGAAGACCAAGACCCGCTTTGCCTCACTGGCCTTGTCCCTGATGTTCGCCAGCGGCGCTGTGCTGGCCGATATGAAGATCGGCGTCAGCATGTCCCAGTTCGATGACACCTGGCTGACCTACCTGCGCGAATCCATGGACAAGAAAGCCAAGTCCTATCCCGACGGCGTCAAGCTGCAGTTCGAAGACGCCCGCAGCGACGTGGTCAAGCAACTGAGCCAGGTCGAAAGCTTCATCAGCCAGAAGGTCGACGCCATCGTGGTCAATCCGGTGGATACCGCCGCCACCAAAAAGATCACCGAAGCCGCAGTGAAGGCCGGCATTCCGCTGGTCTACGTCAACCGCCGCCCCGATGACCTGAACCTGCCCAAAGGCGTGGTAACCGTTGCTTCCAACGACCTGGAAGCCGGCGAGATGCAGATGCAGTACCTCGCCGACAAAATGGGCGGCAAGGGCGACATCGTGATTCTGCTGGGCGATCTGGCGAACAACTCCACCACCAACCGCACCAAGGGCGTCAAAGAGGTGCTGGCCAAATACCCGGACATCAAGGTCGAGCAGGAGCAGAGCGGCGTCTGGCTGCGGGACAAGGGCATGACGCTGGTCAATGACTGGCTGACCCAGGGCCGCAAGTTCGACGCGGTCGTCTCCAACAACGACGAAATGGCCATCGGTGCCGCCATGGCCCTGCAACAGGCCGGCGTCGCCAAAGGCAGCGTGTTGATCGCGGGTGTCGACGGCACGCCGGACGGCTTGAACGCTGTGAAGAAGGGCTCGCTGGCCGCTTCCGTGTTCCAGGACGCCAAGGGTCAGGCCGACGGTTCCATCGATACCGCGGTGAGAATGGCGAAGAACGAGCCGGTCGAGCCGGCGGTCTGGGTGCCGTTCCGCCTGATCACGCCGCAAAACGTTGACCAGTTCAAATAGTCCGTCCGTTCAATAACAACAATAAGCCCGCAAGGTGGCGACCGCGACCTTGCTGATGGAGTACCTGATCATGTTCGCTTCAGCGACTGCTTCGAGCACCCCTGTGACGGGGAGCCCGCCCACTGCACTACCTGTCGAAGAGCCGTACCTGCTGGAGATCCTCAACGTCAGCAAGGGTTTCCCCGGTGTGGTGGCGTTGTCCGATGTGCAACTGCGGGTACGCCCCGGTTCCGTGCTGGCGCTCATGGGCGAGAATGGCGCGGGCAAATCTACCCTGATGAAAATCATCGCCGGCATTTACCAGCCAGACGCCGGCGAGCTGCGCCTGCGGGGCAAGCCGGTGGTGTTCGAAACGCCACTGGCAGCGCTTCAGGCCGGGATCGCGATGATCCACCAGGAACTCAACCTGATGCCGCACATGAGCATCGCCGAAAACATCTGGATCGGCCGCGAGCAGCTCAACGGCTTTCACATGATCGACCACCGGGAAATGCACCGCTGCACGGCGAAACTACTGGAGCGCCTGCGGATCAACCTTGACCCCGAAGAACTGGTCGGCAACCTGAGTATCGCCGAGCGGCAGATGGTCGAGATCGCCAAAGCCGTGTCTTACGACTCCGACATCCTGATCATGGACGAACCGACGTCGGCCATCACCGACAAGGAAGTCGCCCATCTGTTCTCGATCATTGCCGACCTGAAAAACCAGGGCAAAGGCATCATCTACATCACCCACAAAATGAACGAAGTGTTCGCGATCGCCGATGAAGTGGCGGTGTTTCGCGACGGGGCCTACATCGGCCTGCAGCGGGCCGATTCCATGGACAGCGACAGCCTGATTTCGATGATGGTCGGTCGCGAGTTGAGCCAGTTGTTTCCGGTGCGGGAAAAGCCGATCGGCGATCTGTTGCTGTCGGTGCGCGACCTCAAGCTCGATGGCATTTTCAAGGGTGTGTCCTTCGACCTGCACGCCGGGGAAATCCTGGGCATTGCCGGGTTGATGGGCTCGGGCCGGACCAATGTGGCTGAGGCGATCTTCGGCATCACGCCCAGCGACGGTGGCGAGATCCGCCTCGATGGCGAGGTGGTGCGCATCAGTGATCCGCACATGGCGATCGAGAAGGGCTTCGCGCTGTTGACCGAGGATCGCAAGCTCAGTGGTCTGTTCCCGTGTCTCTCGGTGCTGGAGAACATGGAAATGGCCGTCCTGCCGTATTACGCCGGCCACGGGTTCATCCAGCAAAAGGCCTTGCGCGCCTTGTGCGAGGACATGTGCAAGAAGCTGCGGGTTAAAACCCCGTCGCTGGAGCAGTGCATCGACACCCTGTCGGGTGGCAATCAGCAGAAGGCCTTGCTGGCCCGCTGGCTGATGACCAACCCGCGCATCCTGATTCTCGACGAGCCGACCCGCGGCATTGATGTCGGCGCCAAGGCCGAGATTTACCGGCTCATCGCCTACCTCGCCAGCGAGGGCATGGCGGTGATCATGATTTCTTCGGAGCTGCCGGAAGTGCTCGGCATGAGTGACCGGGTGATGGTCATGCACGAGGGCGACCTGATGGGCACCCTCGACCGCAGCGAGGCGACTCAGGAGCGGGTGATGCAACTGGCTTCGGGCCTGTCCTCGGTTCATTAATGGATACCGCTGGTGGCCGAGGCCGCCGTCGATGATGCGATAGAAAGGTGAGTGGTTATGAACGCGATACTGGAAAACAAACCGGCCACGGCACCGGTCAAGAGTCGCCGGCGCTTTCCGACGGAACTGAGCATTTTCCTGGTGCTGATCGGCATTGGCCTGGTGTTCGAACTGTTCGGCTGGATCGTGCGCGATCAGAGCTTTCTGATGAACTCCCAGCGGCTGGTGTTGATGATCCTGCAAGTGTCGATCATCGGCCTGCTGGCGATTGGCGTGACCCAGGTGATCATCACCACCGGTATCGACCTGTCGTCGGGCTCGGTACTCGCGTTGTCGGCGATGATCGCGGCCAGTCTGGCGCAGACCTCGGATTTCGCCCGGGCGGTGTTCCCGTCACTGACCGATTTGCCGGTCTGGATTCCGGTGATTGCCGGGCTCGGCGTCGGGCTGCTGGCGGGGGCGATCAACGGCAGCATCATTGCCATCACCGGGATTCCACCGTTCATTGCCACGCTGGGCATGATGGTTTCGGCCCGTGGCCTGGCACGTTACTACACCGAAGGCCAGCCGGTGAGCATGCTCTCGGATTCCTACACGGCCATCGGCCACGGCGCGATGCCGGTGATCATTTTTCTGGTGGTGGCGGTGATCTTCCACATCGCGCTGCGCTACACCAAATACGGCAAATACACCTACGCCATCGGCGGCAACATGCAGGCGGCGCGCACCTCAGGCATCAACGTCAAACGCCATCTGGTCATCGTCTACAGCATCGCCGGGTTGCTGGCGGGGCTGGCCGGCGTGGTGGCTTCGGCTCGCGCCGCCACCGGACAGGCCGGGATGGGCATGTCCTATGAGCTGGATGCGATTGCCGCCGCAGTTATCGGTGGTACCAGTCTGGCGGGCGGAGTGGGGCGCATCACCGGCACGGTGATTGGCGCTCTGATTCTTGGGGTGATGGCCAGCGGGTTCACGTTTGTCGGGGTCGATGCTTACATCCAGGACATCATCAAGGGGCTGATCATCGTGGTCGCGGTGGTGATCGACCAATACCGCAACAAGCGCAAGCTCAAACGCTGAAGTCCATCATCCCGGCCTTGGAAAAGGGATGCGCGTAAAACAGTCAAGCCGATCGGAAGATCGGCTTTTTTATGCCTGCGAAAACTGCAGAGGCGGCAAAGTCGTTCAGGGTGTCTTTTCTTCCATCCCATTCTTTGATTCGCTGGATGTTTGCGCATCCTTCTCTGTCTCATGGGTCTCTGCACCGGAGTTCGACCCCGAGGCTTCCTCACCCTTTTTGTCGGCCTTGTCTTCCTTGGATTCGGTGCCTCCCTGATTGACTCCAGGAATGCCGGTTGGCGGGACGCTGCTTCCCGCCATTGCAAGCGGTGCGGTGGCAGACAAAAGACTTCCAAGCATGAGGGCTGCAATGGTTCTGTTCATCGTCGGGGCTTCCGCGTCGGGTGGATTTACCTTGGAAAATCAGAGGCGAAACAAAGTGCCGAGCGGCTGACGGGCGGGAGAGGTGGGAGACGGGTGGCTGTGTAGCCGCGCATCTGTGTGGAGAGCCTCCGGTCGAGCATGGCTGCAACAGGCGGCAAATTGCTGGCCCCCGAATGTTTCCAGTCCCGGCAAACTCGCCTTTTTTCAAAAGGTTAGGTGGGCTATATGCGGACGATTGTCATCACCGTAGCAACGCTTTCCCTCGCTCTGTTCGCGTTGGAGGCCCAGGCCAGGGAGCTGAGCAAGAGCCATCGTTTTGCGTGTACCTGGGGTTCGGACATTGCCGCCGGTGCGCAACAATCGAAGCTTTCGGGTATTTCTCTTTATGGTGCGCGCAAGCGCTTGCAGGCGCGCAAGTTCCAGCAACCGTGGATGCGTATGACCGCCATGGGCATCACCGAGCAGACCTACGACAGCGCGTCGCGGCTAAAGCCGGCGGCCGTCAAGCAGACCTACTACGAACAGTGCGTCCGGCACGAGTTGGCCCAGCGTTAAACGCATAAGCCCGACCTGAAGAGGCCGGGCTTTTTCATGTCCGGTGCAATGACAGCGTCACTTGTCACTTTCGCAATTGACCATCCACGACACGCCAAAACGATCCACCAGCATGCCGAAGCGCGCGGCCCAGAAGGTGGCTTCCAGCGGCATGTCGACACGACCGTCCCTGGCCAGGGCGTTAAACACCCGTTCGGCCTCGGCAATGCTGTCGACATTCAGGGAAATCGAGCAACCGCTCATGCCTTGGGTCGGGCGGTCGGGCGTGGTGTCCGAAGCCATCAGCATCTGATCGCCGACTTTCAGGCAGGTGTGGATGATCAGGTTGTGATGCTCTTTGGGGACATGTTCGGCGGCCGGGGTTTCGCCGAAGGTCATCATCGCTTCGAGCTTGCCTTGCAGGCATTGCTCGTAAAACGTGAAGGCAGCGCGGCAGTCGCCGTTGAAGATCAGGTACGGGTTGATTTTCATGGTGGTGCTCCCGAATAGGCAGTGGAACGCCGCGCGGCCGGGTGTGCCGAAGCAGCGTCATGGATTGACTCCATCCAGCAAAGCGTTAGAAAGCTGGATTGCCAGCCGATGCTGCAAGAATTTCCTTTCGGAGTGACCGATGGTCTGCGGGGAGGGACGTCAGGAGTCGCGCGGGTTCTTTTGCACCGCAGCGCCCGCCACTCGGGGGGCAGGTCGGGTCTGCATCAGCGCATCAATCGCCTTGCGATAGTTCTGTCCGCCCAGCGCCATGCTGTTGTTGTGCGTTGCGCCGGGCACCAACAGCAGGCGTTTCGGTTGTCGGGCAGCGGCGAACAGTTGCTCGCTAAAGCGTGACGGCACGAAGGCGTCGGCCAGGCCGTGCACCACCAGCAGCGGCATGTGGATCTCGGCGATCTTGTCGATGGAATCGAATTTCTGCGACAGCAACCAACGCACCGGAAGAGAGGTGTTGGCCACGGCAGCCGCGACATCTGCCAATGAGGTGAATGTGGATTCGATAACCAGCCCACGCACCGGCAGTGGGGTGTGATTTCTGGCTGCATCGCGGCCGAGCTCTGCGGCCAAGTCGATGGCGACCGCGCCCCCCAGCGAATGCCCGTAGATCAGGCGTTTGTTCGGATCGGGCTGCAGCAGTTGGAAGCGTTCCCAGGCCACCCGCGCATCTTCGTACACCGTGCTTTCCGACGGCAGGTCGCCATGACTCTGGCCGAAGCCGCGATAGTCGATGGCCAGTACCGAATAACCTGCTGCGCGCAATTGCTCGATACGAAACAGTTGCCCGGTGAGGTTCCAGCGTACGCCGTGCAGATAAAGGATGGCCGGAGCATCGGCGCGCTCCGCCGGCCACCACCAGGCGTGAATGTTTTGCCCGGCCTTGAAGCTCTTCGGTTGCAGGTCGAGTTCTTGCACGCTGCCGGGCAATCCGTAATACCAGCCGGCGGTGCCCGGTTCGATGCGAAACAACAGCTTGCGTTCGGTGTGTTCCAGCACGGCACAACTCGCCGGCACGCCGATGATCAGGGCGGCCATGCAGGCGAACGCCAGACGGCGGCGTCGAAGTCGGGTCATGAAGGCAAGGAACATTAAACGTTTCACCACGGCGTGGACAAAGAACGCTTTTTACCAGATGCCTTGACCCGTGCGTGACATTTTCGACCACCGCACGCCTGCAACGATTACAAAATACTGCAACGACTCAGTCGATCTTCAGCACAATCTTGCCGATGTGGTCGCCCGCTTCCATGTGCGCATGGGCCTTGGCTGCGTCGGCGAGCGGGTAGACCTTGTCGATGATCGGCAGGCAGCGTCCGGCGGCGAGCACCGGCCAGACGTGTTCGCGCAATTGATCGGCGATGGCGGCCTTTTCCGCCGAGGTACGGGCGCGAAGCAGGGAACCGGTAACCACCGCACGCTTGCCGAGGATCGCCAGCAGATCGATGTCATTGGCCCGCGCGCCACCGAGGAACCCGAGCATCACCAACCGCCCGTCCATCCCCAAGGCGCTGATGTTCCCGTTGAGGTACGAGCCGCCCATGATGTCGAGGATCACATTGACGCCCTGGCCGGCGGTTTTTTCAGCGATGACAGCGGCGAAATCCTGTTCCCGGTAGTTGATCGCTTCGCCGCCCAGATTGCGAATCGCTGCGCATTTGTCGACGCTGCCGGCAGTGGCGAAGGCTTCGATGTCAAACTCGCGGCACAGCATTAACGCGGTGGTGCCGATGCCGCTGGTGCCGCCGTGAATCAAGGCGCGCTGACCTCGGCTGGCGCCGCCGAGACCGAACAGGTTGGCCCACACCGTAAAAAAGGTTTCCGGAATGGCCGCTGCCTGAATCCAGTCCAGCCCATCGGGAATCGGCAGGGCCTGGCCGGCCGGGACCGTGCAGTATTCGGCGTAACCTCCGCCATTGGTCAGTGCGCAGACCCGGTCACCGACCGCGAATGAGCTGACACCGCTACCAATTGCAACGACCTCGCCGGCCACTTCAAGGCCCGGAATCGGGTTCATGCCGGGCTTCATCGGGTACTTGCCGGCGCGTTGCAGGGCGTCGGGGCGATTGATGCCGGCAGCCTTCACGCGGATCAGTATTTCGCCTTCTGCGGCTACCGCCAGCGGCACACGTCGGGATTGCAGAACCTCGGGCCCGCCCGGTTCGGTGATTTCGATTCGGGTCATTTCGGTGGGCAACGTCATTTTCGATTCCTCTTGAAAAAGTGATCAGTAGATGGGAGCACCGTCAGGGCCCAATGATTCCGCTCATTGGGCGCAGCAGCGTTGTTCGACGGAGGAGGGCAGCAGTTTCATGGCGTGCTCAAGTATCAGCGCGATCACGATGGCAGCGCCGGCAATCACGAAGAGCAGCACATGCTGTCCGCCCGTGGCGTTGAACAGCGCCGAATAGGCGAATCCGGCCAGCGCCTGAAACGTGGCGAACGACACCGTGGCGCGGCTCCACGCCACCTGTTGACGATGATGATCCGGCACCAGCTCATGCACCCGAGCCAACGCCAGCGGAACGATGCCCGGCGGAAACGAACCGAGGATCACCGCTAGCAGTGCCAGCGCCAGGAACGAATGCGAAATGGCCAGCAAACCAAGGGTGATCGCCTGCACCACCAGCACCAGACGAATGCCGGTCCGCGCACCGAGATGATCGGCGAGAAAGCCATAACTCACCGGACCGACGATGGCGCCCAGGCCGTACATGACCCAGATCAGCGCGCCGACGTGCGCTCCGGCGCCCAGTCCACGGGCGACGTAATCCACCAGGAAAACCATGGCCGGCACCAGCCCGGC
>Ga0207696_1000632_pt1 | contig 25766 bp, 16 predicted proteins | sample KBSS54metaG_FD_184403 | JGI IMG/M metagenome (GOLD analysis project Ga0207696, IMG submission 184403) | Switchgrass rhizosphere microbial communities from Kellogg Biological Station, Michigan, USA - KBS S5-4 metaG (SPAdes) (version 2) | ecosystem: Host-associated > Plants > Roots > Rhizosphere >...
CACCACCCTGGAACTGGGCCTCTGGGTGCATCCAGAGCAACGGGCGCAACTGGTCAAAGCCACCAAGGCCAAGGGCGAACTGATCAACATGGAGGTGCAATTTCGTGCCAGCAACGGCCAGATCCACGACGGCATCCTCAGCGCACAAAAAGTTGAGCTCGAAGGCCAGCCGTATCTGCTGAGCACATTTCTGGACACCACCGAACGCAAAGCCGCCGAGCTTGCCCTGAAAGACAGCCAGGAGCGGCTCGACCTTGCTCTGGATTCGGCGCAATTGGGCACCTGGGACTGGCACATCCCCAGCGGCATGCTGTACGGCTCGGCACGCGCCGCCCAGTTGCACGGGCTGGAAGCCATACCCTTCCATGAATCCTTCGACGAGTTTTTCGAAGGCGTGCCCGACGAAGAGCGTGGCTCCATGCGTGATGCCTATCGCAGCCTGCGAGAAGGCCCGGCCGGCAATTATCAACTGACCTACCGCGTGCAACTGCCGGACGGCAGCTCGCGCTACCTGGAAAGCCGCGCCCGACTCTATCGCGATGAAAACGGTGCTCCGCTGCGCATGGCCGGCACCCTGCTCGACATCACCGATCAGGTGGAGCGCGAACAGCTGCTGGTGGCGTCCGAAGAAAAGTTCGCCACCCTGTTCCAGGTCAGCCCGGACCCGATTTGCGTGACCCGTCAGGACACCGGCCAATTTATCGAGATCAACTCCAGCTTCACCCAGACCTTCGGCTGGAGCGCCGCCGATGTGATTGGCCGCGTCGCCGACGAAATCGGACTATGGGACGCTTCGGCGCAAAGCCTGCGACGGATCGAGCAGGTCATCCGCGAACAGGGTCTGAACAATGTGGCGATCCTCGTTCAGCACAAAGACGGGCAAGCCCTGACCTGCGTGATTTCCAGCCGCCAGATCAGCGTCGGCGATCAGCCGTGCATCGTCACCACCCTGCGCGATATCACTCAGCAGCAACGCTCGGAAGCCGCGCTCAAGGCCAGCGAAGAGAAGTTCGCCAAGGCCTTCCACTCCAGCCCCGACGCTATCACCATCACCGAGCGCGACACCGGGCGTTATCTGGAGGTTAACGACGGTTTCTGCCGCCTGACCGGCTACCGCGCCGATGAAGTGGTTGGGCGCACGGTGTATCAGGTCGGCATCTGGGCCGAGGAAAAACAACGTTCGGCGCTGCTCGCCGAACTGCAGATCAAGGGCCGGGTGCATCACCAGGAAATGCTCGGGCGCAATAAACGCGGCGAGTTGCTGACCGTAGAAGTCTCGGTAGAACCGATCACCCTCAACGAAACCGCCTGCCTGCTGCTGACCGCGCGGGACGTCAGCCTGTTGAAAAATGCCGAAGCGCAGATCCGCCACCTGGCCTACCACGACCCGTTGACCAACCTGCCCAACCGCGCCCTGCTGATGGATCGCCTGAGTCAGCAGATTGCCCTGCTCAAGCGCCACAACCTGCGCGGCGCCCTGATGTTTCTCGACCTTGATCACTTCAAGCACATCAATGATTCGCTCGGTCATCCGGTGGGCGATACCGTGCTGAAAATCATCACCGCGCGCCTCGAAGCCAGCGTGCGCATGGAAGACACCGTCGCGCGTCTGGGCGGTGACGAATTCGTGGTGCTGCTCAGCGGACTCGAAGGCTCGCGCAATGAGGTCAGCGAGCAAGTCCTGCAACTGGCGGACACCTTGCGTGAATTGCTGTCGGAGCCGATGTTCCTCGACGGACAACGCCTGCAAGTCACTCCGAGCATCGGAATCGCGCTGATTCCCGATCACGGTTCGACCCCGACCGACCTGCTCAAGCGCGCCGACATCGCCCTCTACCGGGCCAAGGATTCGGGCCGCAACACCGCGCAGATGTACCACAACACCATGCAGAAGGCGGCGAGCGAACGCTTGCGCATGGAAACCGACCTGCGCCTGGCCCTTTCCCGGGGTGAGTTCCGCGTGCATTACCAGCCTCAGGTCGACGCCCGGAACGACCGCATCGTCGGCGCCGAAGCGCTGGTGCGCTGGAACCATCCAGAACTCGGCGCGCAATCCCCCACCGAATTCATCAAGGTGCTGGAGGACAGCGGGCTGATTCTGGAAGTGGGTACCTGGATCGTCGACGAAGCCTGCAGCGCCTTCAAACAACTAATCGCCAAAGGCCTGGTCAATCCGCTGGACTTCAGCCTGTGCGTCAACATCAGCCCACGGCAATTTCGTCAGAATGACTTTGTCGAACGCATCGAACACAGCCTCGAAAGCCACGGCCTGCCCTTCTCGCTGCTGAAACTGGAAATCACCGAAGGCATCGTGATCCAGAACCTGGAAGACACCATCAAAAAAATGCGTAGCCTGAAAAAACTCGGCGTGAGTTTCGCGATGGACGATTTCGGCACCGGTTACTCCTCGCTGACCTACCTCAAGCGTCTGCCGGTCGACACCCTGAAAATCGACCAATCGTTCATCCGCGACGCCACCACCGACCCCAACGACGCCGAGATCATCCGCGCCATCGTTGCCATGGCCCGCAGCCTGGAATTGAAAGTGATTGCCGAAGGGGTAGAGACGCCGGAGCAGCTGGAATTCTTGCAGGGGCTGGGCTGCCATTTCTATCAGGGGTATTTGCACAGCCCGCCGCTGCCGGCGGAGGACTTTCAGAAACTGCTCAAATGACGCGGACCTCGTAGCAGCTGCGTAGTGGCGAGGGGATTTATCCCCGTTCGGCTGCGCAGCAGTCGTAAAACTTATGCACTCGGTGTTACTGACACACCGCATCACCTGATTTCACGACTGCTTCGCAGCCGAACGCAGCCTCGCAGGCTCGACAGCTGCTACACGGTGGCGCAGCCCCGGGCAATTGCCAGTTTTTCGTTCAACCTGTAGGGTCGCGATTTTTTTACACCGCCTCAAAGAGATCAATCATGCAGGATGCAACCCTCCCCCGCCCGGCTTTGCTGGGTATCGATCTTGGGACCACCAATAGCCTGATCGCCGTTTGGCAGGAAGGTCGGGCACAGTTGATTCCCAACGCCCTCGGCGAATTTCTCACCCCTTCCGTCGTCAGCCTCGATGAGGACGACAGCATTTTGGTTGGCAACGCGGCACGCGCCCGCCTGACGACCCATCCAGAACGCACGGTGGCGGCGTTCAAGCGTTTCATGGGCAGTGACAAGCAGTTCGAATTGGGCGGTCGGCAATTCAGCCCGGAAGAACTGTCGGCGCTGGTGATCGGTTCACTCAAGCAGGATGCCGAAGCCTGGCTGGGCCACCCGGTGCACGAGGCGGTGATCTCGGTGCCGGCCTACTTCAGTGACGAGCAACGCAAGCGCACGCTGTTTGCCGCCGAACTGGCCGGCCTGGTGGTGTCGCGCTTGATCAATGAACCTACCGCCGCCGCCATGGCTTATGGGCTGCACGAGCAAAAATTCGAGCGCACGCTGATTTTCGATCTGGGCGGCGGCACCTTTGATGTCACGGTACTGGAATACGCATTGCCACTGATCGAGGTCCATGCCTCCACCGGCGACAACTTCCTCGGAGGCGAAGACTTTACCGCGGCGTTGATCCAGGCCTGCCTGAAAGACTGGCAACTCACTGCACAGATGATTGATGCCCAGGGCCTGGCCAGCCTCGGCGACGCCCTTGAGCAACTCAAATGCAAGCTCCCAGAAGGCGCGCAGCAACTGACCTGGAACGGTGCCGGCGAGTTGCGCGAATGGTCACTGGATGAAGCGGCGGCGCTGAAAATCTGGGAGCCGCTGTTGGCCCGCTTGCGCGCCCCCATCGAACAAGCCCTGCGCGATGCCCGACTGAAGCCCAAGGACCTCGACAGCCTGGTGCTGGTCGGCGGCGCCACGCGGATGCCCGCGGTGCAGCAAATGGTTGCCACACTCTTCGGGCGTCTGCCTTATCGCCACCTCGACCCGGACACGATTGTCGCGCTGGGGGCGGCCACCCAAGCCGCGTGCAAGGCCCGCGATGGTGCCATCGAGGAACTGATCCTGACCGACGTCTGCCCCTACACGCTGGGCATCTCGACGAGTCGCGGTGAAGACGTCAGCGGCGCCTTCTCTCCCATCATCGAGCGCAACACCGTCATCCCGACCTCCCGGGTGCAACGCTTTTACACGACGCATCCACAGCAGGCGTTTATCCGCATTGCGGTCTATCAGGGTGAGCGGCCGTGGGTACGCGACAATATTTTCATCGATACCTTCGACGTACCCGTGACACCCGGCGACCAGACACAAGCCCTGGATGTACGCTTCAGTTACGACATCAATGGCTTGCTCGAAGTCGATGTGACCTTGCTGGCCAGCGGTGAACGCCACAGCCACAGCATCGACCGCAGTCCCACCGGGCTTGATCAGCAATCACGGCAAAACAGCCATGAACGGCTCACCGCCCTGAAAATTCACCCGCGCGATGCGCTGCCCAATCGCACCCTGCTGGCGCGACTGGAGCGTGCCTGGATGCAAAGCCTGGGCGATGAGCGTGAACAAATTGCCGGTTGGCTGGATGCGTTTACCGCCGTGCTCGGTGGCCAGCAATCCGTGGAGATTGCCAGCCATCGGTCACAACTCAATAAGGCGCTGGACCAACTCCACCTTTAACCATTGAGCCGCCGCAGGGTGGCCTGCAAACCACCGGGCAGTGCGTCTTCACCCGCGCTATCCAGTGGCACGCCATAGCGGTTGGGCAGTTTGTCACCGGGAAACGCGAACAACACCAGCGGCAGAAACGGCAACACCGGTGCCAGGCAGCAGCAAATCAGCAACGTGGGAATTCCGCGACCGAGGTCATGCAGGCGCCTTAATACAGCACTGAGTAGAAACGCGACGCCCAGCAACAGCACAGCGGGGGTGCCGCTGAATATCATCACGACAAGGGTGATCAGCATGCATCCCAGCACCTGTCCGATAAATGCGCTGCGCCCCAGCCGCGAACCCAGGCGCCAAAAAGCAGCGGATGGCGTTGGGCGGCTGTCGCTTTTGGCCAGCAGCAGGCGTTCGCTCCAGGACAGCAATGCACTCAATGCCAGACGCAGGCCCACGCTGTTCGCAACATCATCCTTGCCACGCTGCAACTGCCGTAGCACCTTGGTTCTCGGCACACCCGCCGCACCATAACGAACCAGGCCTCTCAGCATATCGAGGACTTCGTAGACCAGCAGCTTGTCGACGCCGAAATCCGTCAACACTTTGCGAGGCGGCCACACAGGGTCCCCTTTGATCAAACCGTCACGAAACGCTTCGAACCAATCATCTTCACAACTGATGGCGGCGATGGATTGCAGCAGTGCGCGATGTTGCTCGGCATCCAGGCCCGGATCGTGATACAGCACCCCCCAAAGCAGCATCAGCCCCAGCAAATCCTCGCCGCACGCCTCAGGATCACTTTCAATGCAGGTATAGAGTTGTACATTGCCAGGCAGCGCTGCACTGTCGAGCGCCTGTTGAACATTGAACAATTTCTGCACGAGCAAACCATGAACCGGATCGGTACCTTGCAGCCACCCCAGTAAACCGGCGCAGTTACCTTGTTCACGTTGCAAACGCCGCAGTAACGGTTGCAGGCGACTCAGGGGATGAGCCGAATTGACCTCCAGCCGCTCCAGACAGTGCGAATCGATCAACGTTAGCCAACGTTCTGGCTGGTCGAGCAACGCCAGCAGGAACATCGTTTGAGCGTGCCATTGCCACTGCGCCTCACCTTGCGTAATGACCGGCAGAACCGCGCCCCGCTGCCCCAACTGGACCAGCAGGCTCAAATCCCGCAAGTTTACGTCCGCCTCTGCGTCATGCAGATCAAATGCCTGATCGGTCCGCTCCAGCGCAGACTGATCGTAAACCCGCAGCCTGCGCAGCCACAGGCGGCAAATCTTGTGCGGCTCGCCCTTCGTCAGTTCCTCGGCCAATTGCGGTTGAACTGAACGACTGTTGAGAAAGGCCTTCATCGCCAACGGGATTGGTGCCTGATTCAACCAGCAAAGTTGCTGCTCTGCCTGATACTTGAACCCGCTCAGCACCAGGCCTTCAAGGGCATCGACCGGGTGCGGTTCATCCAGTATGTGTTGCAACAAGCCCGCATCCCCACGATGCAAGGCCCACGCATACCAATACAGGCGTTGTAAGCGAGAATCCGCATGCTCCCCTAGAAGCAATGCCAACAGAGGCAACTCATCTCCCGTCATCCGCCAGTCGACAAATGCGGCCGCCAAACCTTGCAAGTTGAGTTGCCCAGCCCCAAGCCAGCGGGCCAGTGTTTCGGGACGCTGTGAAGGGCTGCCATATTCTTGAGTGACATCGTCGAGGTCACAGGACCAATCGCGGAAGTTTTCCAGACGATCAAACGCCTGAATCAACAGCGCGAGAAAGCCCGGTTGACGCTTGGCGCAAAGCTCCAGCAAGCGGCTTTCGGCCTTCGGGTGACGATGTTCCTGCCAGAGCCGGATCCAGCAAGGCAGCGCTTGATCCTCCAGCCCCAGCAAACTGGTTTGGCACGCCAACAAATAAAGCCAGTCGACATCGTCTGGCGCTTGCGCATGTTGTTCGACACACAGCTGTTGCAGACCTGTACCACCGATACCCGCCTGAGTGAACCGCACCAGCAACCGCTTGATAAATGCTTCGTCCGCCGGCAACGGCAAACATGTGTGATGGCTGGCGAAGTCTTCGAATTCATGAAGCGGACGATGATCGAAGATGTAGTCGAGGCTGCGGGCATACCAGAGGGTTTCCGTCTGTGCAGGCTCAGACCAGCCACTCATCAGTGTGGTGTCGAACGGGTCCGGCAACCTGATGCGCTGCAGAAACGCTTCGACTTCTTTCGCCTGGTCGAACTCCAGATCCAGCAACTGGTGTTCCCAGGCCATCCGTTGCGCCAACAGGTTTGCACAACGATAAGACAGTGGCCCGGCGTTGGCCAACGGATGGAATAGCCCCCAACTAAGGTCATCAAGCGCGTCCAGCGGCAACTGATCCAACGCTTTAACAAACGCTTGCCAGGCTTGCAGATTGAAGCGACGCGCCGGATCTTCGAGCAACGCGTAAAAATCCACTACGGTCTGCGGGATTTCGGGCGCGCCAGCGCCCTCATCTTCGATTTCGGGCTCCTCGAACCGGGCGAAGCGGGTAGCGCTTTCATAAGCTTCACGCAGTGCCTGAAAGCCCTGCGGATCACTCTCCGGATGATGCTCCGGCAGACGCGCGCGGTAAGCATCTCTAATCAGCGTTTGGTCTTTGGTGGGCTCTATGCCCAAACGTATCCAGCAACTCATGACCAGTCGAACTCCCCTAGGGACGCCGGGCGTGGCGGCGGATTGAGGTCCAGATGCCAGGGCAAATCGGCCAGAAAAGCAGGCATGTTCTGGTTCAGGCCGTGAGCGATGCGCAGACTGCTCGAAAACTCCCCTTGTCGATCCAGTTCGTAAGCGAGCGTAGGGTCACTGCTGTTCAGGCAGCCCCAGAATGAGCGGCCGGTCAGAAATCCATTGAAATAAGAAAACCAGCTGCCGTAGTGGTATTGCGCCCTGACTGCCAGTCGACAATGCAGCCAGAGGCTCTCGGAGAGATCGATCCACTCGTTGCGCACTCCGCAACGCAGGAGAAACCCCATACGCCCCAAATCCCACGCCTGAATACCACCCGCCCCGCAGCCGTCATAGGTACGACTGGCAAACTCATGCAAGACGCGCTCACGCGGCTCTAGTGTCTCGAGCAAAGCCTGCCACTCACTGGGCAAACAGCGCTGCCAGGAGCGATACGCCCCTTCGAGATGTGTGGCGTGACCGTTATCGGTCATTCTTTCGAGCATGCCCAACAACTGCGACCGGTCATTGATGCCCCAGCTGCATTGCAGGTCGATAAATTGCGGATCGGAGTAGAAAGCAGGCTCGTCGTAATTCGCGGGAGGATTAAGGGCTACCATTGGCGCAGAAAGACCGCACAGCCAACGCTGTTGTATCTCGTCCATGAAAAAAAGCTCCGGGCCGACCAGGCAGGATGGGGGTCGGCAAACTGGCGTGGATTGTAGAGAAACCGTCGCAAGGCGGCAAAGTACGCATGACCGTTTTTTCGCACAAACAAAAAGGCCCCGACAAGTCGGGGCCTTCATTCAGCGGATTACAGCCTGCTCAGACGAATGTGTGTCTTCGAATGACTCAGTGCTGCAGCGCTGGCTTTTGCGTCCCGTTGATCGGGATGCGTTTGGCTTTCGCCTCTTCCGGAATTACCCGCAACAGGTCGATGCTCAACAAACCGTTGCTCAGACCGGCGGCCTTGATTTCGATATGGTCCGCCAGACGGAAGGACAGTTTGAAGGCACGCTGTGCGATGCCTTGGTACAGATAGGTGACGTCTTCGGTCGCGTCACGCTTGCCGCCACTGATGGTCAGCACACCTTTTTCCACTTGCAGCTCCAGGTCTTCTTCCTGGAAGCCGGCGGCCGCTACGACGATGCGGTATTGGTCGTCGCCGTGTTTTTCCACGTTGTAAGGTGGGTAGGTGCTGCCTGGCTCGTTGCGCAGGGCGGTTTCGAACAGGTCATTGAAACGGTCGAAACCTACCGAGGAACGGAACAGTGGTGCCATGGAAAATGCAGTACTCATGATTCAAATCTCCTGAAACATATCAGCAAGTTTTTTTGTCTCCGCGACCCGAATTCGGCATCGCGTAATCCTTAAATAAGGACCGCTGATTGCTTTTCAAGAGATTATCTACAGATTTTTTTCAGGCAGCTTCGGACACCTGAAGACCCAGTAAACGCGAGACATGATCCAGTTCGGTCTCACGGCGCAGCACGGTGAACAGCTCGACCGCTTCGGGATAATTGCGGGTCAGCATCGCCAGCCACTGCTTCAAGCGACCCGGCGATTGGCGTGCCGTCATCTGCGCCTTGGCTTGCAACCAAAAGTCCTGAATCAATGGCAGCAACTCGGCCCAGGTCATCTCGACGACGTCCTCACCCGCCCGCGCCATTGCGATTTGCCGTGCCAGGTCCGGACGCGAAACCAGGCCGCGACCGAGCATGATGTCCTCGACGCCGCTGATTTCACGGCAACGACGCCAGTCTTCGACGCTCCAGATGTCGCCATTGGCGAATACCGGAACCTTGACCACATCCTGCACTCGGGGGATCCATTCCCAATGGGCCGGCGGCTTGTAGCCGTCAGTTTTGGTCCGCGCGTGAACCACGATGTGCGCTGCGCCACCTTCGGCCAGAGCCGTGGCGCACACCAGCGCACCGTCCGGGCTGTCAAAACCGAGGCGCATCTTGGCAGTCACCGGAATGTGCGCCGGAACGGCACGACGCACGTGTTCGACGATCTGGTTCAGCAGCTCAGGCTCTTTGAGCAGCACCGCGCCGCCACGGGACTTGTTCACGGTCTTGGCCGGGCAGCCGAAGTTCAGGTCGATGACCTCGGATCCCAGTTCGCACGCCAGCGCGGCGTTTTCCGCCAGGCAAACCGGATCGGAACCGAGCAGCTGCACCCGCAGCGGGACGCCGGATGCGGTGCGGGCACCGGTCAGCAGTTCCGGGCCGAATTTGTGGTAATAGGCAGGCGTGAGCAGTTGATCGTTGATCCGAATGAACTCGGTCACGCACCAATCGATACCGCCCACACGGGTCAGCACGTCCCGCAGGATGTTGTCGACCAACCCCTCCATGGGCGCCAAAGCAATTTGCATGAAAAACACACTCAACGAAAAACGTGCGGCAGTTTACTGGATTGCGCGGAAAATCTGCAGAACATCGCAGATTCCCCTGTGGGAGTGAGCCTGCTCGCGATAGCGTTGTGTCAGCCAACAGTGATGCTGCCGATGCGCCGCCTTCGCGAGCAAGCCCGCTCCCACATTAGATTGTGGTTGTATCCAAGACTTGCAACGCGGGGCCGTAGCCCTCGATGAACTCCGCCGGCATGCGCCTGGGCTTGCCGGTCGACAGTTCGATGCAGACGAAGGTGGTCTGCGCCCGCAGCAACGTGGTGTTGTCACTGGGGCGCTTCAACTGAAAGTGCCGGGTCATTTTCAGGCGCTGGTCCCAATCGACGATCCAGGTCGCCAATTGCAACTCATCGCCTTCATAGGCGGCCGCCAGGTAATCGATCTCGTGCCGCACCACCGCCATTGCCCGATCCAGCCGACGATACTCGACCAGGTCCAGGCCAAGCCGCTGGGAATGGCGCCAGGCACAGCGTTCGAGCCAGGTCACGTACACCGCGTTATTCGCGTGCCCCAACCCATCGATGTCCTCTGCGCCGACTTCCAGATCAATGATAAATGGCGTTGCCCGATCCCAGCCCATGCCCCACTCCCGGTCAGAAAATTTTCACCGGGGCAGTGTAACGGATGCTCAGGCCGATTGGCGCGATTGCAGACTGCGACCGGCGAGCAACGAGAGAACGCCTTCGATCACCCGAGGGTCAGCCAGCACCCGTTGATGACCACCCTCCTCCAGGCGCAACAGACGGCTATCAAACCAGGCCTCGTTGATCAGCTGCGATTCCTTGACCGGAACGTAGCAGTCGTCTTCGGCGTGAACGATCAGGCCGGGCATATCGAGCTGATAGTGCGCGACATCCAGGGCCGCAGCGCGCATGCCGACGTCTCTTTCGACCTGACGTATGAACGCCGAGCGGGCTTTCGGTGGCAGCCGTACATAGCGGGCGAAACCGCGCAATACGCCGAGAATCCGCGCAGGGGCTGCGATAGTGACCAGGGTTTCAGTACGCAGACCCAACTGAACGGCGAGCATGGCACTGGCGCCGCCCATCGAGTGGCCGATGACGGCTTGCAGCGGTGGCAACTCGGCAGCAGCCTCAAGCATGGCCCGGGCGAACAGCACCACATTGGCCTCGCGACCCGGCGAGCGACCGTGGGCCGGACCGTCCAGCGCAACCACGGTGTAACCGGCGTCGACCAGCGCGGTGATCAGGCTGGCAAACTGCGTCGGCCGGCCTTCCCAACCGTGCATCAGCAACACGGCAGGGCCTTGCCCCCAACGCAGCGCCGAGAGACCGAAGCGCAAGGTGATTCGCTCGGACTTCGCCAGCAGCGGCAATTCCCAATCACGCGGCGGCAGTTCTCGCGGTGTCATGAATGCCAATCGCATTTTGCTCGCGACCAGTTTCGGTGCGAACCAGCCCAAGGTGCCATTAACGCCACGAACCCACTTCAACGTGCTCATCGCTCTCACTCCTCAGGCCAATGCCTTTAGGTCACAGCACCGCAGACTTCGCGGCGCGCAGCAATCGATCGGACAATTCTCCTGGCCCCAACGCGCGAGCCAAAGCCAAACCACCGACCATCAAGGCCATGTCGGCCAAGGCTTTGTCGGTGTCTTCCGGGCTGGCCGCCAACTGCGCGACCATCATTTCCACATGCTCATTCAACGCCACGCGAAACGCGTCCGGCAGACGCCCCAGCTCACCGACAGAAGCCGGAATCGGGCACGCTGAATCAGAGGAATCACGGTGTTTGCGCGACAGATAAAACGCAGCAACCAACGCGCGACGTTCTTCGCCGGTCAATTCGGCGTCCATATCGGCGATCAAGCCACGGCGATGACCGAGCAGTTGCTTGAACGCTTCCAGCATCATCGCGTCCTTGCTTTCGAAGTGCGCGTAGAAGCCGCCGACGGTCAGGCCGGCCGCACCCATCACTTCGCCCACGCTCGGTTCGGCCGGGCCGCGCTGAATCAGCGCTGCGCTGGCAGCCTTGAGGATGCGTTCGCGGGTTTGAGCTTTTTTATCGTTCATCGTTGCCTCCGAATATTACGACTAGAATATTATTCTCATAATAATTTTACGCAAGTCGTGGATGTGACCGCTGGTCTGAAGAACAGTTTGAAAGAAATAGGGGATTTGGCCAAACGCCAGACAAACAAAAGGGCCATTCAATAATTGAATGACCCTTATAAAATCCCGCAGAGCGGGTAATCGTGGCGTCCCCTAGGGGACTCGAACCCCTGTTACCGCCGTGAAAGGGCGGTGTCCTAGGCCACTAGACGAAGGGGACGCAAAACCTTCTATACAACTGATCAGTGCTGAGAGCTGATCGATTCAAGGCCGGTGTGGCCAGACCTTGAACTGTAAAATTGGTGGAGCTAAGCGGGATCGAACCGCTGACCTCCTGCATGCCATGCAGGCGCTCTCCCAGCTGAGCTATAGCCCCGGATTTTTCGCCTCGCGGCGGAGCGACATCTTGCAACATCGCTTCTGTAAAACTGGCGTCCCCTAGGGGACTCGAACCCCTGTTACCGCCGTGAAAGGGCGGTGTCCTAGGCCACTAGACGAAGGGGACGCAAACCCTTCTATACAACAGATCAACGCTGAGTGTTGATCGCTTCAAGGCCGGTGTGGCCAGACCTTGAAGTGTAAATTGGTGGAGCTAGACGGGATCGAACCGTCGACCTCTTGCATGCCATGCAAGCGCTCTCCCAGCTGAGCTATAGCCCCTCATCGTTGATGTCATCGCTGAGGACGGGGCGAATCTTAAGGGCGTATCGAAAGCCTGTCAAACTTATTTTTGAAAAATTTCAAAGTTTTTTGTCGGCATAACAATCACTTACCGCCCTCCCCCAGAAAATCCGGGGGAAAAACGCCGAAGGCCGGAATCAAACGATCCCGGCCTTCGGCGGTTACCGCAGAGTCAGACGTGCTTAAGCAATCGCGCCCAGCAGCTTTTCCCACTCTTTGTTTTCTTTCTTCGACACGCCACCCAGCAGGTCAATCGCCTGGCGCAGACGGAAACGAGTCAGGTCCGGACCGAGGATTTCCATCGCATCGAGCACCGACACCGAACTCGCCTGCCCGGTGATCGCGGCAAACATCAGCGGCATCGCATCGCGCAGCTTCAGTTCGAGGGATTCGACCACCGCCTGAATTGTTGCGGTAATGCTGTCCTTCTCCCACTGACGCAGGCTTTCCAGCTTCCACAGGATCAATTGCATCAACTGACGCACCTGATCACCGGAAAGCTTTTTCGATTCGAACAGCTTGGCATCCGGGTTCACGCCACCGGCAAAGAAGAAGCCGCCCAGCGGTGCAACCTGGCTGAAGGTTTCCACGCGCCCCTGCACCAGCGGTGCGATCTTCATCATGTACTCGGAATTGAACGCCCACTTCTGCACGCGTGCGGCGAACTCTTCCACCGGCAGGTCACGCAGCCACTGGCCGTTGAGCCACGACAGTTTCTCGATGTCGAAGATCGGCCCGCCGAGGGACACACGCTTGAGGTCGAAGTTGTCGACCATTTCCTGCAGCGAGAACTTCTCGCGTTCGTCGGGCATCGACCAGCCCATGCGACCGAGGTAGTTGAGCATCGCTTCGGGCATGAAGCCCATGCGCTCGTAGAAGGTCACCGAGGTCGGGTTCTTGCGCTTGGACAGCTTGCTCTTGTCCGGGTTACGCAGCAGCGGCATGTAGCACAGCTCCGGTTGTTCCCAGCCGAAATATTCGTAAAGCAGAATCAGTTTCGGCGCCGATGGCAGCCATTCTTCGCCGCGCAGCACGTGGGTGATGCCCATCAGGTGGTCGTCGACCACGTTGGCGAGGAAGTACGTCGGCAGGCCGTCGGTCTTCATCAGCACTTGCATGTCCATGCGATCCCACGGGATCTCGACATCGCCACGCAGCATGTCCGGCACCACGCAGACGCCTTCGGTCGGCACCTTCATGCGGATCACGTGCGGTTCGCCAGCCGCCAGACGGGCCGCGACTTCTTCCTTCGACAGCAGCAGCGCGCGGCCGTCGTAACGCGGGGTTTCGCCGCGCGCCATTTGCTCGGCGCGCATCTCATCCAGTTCTTCAGCGGTGCAGAAGCATGGGAACGCATGGCCCATGTCGACCAGTTGCTGGCAATACTTCTGATAGATATCGCCACGCTCGCTCTGCCGGTACGGGCCGTGCGGGCCGCCAACGTCCGGGCCTTCGCTCCAGTCGATCCCCAGCCAGCGCAGGGCGTCGAAGATCTGCTGTTCGGACTCGCGGGTCGAACGCAACTGGTCGGTGTCTTCGATGCGCAGGATGAACTCACCGCCATGCTGCTTGGCAAAGCAGTAGTTGAACAATGCGATGTAAGCGGTACCTACGTGGGGGTCCCCGGTAGGCGATGGCGCGATGCGAGTGCGGACGGTGGTCATGGCATGTCTCGAAAAGAATGAAAAGCAAAACAATCAAGCGGCGAATGGTAACAGGCGACACCCGCCCCGCTCCAGCGGGCAGGGCATTTAAGCCAAGTTTGCGTCTGTAACGCCCATAGACCGTGGTGACGGCCCGAATATCAGCCATTGGCATTTACCGTTTATCGGCGGTATGCCAGATTCAGCCGCAGATAACTTTCCTTACAATTCCTCGACTACAGTTTGCCTCATGCCTGCCCAACTCAAGCGTCGTCTGTTTATTTTCCTGCTCCTGGTGCTGTTGATTGCCGGGGGCTTCTTCGCCCACTGGTTTTTCAAGGGGCGCTTTTATGAAAGCACCGATAACGCCTATGTCCAGGGCGAGATCACCCGCGTCTCCAGCCAGTTGAGCGCGCGCATCGACGAAGTGTTGGTGCAGGACAACCAGCACGTGGAAAAAGGCCAGTTGCTGGTGCGCCTCGAACCTAATGATTTCCGCCTCGCCGTCGATCGCGCCAATGCCGCCCTCGCCACTCGCGAAGCCGAGCGCTTACAGGCACAAAGCAAATTGACTCAACAATCGAGCCTGATCGCCGCCAGTGACGCGCAAGTGGCGACCACTCAAGCCACGCTTGGCCGCTCGCAGATGGATTTATCGCGTGCTGAAACCCTGCGCAAACCCGGCTACGTTTCCGAAGAACGAGTGACCACCCTCTCCGCTGACGCCCATATCGCCCGCTCGCAAGTGGCCAAGGCCCAGGCCGATGCACAGAGCCAGCGCCAGCAGGTCAACGCACTGACGGCCGAGATCAAACGCCTCGACGCGCAGATTGCCAACGCCCGTGCAGACATCGCCCAGGCCGAACTCAACCTGACTCGCAGCGAAATCCACGCGCCGATCAGCGGCCTGGTCGGCCAGCGCGCCGCACGCAATGGCCAAGTGGTGCAGGCCGGCGCGTACCTGCTGTCGATCGTCCCGGACGAAGACATCTGGGTGCAGGCCAACTTCAAGGAAACCCAGATCGGCCACATGCAGCCCGGACAGAAAGCCGAGCTGACCTTCGATGCCTACAGCGACACGCCGATCGACGCGCGGGTCGACAGCCTGTTCGCCGCCTCGGGCGCACAGTTCAGCCTGCTGCCGCCGGATAACGCCACCGGCAACTTCACCAAAGTCGTGCAGCGGATTCCGGTGAAGCTGACCTTCAAGGCCGATAACCCGCTGCACGGCAAGATCCGCCCGGGCATGTCGGTCACCGCCACCGTGAACATCAAAGACACCCCAGACAATGGCCGGTGATTCGCTGATCCGCCCGGTCGGCGAACCGACCCGGCGGGACTGGATTGCGGTAATGAGCGTGATGCTCGGCGCCTTCATGGCGGTGCTCGACATCCAGATCACCAACTCCTCGCTCAAAGACATTCAAGGCGCGCTGTCGGCGACGCTGGAAGAAGGCTCGTGGATTTCCACCTCGTATCTGGTCGCGGAAATCATCATGATTCCGCTGACCGCGTGGCTGGTGCAGTTGCTCTCGGCGCGACGCCTGGCGGTGTGGGTGTCGCTGGGTTTTCTGATTTCGTCCTTGCTGTGTTCGATGGCCTGGAGCCTCGAAAGCATGATCGTCTTTCGCGCCATGCAGGGCTTCACCGGCGGCGCGCTGATCCCGCTGGCGTTCACCCTGACCCTGATCAAACTCCCCGAACACCACCGCGCCAAAGGCATGGCGATGTTCGCCATGACCGCGACCTTCGCCCCCTCCATCGGCCCAACCCTTGGCGGCTGGCTCACGGAAAACTGGGGCTGGGAATACATCTTCTACATCAACATTCCTCCGGGGCTGATCATGATCGCCGGGCTGATGTACGGGCTGGAGAAGAAGGAAGCGCACTGGGAACTGCTGAAAAGCACCGACTACACCGGGATTCTCACGCTCGGTGTCGGCCTCGGATGCTTGCAGGTATTTCTTGAAGAGGGCCATCGCAAGGACTGGCTCGAATCGAACCTGATCGTGACCTTGGGCAGCATTGCCCTGCTCAGCCTGATTACCTTCGTCATCGTGCAGATTTCCAAACCCAACCCGCTGATCAACCTCGGCATCCTGCGTAATCGCAACTTCGGCCTGTCGAGCATTTCCAGCCTGGGCATGGGCGTCGGTTTATACGGCTCGATCTATCTGCTGCCGCTGTACCTGGCGCAGATCCAGAATTACAACGCCCTGCAGATCGGCGAAGTGATCATGTGGATGGGCGTGCCGCAGCTGTTCCTGATTCCGCTGGTGCCTAAGCTGATGAAGTTCGTTTCGCCGAAGTGGCTGTGCACCCTGGGCTTCGGGTTGTTCGGGCTGGCGAGTTTTTCGTCGGGGGTGCTCAACCCGGATTTCGCCGGGCCGCAGTTCAATCAGATCCAGATCATCCGCGCGCTGGGTCAGCCGCTGATCATGGTCACCATTTCGCTGATCGCCACCGCGTACATCCTGCCGCAGGACGCGGGGTCGGCATCGAGCCTGTTCAACATCCTGCGTAACCTCGGCGGTGCGATCGGCATCGCCCTGCTCGCCACGCTATTGGATGCGCGCACCAAGACCTACTTCGATTATTTGCGTGAAGCGGTGGTGCCGACCAATCCGCAAGTGGCCGAGCGGCTGGCGTCGATGACAGACCGGTTTGGCAGTGACACGGCGGCGCTCGGCAAGTTGAGTGAGATCGTGCATCAGCAGGCGCTGATCATGGCCTACAACGACGCGTTTCATTTTGTCGGGATTGCGTTGGGGATCAGCATGCTGGCGATTTTGCTGACCAGAAAATTGCCGCAAGGGCTGAAGGCTGGGGAGTCTCACTGATTTTTGTGGTGTCTGTACCGACCCCATCGCTGGCAAGCCAGCTCCCACAGGTTTCTATGGTGCTCACACATTTTGTGTACACCATTAATCTCTGTGGGAGCTGGCTTGCCAGCGATGTGGCCCGGCCGGGCGATAAAAATCAAACCGCCAAAAGCCGCTCGCGCAGTTTGGCAATCTCATCGCGCATCTGCGCCGCCGCTTCGAACTCAAGATCCCGCGCCAACTGGTACATCTTCTCTTCCAGCGCGCGAATGCGTTTGGTGATTTCGCTCGGCGAGCGCAGTTCGGCTTCGTACTTGGCATTTTCTTCGGCAGCCTTGGCCATGCCCTTGCGCTTCTTGCTGCGCGAGCCGGGCACGGTGGCGCCTTCCATGATGTCGGCGACGTCCTTGAACACCCCCTTCGGGGTGATGCCGTTTTCCAGATTGAAGGCGATCTGCTTGTCGCGACGACGCTCGGTTTCGCCAATCGCCCGTTCCATCGAGCCGGTGATGCGGTCGGCGTAGAGAATCGCCCGGCCGTTGAGGTTCCGCGCCGCCCGGCCGATGGTCTGGATCAGCGAGCGCTCGGAACGCAAGAAGCCCTCCTTGTCCGCATCGAGAATCGCCACCAGCGACACCTCCGGCATGTCCAGACCTTCACGCAGCAGGTTGATCCCCACCAGCACATCGAAGGTGCCCAGACGCAGGTCGCGGATGATCTCGACCCGTTCGACGGTGTCGATGTCCGAGTGCAAGTAACGCACGCGCACGCCGTGGTCGGCGAGGTAATCGGTGAGGTCTTCGGCCATGCGTTTGGTCAGCGTGGTGACCAGCACCCGCTCCTCGACCGCCACGCGCTTGGTGATTTCCGAGAGCAAATCGTCGACCTGAGTCAGCGCCGGACGCACTTCAACCTGCGGGTCGACCAGACCGGTCGGACGCACCACTTGTTCGACCACGCGCCCGGCATGCTCGGCCTCGTAGTTGCCCGGTGTTGCCGAGACAAAAATCGTCTGCGGGCTGACCCCTTCCCACTCGTCAAAGCGCATCGGCCGGTTGTCCAGTGCCGACGGCAAGCGGAAGCCGTATTCGACCAGGGTTTCTTTACGCGAACGGTCACCCTTATACATCGCGCCGACTTGCGGCACGCTGACGTGAGACTCGTCGATCACCAGCAAGGCGTCGGCCGGCAGATAGTCATACAGCGTCGGCGGCGCGGCACCGGCCGGACGTCCGGACAAGTAGCGCGAGTAGTTTTCGATGCCGTTGCAGTAACCCAGTTCGAGGATCATTTCCAGGTCGAAACGGGTGCGCTGTTCGAGGCGCTGCGCCTCCACCAGTTTGTTGTTGCTGCGCAGGTATTCGAGGCGTTCCTGCAATTCGACTTTGATGTGTTCGATGGCGTCGAGCAGGGTCTCGCGGGGCGTCACGTAGTGACTCTTCGGATAGAAGGTGAAGCGCGGCATCTTGCGGATGACTTCGCCGGTCAGCGGGTCGAACGCGGAGATGCTATCGACCTCGTCATCGAACAGCTCGATGCGGATCGCTTCCAGATCGGATTCCGCCGGATAGATATCGATCACATCACCGCGCACGCGGAAAGTCGCCCGGGCAAAATCCATGTCGTTGCGGGTGTACTGCAGGTCGGCCAGACGCCGCAGCAAGGCGCGCTGATCGAGTTTGTCGCCGCGATCGACGTGCAGCACCATCTTCAAATAGGTTTCCGGACTACCGAGACCGTAGATGCACGACACCGTGGTGACGATGATCGCGTCCTTGCGTTCGAGCAACGCCTTGGTTGCGGACAAACGCATCTGCTCGATGTGGTCGTTGATCGACGCGTCCTTCTCGATGAAGGTGTCGGACGACGGCACGTAGGCTTCGGGCTGGTAGTAGTCGTAGTAGGAAACGAAATACTCGACCGCGTTGTTCGGGAAGAACGCCTTGAACTCACCATACAGCTGCGCGGCGAGGGTCTTGTTCGGCGCCAGCACCAGCGTCGGGCGCTGTACCTGCGAGATGACATTGGCGATGCTGAAGGTCTTGCCCGAGCCGGTCACACCGAGCAGCGTCTGGTGCGCCAGCCCGGCTTCGATGCCCTCGACCAATTGGCGGATCGCTTCAGGTTGATCGCCGGCGGGCTCGAAGCGGGTGACTAGCTGGAATTCGGACATACACACCTCTGGGATCGCGGCTCGCGCAGAAAACAGCCGAGCCGCAGGGATGACCGCAAACGACCGTTGTCGCCCAAGGAAAAACGAAGATTGTGCTCAATGTGGAGCCGATTGCCTCGCCTTTCAAGGCAAACGTCCTACATCCGGTAAAGTCTCTGACAGAGTCAATCGACTAACGGTCAAGAAATAATCGGAAAAACTTGCCGGAAAAGCTGAATCGCCTGTCGCCATTGCTCAGTGATGGCCTCTATACTAGCTCCCCGTTTGTGCACCGCTCTAGTGCATTCGGCTGGAGCGCGACACGTCCCTCCACTCTCCATTCAGAGCCGCCGTAATAATGAGCCTGTTCTCCGCTGTCGAAATGGCACCCCGCGATCCAATCCTGGGCCTCAACGAAGCATTCAACGCCGATACCCGAACCACCAAGGTCAACCTGGGTGTAGGTGTTTACTGCAACGAAGAGGGGCGAATTCCCCTGCTGCGCGCGGTGATCGAAGCCGAAACCATTCGCGCTGCGCAGCACGCTTCCCGTGGCTACCTGCCGATCGACGGCATCGCGGCCTACGACCAGGCGGTGCAAAAGCTGCTGTTCGGTAACGACTCGCCGCTGATCGCTGCCGGTCGCATCGTCACCACTCAGGCGGTCGGCGGTACCGGCGCGCTGAAAATCGGTGCCGACTTCCTCAAGCAACTGCTGCCGAACGCCGTTGTGGCAATCAGCGACCCGAGCTGGGAAAACCACCGCGCGCTGTTCGAAACCGCTGGTTTCCCGGTGCAGAACTACCGTTACTACGACGCTGCCACCCACGACGTGAACCGTGCCGGCATGCTCGACGACCTCAACGCCCTGCCGAACGGCTCGATCGTTGTGCTGCACGCCTGCTGCCACAACCCGACCGGCGTCGATCTGACCCCGGCCGACTGGAAAAACGTGCTGGACGTGGTCAAGGCCAAAGGTCACGTGCCGTTCCTCGACATGGCTTACCAGGGTTTCGGCGACGGCATCGACGAAGACGCCGCGGCTGTGCGTCTGTTCGCTGAATCGGGCCTGACTTTCTTCGTTTCGAGCTCGTTCTCCAAGTCGTTCTCGCTGTACGGCGAGCGCGTTGGTGCATTGTCGATCGTCAGCGAATCGAAAGAAGAAAGCGCGCGCGTGCTGTCGCAGGTCAAGCGTGTGATCCGCACCAACTACTCCAACCCGCCGACCCACGGTGCAAGCATCGTCGCCGCTGTGTTGAACAGCCCGGAACTGCGCGCCCAGTGGGAAGCCGAACTGGCAGAAATGCGCCTGCGCATTCGCGGCATGCGCGAGCAGATGGTTGCTCTGCTGGCGGAAAAAGCCCCGCAGCGTGACTTCAGCTTCGTCGGCCGTCAGCGCGGCATGTTCTCCTACTCCGGCCTGACCACCGAACAGGTGCATCGCCTGCGCAACGAGTTCGGCATCTACGCCCTGGACACCGGCCGCATCTGCGTCGCGGCACTGAACCAGAGCAACATCAAAGCGGTCACGGATGCGATCGTTCAGGTCATCTGATTTCGCCTGGCAATGAAAAACGGGAAGCCTTGGGGCTTCCCGTTTTTTATTTGTCCGAAGGAATCCAACATTCCCTCTAAACTGCACACAAATCTGAATTGTGGGAGCGAGCCTGCTCGCGAATGCGGTGGGTCAGTCGCCATTGTTGGTGGCTGACAGCATTCGCGAGCAGGCTCGCTCCCACAGGTTTCGTACATCCAGGAATTTTGTGAGAACCCAAATGAAAAACGACAACCTGCGCGCCGACCGAGACGACCTGGATGACTTCATCCCCCGCACCCCGGCCAAACGCGAAAAAAGCTTGGTGCTGCAAGTCGCAGCGGGCGTCTTCCTCGGCGGCCTGGCCCTGTGGCTGGTGCAACTGGCCGCCACCGCCGCTTACGCCAAACTGATGCTCGGTACGATCACCTTCGGCGGTTAGGCGAGTTCCGTCGCCCGTTGACTGGCCGCATCGTCATACGCGACGTAGAGCGATTCGGCGATCTGGCTCTTGATCGCCTTGGTGCTTTCCAGACCGAGCACGAACCCTTCGGCCTTGCCGCCAGCACGGTTCAGCTCTTCAACGGTGCTGGCCTGGGTGATCGCGTCGAAGAGTTTCTCGGCGTGCGGGCCAACGCCCTTGGGCAGACTGATTTGCGTGACGCTCATACGAGCACCTCGCGTGAAAGGGAAACAACAACGGTTCGAGTCATGGCGCGTACCTTTTCGGCGAATGGCCGGCAGCGCGTGTCACCACTTCCGGGCAACCATGGTAGACCTGTGAGGCGGTTCTGGTAACCGCCAATCGCTGACAAAACACCGTCCGTCCTGCCTAACGCAGAAAATTTACACCCGACGCTTGACTTCTCTTTTTGAATCAGTAACATACGCACCAATTCCGCAATAGCTCAGTTGGTAGAGCAAATGACTGTTAATCATTGGGTCCCTGGTTCGAGTCCAGGTTGTGGAGCCAAATAGCAAAGCCCCTGAATCGCAAGATTCAGGGGCTTTTTTTGGCCTGTAACCCGATCAAGGGCAGGCACTTGGCGTGGATTTCCAGTTTCGCGTCAATGATGCATCAGGAAGAGTGATTGTCTTTGAGCGTGAAGACGATTTTACGTAACGTGAAACTGTAGGTCTTCACACCTGCAATCATAGTCGTCATCCGCAATCTTACTTCATCAAAGTTTTTGCCGTTTTTTGGGGCGATATTTTCATTCAATTCAAAATTGCCTTCGCGTTCAAAAAGTTTTAGGAATTCTCCTTCCAATTCCTTCCCTTCCAATAGTAAATCCCTATAGATAATCATTCTGGATGGGAAAGACACGTCGCCACTGATTTGTGCACTCGTGGCACTCCCTTCTTTCAGTTTCAAGGCATACCCAAAATAATCTTCACTCCCTCGGCCATACAGTTCGGACTTCAGACTCGGCACAGGGGTCACTTTACAATTATTCTCAGACAATCCCATGGTGATAAAAACCCTTGCTTCAGTGTGTTTCCCCTCGAGTAATCCAACAAAAGGCTCTGAGATTTTTCCGCCTTCCGGATATGACTTAAAGTCTTCGACGAGATCAATGAGATCGACCACCACGGTCACCGTCCACTCCCCCGACTCCGTCCCGCTGCCATACAACGCCTTGGCTTTGAACACATGCTTCGTACGTGTCAGTCCGGTCAGTTCAACGGTCCATATGCCATTTCCATTGACCTCGACCCTTGTGCCAGTGGAGCTGTTACCGTCGAAAATTTCCACCTCAAGATACTTGGTCGCCGTCCCCCTCAGACGAACAGTGGTGTCACTGGTGCTTCCATCATTGCTGATTGGCTGCCCTTTGGAATCTTCCGCACCGGTGATGGCCGGCTGGACCCCATTCAACACGGTCAGGCGCCAGGGATTCGACGGCGGGTTATTTGCGTATTGACCAATGGCCTTGAAGGTATGCAACACGTCCAGCGATAACCCGCTCACGGTACGGGTCCAGATGGAGTTGCTGTTTGCCTTGGCCTTGCCTTTGGAGACCGCACCGAGGAAAACTTCCACCTCCTGGCCGTCCGGCGCGGAGCCAGTGAGCGTGACGCTGGTGTGCACGGTGTAACCGTTTTCGCGGATGTTCCAGTTGCTCTCGTCTTTTACTGATGTGATGGCCGGTGTGTCGGCAGCCACCACGACCACGATCCGCGGCGGATCCGACACCTGCCCGCTGCCATACATCGCAGTAGCGGTGAAACTATGGGTGTCGGCGCTCAGCCCCGTCACCGGGAACTCCCAGTCACCACTCTGTGGATCGATGTCGGCCGTGCCTATTTCGATATTGCCGTCCTTGATCAGGACTTTCTGACCTTTAGCCCCTTTCCCTTTAAGCATGATCGAGGTGTCAACGGTCGTGGTGCCTGGGAGAATCTCATTCCCTTTGGAGTCTTCCACTCGGGTAATTTCTGGTCGCACATCCTCAATCGCTTTGATCGTATAAGTGCGCACAGGGAATACGACCGCCTCACTCTCCACCGTGCTCTGACCAAGCGCCGCTTTAAACGTCAATTCCAGGTCGCTGCCATCCTGCAGAGCTTTGAGCTCATCGGCTGGAAGCGAAACAGTGAAGAAGCGGTCAGCAATCCAGTCGGGGTTGGTGCCGGCCGTCGGCGCGCTCCAGATCTCGCGCACGTAGGCGCTGCCGTCGGTATTGGTCCCGCACAGGCGCAACCAGACGTATTGGTTGAGGGCGATCAGCGGCCAGTCACCCATGCGTACGGACGCTTGGGTCAGGTTGCCTGTATGCAGTTCCGGGCCGGCGCCGTCGTTGTCGGCCTGCTCGATGGTGGGGCTGGCCAGCGCGCTCTGCGGCATTGCTTGCACCGTCAGGTCAAATACCCGGGACGGTGTTGGATGACCATCAATGATGACGACGTAGGAGATTTTTACCTGCTTACCCAGATTGAACGCCACCACGCTGTTGGGGATCGCAAACTCAAGCCCTTCGCTTACCGCACGCGGCACTGAGGTGTGCGACCCGCCGGCCGGCGTGCCGTCAGCGCCAGTCCAGGTGGCGATGATTTCATCAGTTGGCAGCAACGCGCTGTTGTCCGGCACCACGATGGTCAAGGTGTCCCTGACCAGCAGCGGGTTGAGTGCGCTGTCGCCGTTGTTCTCCTTGATCCAGGGGGCGAGCAGTTCCAGCGCGACGCCCACGGTGAACACCAATGGATTCGAAAGGCTGGTCTCATCGGTGGCATGCCGCCAGAGCTGGTAGCGGACGGTGATCTTGCTGCCGCGGTTCGGTTCGATGTGTTGGGCGACGAAGGCGGCGTCCAGGTTGATGACCCAGTCTTGCTGGGCGGTGACGGCATTGAATGTGCGGGACCCGGGTTCCTCGCCGGAGATGTCGCCCATCCACTTCCAGGTGGCCTCGTCGTTGGCTACCCATGGCTTCACCACAGGCCTGGGGATGGTCAGTTTACTGGTACCGCCGGGCAGTGTGGCCGGGTCGAGGAAGCCGTTCTGCACCCCGAGGACAATCGGGGCGTCCAGCTCGAATTTCGGTTCACCCACATTGAGCAATTTCGTGTGCAGCGATTCCCGTCTGAGGATCTCGTCGCCCTCGGCTATCAGCAGGTCGTACCACCCCTTCAGGGTTCCGCCGTCAAGGAGCTTGAGGTTGTAGTCATCGACGGTGATGACAAAACCTTCGGGATTCTCGACTTCATCCTCCTCCGGAATGTGCCACTCCAACTCAGGCAGGAAGGTGCTGCCGTCCGGACTTTTACCCAACAGGAACAGCTCAATGCCCATGCCGTACTCGATGGCCGGATCGAACGGAATGCGGACGTTGATTTGCGTTTCGGTGGGATCGATGAAGTCACCCTCGGCTTCTTCGATGATCGGTGCGGCCACGCGGTGGGCTGCGCCGGTGACTTGTACAAACTGCCTTTTTGAGCGTAACGGGTCACTGCTGCCGCTGCGTTCCAGCCGATAGAAGAAGCTGACCTGGGTATTGACCAGTTTGCGCACGGCCGCAATGGACAGCTTGAACTCGTAGTTATGCGGAATATTGTCGACGGTCTGGGGCAGGGCGGTGACTTCGACTTTTTCGCCATCCACGGTGGTGCCGAGCATGGTCAAGTGAATGATGTCACCCATCTCGAAGTCTGGTCGGTCGGCCGTGACATGCACCGTGATGTCGTTGTCGCCCTGTTTATCGACGTCGAGCTTGTTGTTGACGGCCTCTTGAACGATAGGCGCGGCCAGCAGGTCGATGCCGGTGGTGACGACGATGCGGATTTCCTTGCACCAGTCTTCCGACTCATTGCCGACGATGTCGCGCACTTTGAAGGTGACTGCCAGACCGGAGAGGTCGGTGTCACCAGCCCGTTCAATAGTGGCTTTGGAGACCGTGATCAATATCGGGTTTGCCGCTGGATCGTTGATCTGCTCCAGGGTCACCGGTGTGGAATACTCAAAAAAGCCACCCCAACTGAGATGAATGACATCGCCCACCGCGATGTCCGGGTAAGGCGAGCCGCTGCCGGACGCGGACCTGATGACAATCGGCACTCCCGCTTCGGCAACGTCTTTGTCCACCCCGCCGTTAACGATTTCCGGGGGAATGTACATGTACAGGTTGGAGTGACCAGGGCCCGGGTCGATGTCCTGGCCACCGGGGAGTTCCAGTTTGACGAAGAGGTTGAGGGGCTTGTCCGGACGCTCTTCTTTTTGATTGGGCTGTTTGATTTCGTAGGTGAGTTCGTAAGAACCGGTCTGCAGATGACGGGGAGCCACCCACAAGAGGGTCGGTTGCTTGAGCTCGGCCTCGTCAATGATGGGACGCCCGTCGACCTCACGGTCATTGAGCAGCAGCTTGACGGTATCTCCAACAGCCTTGCTGGCCCAGACGGGGATCACGACAAGCAGGCCAAGGTCGGGAAAAGTGAACACCGCCGCCCGGTTGATCCCCCACTGGCCGGAAGGCAGGAGGCGCCCGAGCACTATCGGGTCCAGCAGTGAATGGGGGGCAGAGATTTTCTTCTTGGGCTGAACGAGCATGGACGGAACTCCAAGCGAACTGTCGGGAGACAAAGGGCATGGAGTTATTCAGCGCTGAAGATGACGGCTCTGGCTACTGTCAGAAATTACAGGTA
>Ga0207696_1000633_pt1 | contig 25659 bp, 25 predicted proteins | sample KBSS54metaG_FD_184403 | JGI IMG/M metagenome (GOLD analysis project Ga0207696, IMG submission 184403) | Switchgrass rhizosphere microbial communities from Kellogg Biological Station, Michigan, USA - KBS S5-4 metaG (SPAdes) (version 2) | ecosystem: Host-associated > Plants > Roots > Rhizosphere >...
GGTCACGGTCTTGAAGGTGATTTTAACCGTCGTGGTACTTCCGTGTTCAGTGGCCAGATAGGCCAATTGGTTGCTTCAGAATTGTGTACTGTTGTCGATGACGGCACCATGGCGAACCGCCGTGGCTCTGTTGCAATTGACGATGAAGGTGTTCCTGGCCAATACAACGTATTGATCGAAAACGGTGTGCTGAAAGGCTACATGCAGGACAAACTCAATGCTCGTCTGATGGGCGTTGCGCCAACCGGTAATGGTCGTCGTGAATCTTACGCGCATCTACCAATGCCACGCATGACCAATACCTACATGCTGGCGGGAAAATCGACTCCACAAGAGATTATCGAATCGGTTGAATACGGGATCTACGCTCCGAACTTTGGCGGCGGGCAAGTGGATATCACCTCGGGCAAGTTTGTGTTCTCAACTTCTGAAGCGTATCTCATCGAAAATGGCAAAGTGACCAAACCAGTGAAAGGCGCAACGCTGATTGGTTCCGGTATTGAAACTATGCAGCAGATTTCTATGGTCGGTAACGATCTGGCGCTGGATAACGGTGTCGGTGTCTGCGGCAAAGAGGGGCAGAGCCTGCCTGTCGGTGTCGGCCAGCCAACGCTCAAAGTCGATAACCTGACGGTTGGCGGCACAGCGTAAAACAATGACAGCCGGGTTTACTCCCGGCTGTTTTCTATCGCACGTCCTTTCTTATCTCGTACCCCTTGATAGAGGTGCGAAACCTTCACGAAATATTCAGTCAGGTAGTTAATGCAGACCTGTACTTTCAACGGCAACTTATCTTTTTCCGTATACAACGCGTATACCGGACGCGGGTCGGATTGATAACTCGGCAGTAAGATCTCAAGCGTTCCGTCATTGATCTCATCGATCACCCACATCAACGGGACATAAGCGATACCAGCCCCCACTTTTAGCCAGCGACTTAATGTCATGGGATCATTGGTCACGAAGCGCCCTTGCGGGATCATCCGCGTCGTCAGCCCTTCAGGTGCTATCAACTCGAATTCATTATGCGGACGAATGCTGTATTCCAGCCACGAGTGACTGGCAAGATCGGCCGGCTTTTCCGGCGTGCCATTTTGCTGGAGATAACTTTTGGCGGCGCAAATCACCATAGGCATCGATCCGAGCCGTGTCGAGAACAGACTGGAATCCTGTAAAGCACCTACACGAATCACTACGTCCAGACCATCAGCGATCAGGTCGGGCGCGGGAATGCCTGTCACCAGATTAACCGTTAACTCGGGGTACTCTTTGAGCATCTCGGCGGTCATGGACGCGAGGACATTTTGTGCCATAGTTGAAGAACTGCCGATACGCAGCGTACCAATTGGCGTGTTGTTAAAAGCGTAGAGTTGCTCATGCACCTCTTGCGCTTCGTGCAGCATCTTGCGGCAGCCGAGGTAGTAGATTTTACCGGCCTCAGTCAGCCCGATGCTACGCGTGCTGCGGTTTAACAGCTTTACCTGTAACTCATCTTCAAGTTTGGAAACGGTTTGGCTGATGGACGATACGCTCATTTCCAGCTGCCTGGCCGTTGCGGTAAAAGAGCCAAGCTCGACCACTTTGGCAAACACCGACATGCGTTTAAGTCTTTCCATTGTTCACTCTGGCTTAAAAGTGATTTAGATCACACATTATAGATAACCCGCTAACAATTACGTTAATATATTATTACTAACACCACCCGTATCAGTCGTTAGCGCAGCATTTCTGGCAGCTCCTGGGTTGGTGTCTTCCGAATTTTCTGCAAGGTTAACATGAGTCTATTTCCCGTTATCGTGATATTCGGTCTTTCTTTTCCGCCGATATTCTTCGAGCTAATTCTTTCGCTGGCGCTGTTCTGGTTGGTTCGCCGTCTGCTGACTCCGACGGGAATTTATGATTTTGTCTGGCACCCGGCATTATTTAATACAGCGCTTTATTGCTGCCTGTTTTATCTAATCTCGCGCCTGTTTGTTTGAGGTTGATGTGAAAGCACTTACAAGAAAAATGACCCGCACGGCCATCACACTGATTTTGGTGCTGCTGGCTTTCATCGCTATCTTCCGTGCCTGGGTGTTTTATACCGAATCCCCGTGGACGCGTGATGCCCGCTTCACCGCAGATGTTGTCGCGATTGCTCCGGACGTATCGGGTTTAATCACTGACGTTAAAGTCCATGACAACCAACTGGTAAAGAAAGATCAGATTCTCTTCACCATCGATCAGCCACGTTATCAGAAAGCCCTGGAGCAAGCCCAGGCCGATGTCGCTTATTACCAGGTTTTGGCCGGGGAGAAACGCCGTGAAGCTGGGCGTCGTAATTCACTGGGCACCCAGGCGATGTCACGGGAAGAAATTGACCAATCTAACAACGTGCTACAAACCGTTCTGCATCAATTAGCAAAATCCGAAGCAACCCGTGATTTGGCTGCATTGGATTTGCAACGCACGATTATCCGCGCGCCTGCTGATGGTTGGATAACCAACCTGAATGTCTACTCTGGCGAGTTTATTACCCGTGGTTCCACGGCGGTAGCGTTGGTAAAACAGGGTAGTTTCTACATTCTGGCCTACATGGAAGAGACCAAGCTTGACGGTATTCGCCCAGGTTTCCGGGTACAAATCACGCCACTGGGCAGTAATCGCGTATTACGCGGCACGGTTGATAGCATTTCTGCCGGGGTGACTAACGCCAGCAGTACCAAAGATGCAAAAGGGATGGCGACGGTTGATTCAAACCTGGAATGGGTGCGTTTGGCACAGCGTGTGCCCGTGAGAATTCGTCTTGATGATCAGCAAGCTAACCTTTTCCCGGCGGGAACCACGGCCACGGTTGTTGTGACTGGCGATAAAGACAGAGATATCAACCACGATTCGGTATTCATTAAATTCATGCATCGTTTGCGTGAGTTCGGCTAAGCATAGGCTGACATGTATTTCATCTCGCACTTACATTTGCGCTTTGCCTTCAAGTTGGCGTTTGCCATCGTGTTGGCGGTGTTTGTTGGTTTCCATTTTCAACTGGAAACTCCGCGCTGGGCGGTGCTAACTGCGGCGATTGTAGCGGCTGGCCCGGCGTTTGCTGCTGGCGGTGAACCCTATTCAGGGGCGATTCGTTATCGCGGAATGCTGCGTATCATCGGTACTTTTATTGGCTGTATTGCCGCGCTGTTAATCATCACTTCAATGATTCGTGCACCTGTTGTGATGCTGTTGGTATGCTGTATTTGGGCTGGTTTTTGTACCTGGATTTCCTCGCTGGTTAAAGTTGAAAATTCCTACGCCTGGGGGCTTTCTGGCTACACGGCGTTAATCATTGTTATCACCATTCAAGCCAACCCGCTTGTCACCCCACAATTTGCGGTCGAGCGGTGTAGTGAGATTGTGATTGGTATTGTTTGCGCGATTCTTGCCGATTTAATTTTTTCCCCGCGTTCCATTAAGCAAGAAATTGATCGTGAGCTGGATAACCTGCTGGTGGACCACTATCGCCTGATGCAGTTGTGTATTGCTCATGGTGATAAAGAGGAAGTTGATAAGGCCTGGAGTGGCCTGGTGCGTCGCACTACCGCTCTGGAAGGGATGCGCGGGAATCTCAATATTGAATCCTCACGCTGGAATCGTGCTAATCGCCGCCTGAAAGCGATCAACTCGCTCTCGCTAACGCTTATCACCCAGGCTTGCGAAACATTTCTGATTCAAAACACGCGTCCGGAATATATGACTCCGGAATTCCGTATGTTGTTTGAGTTACCTGTAGAAACCGCTGCTGATGTTCATAAGCAGGTGAAAGTTATCCGCAGAGCCATTTCATACACTGGCGATAAAAATACACCCGCCACAATAAGCAGTTGGGTAGGCGCGTTCAGCCGCTATCTGTTGCTAAAACGTGGCGTTATCAGCAACACCCGTATTAGCGCGGTGGAAGAAGAGGTTTTGACCCAGGAAGTGGTCATCAAAGTGCAGTCTGCAGAAGGGCATCACGCGATGATAAACTTCTGGCGTACCACGATTTCCTGCATTCTTGGCTGCTTATTTTGGTTATGGACGGGCTGGACATCGGGCAGCGGTGCGATGGTTATGATTGCCGTTGTGACGTCGCTGGCGATGCGTTTACCCAATCCGCGCATGGTGGCGATTGATTTTCTGTACGGTACCATTGCCGCTTTGCCGCTCGGTGCGTTCTATTTTTTAGTGGTGATTCCGTCGACTCAGCAAAGTATGTTGCTGCTGTGCATCAGCCTTGCATTGCTGGGTTTCTTTATGGGCATTGAAGTACAAAAGCGCCGCTTAGGGTCGATGGGGGCATTGGCAAGTACCATCAATATTATCGTTTTAGATAACCCAATGACGTTTCATTTCAGCTCGTTTTTGGACAGCGCATTGGGGCAAATAGTGGGTTGTTTCCTGGCGATGATGGTTATCTTGCTTATCCGCGATAATTCAAAAGAGCGCACGGGCCGCACGCTGCTTAATCAATTTGTTTCTGCGGCAGTTTCTGCGCTGACCACCAACAAAGCGCGCCGTAAAGAAAACCATCTGCCAGCGCTCTATCAGCAGCTTTTCTTACTGCTCAATATGTTCCCGGGTGATATCGATCGTTACCGCCTGGCGCTGACATTGATTATCGCGCACCAGCGATTACGTGATGCACCGATCCCGGTGAATGATGATCTCTCAGCATTCCATCGCCAGTTGCGAAACACGGCTGATAAGCTTACTTCGGCATCAAGTGATGATAAAAAACAGCGCTACTTCAAACAATTATTGGAGGAGCTGGATATTTACCAGGAGAAATTGCGTGTTTGGGAGGCGCCGCTACAAGTCACCGAACCGGTGAAACGGCTGGCGCATGTGTTGCATAAATACCAGCACGCCCTGATAAATGCCTAACCCGAGCCGACGCCTGCGTCGGCTTTTTTGTATCTATACTTATTGGATGCGCAATTCATAACGGGAGAAAATTATGACAAATCAGGCACTCCAGGATAGTGAATTATTTAACACGGGTTATCTGGTCAATGGTGAATGGCACAAGCTGAACGAAACCTTCGACGTTCTCAATCCTGCCACCGGTGAAGTTGTCGCTAAAGTCGCAAAAGCAGGCAAAAAGGAAGCTGAAGATGCGATTGCCGCAGCCGCTAAAGCTTTTCCTGCATGGCGTGCAAAAACCGCCAAAGAACGTTCAACCATCCTCTACCGTTGGTTCCAGTTAATTATTGAGAACAAAGCCTGGCTCGGGCGCTTAATGACCACCGAACAAGGCAAGCCGCTGAAAGAGGCGGAAGGTGAGGTTGAGTACGCCGCAAGTTTTATCCAGTGGTTCGCTGAACAGGCCAAACGGGCAAATGGTGAAATCATCCCTCCAGCCAAACCTGGATCACGCATTCTGGCAACCCGCGAGCCAATTGGTGTTGTCGCGGCAATTACTCCGTGGAATTTCCCCATGGCGATGCTGACACGCAAACTCGGCCCGGCGCTTGCTGCGGGTTGTACTGGCGTGATTAAACCAGCTAACAACACACCACTATCAGCCTTTGCCTTACTGGCGCTGGCAAAAAAAGCCGGGGTACCTGATGGGGTATTAAATGCCGTCGCAGGGAACACGCAAGAAATTAGCGACGCAATAATGGCGAGCCACGCGGTTCGTAAAATTTCGTTTACCGGTTCTACGGCAGTTGGCAAAACATTAGTGCGCAACGCCGCGGAAACCATGAAGAAAGTGTCGATGGAATTAGGCGGTAATGCGCCTTATATCGTCTTTGATGACGCGGATATCGACGAAGCAGTGAAAGGGGCCATTGCTAACAAATTCCGTAATGCAGGCCAGGTCTGCGTTAGCGTGAATCGTTTCTTTATTCAGGACGGTGTTTATGACCAGTTCGTGAATAAACTGGCCGATGCGGTTAAGGCACTGAAAGTCGGTAACGGCCTGGAAGAGGGCGTGGTTGTCGGGCCATTAATTGAAAAATCCGCAGTCGATAAAGTGCGTGAGCATATCGAAGATGCTATCGCGCAAGGTGGCAAAGTGCTGGTGGGAGGTAAGAGCCATGCGTTGGGGGGCAACTTCTGGCAGCCCACGGTGATTGTCGAGGCCAGCGATGAAATGAAACTGGCACATGAAGAAACCTTCGGGCCACTCGCTGCTTGCTTCCGTTTTAAAACGGAAGGGGAAGTTATTGAGCGGGCGAATAATACGCCATTTGGTTTGGCGGCATACTTCTATACTCAAAATCTATCGCGTGTATTCCGCGTTTCGCAAGCACTTGAAAGTGGGATGATTGGTATTAACGAATGTGCGGTGTCGACTGAGTTGGGGCCGTTTGGCGGAGTGAAAGAATCTGGACTAGGGCGAGAAGGCTCGGTACTGGGCCTGGATGAGTTTCTGGAAGTCAAAACCTTGCATATTGGCGGGCTGTAGAAGCTCAAAAGATAAGAGCGCTCTGGTTAAGGTGGCAAGTAATGAAAAAATACACCTTTGATTTTAGTCAGATAGAAGATCAGCCGGGATTCTATCGTCACTTTATCCAGGTATTTCAACTTGAGAAAAAACAGGTTCACGATCTCGATAGTTTATGGGATGTCGTCGTTGGAGGCATCTTACCTCTCCCGGTGGAAATAGAATTTGTTCACCTGCCGGAGATGCAAAGACGGCGCTACGGGGCGTTGATTTTGCTTTTCGACGAAGCAGAAGAGGAACTGGAAGGGCAATTGCGTTTCAACGTACGTGGTTAACCATGATGTTAGGGCATAAAAAAGCCCCCGCGAGCGGGGGCAAAGCCGTCAGTTTTGACGACGAGGGTTTATTTATACAGTTCAGCGGTAGCGTGCCATGCATCGCCACTACGTGCTTCGGTAATACGATATGCCGATGCACCTTCTTTAGTCGCTTTCTGTGATAATTCCTGACGCATATCCATTGGTGCACTGCCAACCTGGCTGACAGAAATGCTACCCATAGATTGCATGTTTTGTGCTTGTTCGCTGTTTACCTGATGTGCGGCTGCGTTAGCGCCGAAAGAGATAACAGAGAAAAGGCTCAGTGCTGCGATAGTTAATTTGGTTTTCATAATCTTTACTCCTGAATGGTTTTCTCAACGACCGGAAGGGCTAAACTGCTTTATTGTTCTTGGGGCCGTTGTCTGGATTATCGTTGTATTGCTTTTGCTTATTGCTACCGGGCTGTTACTTGTACAGCTCTGCTGTTGCATGCCATTGGTCGCCAGTACGGGCTTCAATGATGCGGTAAGAAGAAGCGCCTTGCTCTTCAGCTTTCTTATTCAGCAACTGGTGCATGTCCATCGGAGCACTACCGACCTGGCTGACAGACACTGAACCCATCGCCTGGCGGTTTTGTGCCTGTTCGGTATTAATAGATGTCGCTGCAAAAGCGCCGAATGACAGCATCGAGAGCAGGCTTGCGGTAACTAAAGTTGATTTCATGTTCATAATTTTCGCCTCGTCGTATTCTTTTATTGGGGCCTTCATTTCGTGACCCTCATCACAAAATCAAGTATACACTAATAACCTACAAAATTAATACCACGCTAATTATTCTCTATGAAACTTTACAATAATAGAGGCTTTTTATATTACGTAAAGTTATTAAAATGAGTCTTTTATTGCTGATTTTTTGTTAAATATAAGTAAAAACAATGAGATGCCATGAATTGGCTTTTTGTGCGATTCATCACATAACCGGCTGATGAGAGAGATGTTTAGATTTGGGGAAAGCCTAAATAAGGGGATTTACGTATAAACGATGACAGCCAGGGGATTGTTATGAAGGTGTTATTCCCGCCGTACTGACAGCGGGAATACGGAAGTAATGCTTACAGCTCTTGTTCGAACAACACCAAAATTGCTTCATACAATTCTTTTACAGTGAAGTCCCTTGCCGGGGTGGTAAAGATGGTGTCATCACCAGCAATCGTGCCCAAAATACCTTCAGCTTTACCTAACGAATCCAGCAAACGTGCAATTAACTGTGCCGCCCCTGGGCTTGTGTGGATAACAACAACGGCATCGTTGTAATCAATATCCAGTACCAGGTTTTTCAGCGGGCTGGACGTTGTTGGCACGCCAAGCTCGGCTGGTAAGCAGTACACCATTTCCATTTTGGCGTTGCGGGTACGCACCGCACCAAACTTGGTCAGCATACGAGAGACTTTGGATTGGTTGATGTTTTCGAAACCATCATTTTGCAAAGCATGAACGATTTCACCTTGAGAACTGAATTTCTCTTCTTTTAATAATGCTTTGAACGCTTTGACTAATTCTTCTTGTTTTGAGGAAATACGCATATATCACCCATGTTCAGGTCAACGAAGATAACATTATTATGCATTTAAATGAATTGTTATGCAAATTATTGGCTGGGTGAAGGCCTGAAATAATGTTATGAAAGAGGCGGATATTATCAAATTTTGTTATCGAGAAACATGCCTTCGTCACGACTCTAAAATAAGATGCCAAGTAAACTAAATGTTATCAAAATGATGTTGTTTTGCTGCGGATGGAGGGGTAATGTAACCGCCGTTGATGTGACAACATCAGGTTGTGACCGGGCGCTAAGGCGTCGTTTCCACCCGGCGAGTAAATGCAGCAGTAACGTTTCAGGAATGCTCAACCTCGCAATCCTAAAGCGGGAAGATTGTAATTACCCCTTCCCTGGATTATGGTCGCCACCGCATGGAGTTACGGCACCTATTTGCTAACCATAATAAGGAGTTTAGGATGAAAGTTGCAGTCCTCGGCGCAGCAGGCGGTATTGGCCAGGCGCTTGCCCTTCTACTCAAGACCCAACTGCCTTCAGGTTCAGAACTCTCCCTGTATGATATTGCACCGGTAACCCCTGGTGTTGCAGTCGATCTGAGTCATATCCCTACTGATGTGAAAATCAAAGGTTTCTGCGGTGAAGACGCAACACCTGCACTGGTTGGTGCAGATGTCGTGCTGATCTCTGCGGGTGTGGCACGTAAACCAGGTATGGATCGTTCAGACCTGTTTAACGTCAACGCGGGAATCGTGAAAAATCTGGTTCAACAGATTGCTAAAACTTGCCCGAAAGCCTGTATCGGTATTATCACAAACCCAGTGAATACCACCGTTGCGATTGCTGCGGAAGTGCTGAAAAAAGCAGGTGTCTACGACAAAAACAAACTGTTTGGCGTGACTACGCTGGACATCATCCGCTCCAACACCTTTGTTGCGGAACTGAAAGGCAAACAGCCGACTGATATCGAAGTTCCTGTCATTGGCGGCCACTCCGGTGTGACCATTCTGCCACTGCTGTCGCAGATTCCTGGTGTTAGCTTCACCGAGCAAGAAGTTGCTGACCTGACTAAGCGTATCCAGAATGCTGGGACCGAAGTTGTAGAAGCTAAAGCGGGTGGTGGATCTGCAACCCTGTCAATGGGCCAGGCAGCTGCGCGCTTTGGTCTGTCAATGGTTCGCGCGCTGCAAGGCGAAAGCAATGTGGTTGAATGTGCGTACGTTGAAGGGAATGGCGAACACGCTCGTTTCTTCTCTCAGCCATTGCTGCTGGGTAAAAACGGTATCGCAGAGCATAAATCTTACGGCAAACTGAGCGCTTTCGAGCACCAGGCGTTGGAAGGGATGCTGGATACTCTGAAGAAAGATATTACCCTTGGCGAAGAGTTTGTTAACAAATAAACCCTGAGCTTTAGAGATAAAAAAACCGGAATGTAGATTCCGGTTTTTTTTCGCCTGCGACTTATTAGTTTGTCGCGGGGTATTCCTGAATCGTGACTTGTAGCGTCAGCTTCTTATCTTCACGCATCACTTCAACTGGAATGACAGAGCCTGGACGAATCTCCGCCACCTGATCCATGGTGCCCAAAGCCGAAATTGCGGGTTTGTGGTTCACAGAGATAATCACGTCGTTAACCAGCAGGCCTGCTTTAGCCGCCGGGCCGTCAGGTGTCACTTCGTTAACGATAATTCCCTGAATCTGATCAATGCCGGTTGCGGGGCCATGTAATGGCGTTATCTCGCGCCCGCCAATCCCAATGTAGCCACGAATCACGCGGCCATCGCGAATCAGCTTATCCATGATTTTGGTGGAGAGCTGTGTTGGTATGGCGAAGCCAATACCTTCAGGGGTTTCACCATCGTTACTTTTATCAAACGACAGGGTGTTGATACCCATCAGTTCGCCCAGCGAGTTAACCAATGCGCCGCCTGAGTTACCGTGGTTGATTGAAGCGTCAGTTTGCAGGAACGACTGGCGGCCGGAGGGGCTAAGGCCGATACGACCGGTAGCACTGATGATCCCCTGTGTAATGGTCTGCCCGAGGTTATACGGGTTACCAATCGCCATGACGACATCACCAATATGCGGTACGCGCTTATTGTTGATTGGAATCACCGGGAGACTGGTGGCATTAATTTTCAGCACGGCCAAATCGGTCAGGCTATCAGAACCCACAAGTAACGCTTCAAAAACGCGACCATCTTGCAGAGCAACGATAATTTGCTCGGCATCATTAATGACGTGTTTGTTGGTAATGATGTAGCCGCGCTCATCCATGATGACACCAGAGCCGAGAGTGCGAATTTGTAACTGGTTACTGGCATTGCTGCCGACACTGCGGTTGTAAACGTTGACCACAGCAGGCGCAGCACGACGCACCGCTGAGTTGTAGCTCAGCGGCGTTTCGTCGGCACTGTCAAAGTTCGAGGGCGCTAAGGGAATGATTTTCTGGCGAAGCGTTGGCATCGTTACCAACAACAATCCCGCCACAATCAGGCCAATCACCACCGAGCGTAATATCTTCAGAAACATGTATTTGAGTTAGTCAATGATAAACCGGAAGCAGAATAGCATGAGTTAATCGGACATCGTACCGCGATGTCCGATTACTGAGCAGATTAGCGCACTAACAGATAGAGACTCTCTTCACCGCGTGCGATATGCAGCGCAATAACGTCTGGTTTGCTTTCCAGCACCTTACGCATCTCGGCAATGCTTGTGACCTTCTCGCGATTAACGCCAATGATAAAATCATCTTTGTGCAAGCCGGCTTGCGCAGCTGGTGTGCCTTTTTCAACGCTATCCAGTTTGATGCCTTTAGTGCCATCTTTTAACTGACCGTCGCTCAACGTTGCACCTTGCAACGCAGGCATGACCAGTTCCGCGTTGGCAGAGGATGCAGTACTTTTATCAAGTGTCACGCTCACTTCCAGTGGTTTTCCGTCACGCAGCAAGCCAAGTTTCACCACCGTTCCAGGCTCCGTTGTGGCGATTTTGGCACGTAGCTCGGCAAAACTACTGATATTTTTGCCATTCAGACTGGTAATTACATCACCGGCTTTTACGCCTGCTTTATCTGAACCCGATTGAGGCAATACTTCGCTGACGAACGCGCCGCGCTGGGTGGTCAGATTAAATGCTTTGGCAATATCAGCACTCATTTCTGTGCCTTTAATGCCCAACATGCCGCGCTTAATTTCGCCAAACTCCATCAACTGTTTCGCCAGGGTTTGCGCCATATTACTCGGAATAGCAAAGCCGATACCGACGCTACCGCCACTTGGCGCAAGGATTGCCGTGTTAATACCAATGAGCTCGCCATTCAGATTCAGCAGTGCACCGCCGGAGTTACCTCGGTTGATTGAGGCGTCTGTCTGGATAAAGTTTTCCAGTCCTTCGAGGTTTAGACCGCTGCGCCCCAGTGCTGAAACAATCCCGGAAGTTGCTGTTTGCCCCAGACCGAATGGGTTACCCACGGCAACTGCAAAATCACCCACTCGCAGTTTGTCTGAGTCCGCTACCGCGATTTGTGTCAGGCCGGTCGCCTTCTGGATTTGAATCAGCGCAATATCACTTTGATCATCGCCGCCAATCAATTTGGCATCAAACTCACGTCCATCATTCAGCTGCACGCTGATTTTTTCGGCGTTATTAATGACGTGGTTATTGGTCAGCACATAGCCTTTCTCAGCATTTATGATGACGCCGGAACCCAGCCCTTCAAATGGTTGAGCTTCAGAAGGGGGCATATCCTCGCCAAAAAACTTTTTAAATTCTTCAGGGACTTTCTGAGTCGGGGCAGCGGCCGTTCCTTCAACCTGAACACTAACCACTGCGGGTAATACTTTTTCCAGCATCGGCGCAAGACTCGGCAACGCTGGCTGACCCGGAATCTGCGCAGGCAACGACGCATTCACTTGCGATGCAACACCGAACGTCAGTCCGACACTTAACGCTAAGGCACTCAACAACAGTGTTTGTTTCTTCATTGATGGCTTGCTCTCGTGACCTGAACCTGGAAAAGGATAACCCGATAACACGCCGATATTATTGAAATATCAGCCGGGTAACAATGTTGTTATAGAGTGAATAGATACTAGTAAATGATAGCTGCGCTGAGGAGAGATTGGGGTGCGAAAGCTGCACCCCAAGGATAAATTTTACATTTGTGATTAATCGCGTTTTGCGCGCTCGGTACGCAGCAAACCGGACGCACCTTCAGAATAGTCACGCGGCATCTGCACCGGAGCTTGATCATTACTGGCTTCTGACTCAGCGAGGCGGTTACGGAACGGGTTCGCTTCGGCTGACATTTCAGGCAACAGGCTGCTGGAGCTTTTCGCCATATGTTGATAAAGCTGGCGATAATCATGAGCCATGTTATCCAGCAACTCTGCGCTACGGGCAAAATGACTGACTAACTCTTCACGATACTCTTCAAGTTCTGCTTTGTTTTTCTCGATTTCGTACTGCATGGCCTGCTGCTGACGCAGCTTGCGGTTGCCAAAACGCATAGCAACTGCACCAACGATGATGCCAACAACTAACCCAATTAGCGCATATTCCCAGGTCATGAACTTCTCCCGTTGTCTTGTGTTTCCGTAGGGTAATGTAGCCACTATAACCGTTAACCTAAGAGAAGTGGAATCCTGACGCAGCATCGCTTAGGGTAGAACGGCCTTTTTTTCGACAACCGTCCTTTTTTGAGTACTAAGTAAACGGCAATCCGATTTTTAAGGAAATACCATAATACCATGCAAAATCTCTCTCCCGCATCGCGCTACCAACAAGCTCTGACTGAGGGCAGCTATCAACCCGATGATGTTCAGCATGAAGCCGTAACCCGGCTGGATGCAATCTGGCAGGCGTTAAGCAGCCAAACACCGACGCTCCCTGCAAGCAGTAGCTTCCTTGGCAAGCTGTTTGGTAAACGTAGTGCTTCAGTGGCTCAGGAGCCGGTTCGCGGGCTGTATATGTGGGGCGGCGTAGGGCGCGGGAAAACATGGCTAATGGACATGTTTTTTCAGAGTCTACCTGGCGAGCGTAAGCTTCGGCTGCACTTCCATCGCTTCATGTTGCGGGTTCACGAAGAGTTGGGTGAGCTTCAAGGGCAAACCGATCCTCTGGAATTGATAGCCGATAAGTTTAAGTCTGAGACAGATATTCTCTGTTTTGATGAGTTTTTTGTTTCAGATATCACCGATGCAATGTTGCTTGGTTCACTGATGCAGGCCTTGTTTGCCAGGGGGATTACCCTTGTGGCGACTTCAAATATTCCCCCTGATGATCTGTATCGTAATGGCTTGCAGCGTGCGCGTTTTCTGCCTGCGATTGAGGCAATAAAACGCCATTGCGAAGTGATGAACGTGGATGCTGGCATTGATTACCGCCTGAGAACGCTGACCCAGGCTCACCTGTGGCTTTCTCCGCTGAATGACCAAACCGCGCAGCAGATGGATAAACTCTACACTGCACTGGCTGGCGCGATACGCGAAGGGGAACCGGTGCTGGAAATAAACCATCGTCCTTTAGCGACCCTCGGAATCGCCAATCAAACACTGGCGGTAGATTTTAATACCTTGTGCGTCGATGCCCGCAGCCAACTCGATTACATTGCGCTGTCGCGTCTTTTTCATACCGTGATGCTATTTAACGTGCCGGTGATGGGGATTCGAAACGAAAACGAAGCGCGGCGATTCATTGCGCTGGTTGATGAATTTTACGAGCGCCACGTCAAGCTGGTGGTTTCAGCGCACGTCCCGCTGTTTGAGATTTATCAGGGTGAAAGATTACGCTTTGAGTTTCAGCGCTGCCTGTCTCGCCTGCAGGAAATGCAAAGTGAAGAGTATTTGCGATTGCCGCATATGCCGTGAACCACAATTCGCATGCAAGCTGACCACAAACTGCGACAAAAACTACAAAAAGGTTCGACCTTTGGGGGCGACTTCCCTATAATCTTGCGACCCCACGTTACAACCAAAGTTTTTTTCCCAAAACTTGGTCGTGCTGGCATTGGCTATTCGAAGGGGTAGGTTTGCCGGACTTTGTCGTGTGAACCTTGAACTGATTTTAAACGTTTGGGTGAACACCTACGTGTAACTATTTATTGGGTAAGCTTTTAATGAAAACTTTTACAGCTAAACCAGAAACCGTACAGCGCGACTGGTTCGTTGTTGATGCTGACGGTAAGACCTTAGGTCGCCTGGCTACTGAATTGGCTCGCCGCCTGCGCGGTAAGCACAAAGCGGAATACACTCCGCACGTTGATACTGGTGATTACATCATCGTTCTGAACGCAGAAAAAGTTGCTGTAACCGGCAACAAGCGTACTGACAAAGTGTATTACCATCACACCGGTCACATCGGTGGTATCAAACAAGCGACCTTTGAAGAGATGATTGCCCGCCGTCCTGAGCGTGTGATTGAAATCGCGGTTAAAGGCATGCTGCCAAAGGGCCCGCTGGGCCGTGCTATGTTCCGTAAACTGAAAGTTTACGCGGGCACCGAGCACAACCACGCGGCACAGCAACCGCAAGTTCTGGACATTTAATCGGGATTATGGCAATGGCTGAAAATCAATACTACGGCACTGGTCGCCGCAAAAGTTCCGCAGCTCGCGTTTTTATCAAACCGGGCAGTGGCAAAATCGTTATCAACCAACGTTCTCTGGAACAGTACTTCGGTCGTGAAACTGCCCGCATGGTAGTTCGTCAGCCGCTGGAACTGGTTGATATGGTTGAGAAATTCGATCTGTACATCACTGTTAAAGGTGGTGGTACTTCTGGTCAGGCTGGTGCGATCCGTCACGGTATCACCCGCGCTCTGATGGAGTACGACGAGTCCCTGCGTGGCGAACTGCGTAAAGCTGGCTTCGTTACTCGTGATGCTCGTGAAGTTGAACGTAAGAAAGTCGGTCTGCGTAAAGCACGTCGTCGTCCTCAGTTCTCCAAGCGTTAATTGTCGTCTGCTTTTTGCAGAGTACAATTTGCGAAAAAGCCCGGTCTTGTACCGGGTTTTTTTATGCCTGAAAATTATATTTAGTGTATCTAACCTTATGATATAAAACACTTTTTAGGCAAATTCCAGATCCGCTCCCCACAAAACCCGTAAAATCTGGTAAACTATCAACCAATTTTCTGCCCTGTGGTCGGCATCAGATTATTTTCGCCTCGTTTTCAGGCAACTGGTGGTCTTCCAGCGTAATGGGTATCAAACGGTCAGGTTAGTTGCCGCTTGCGGCTATTAGCAGTAATTTTCTGAATAAACTTGGAGGTTTTCATGGCTGTCGCTGCCAACAAACGTTCGGTGATGACGCTGTTTTCCGGTCCTACTGACATCTATAGCCATCAGGTACGTATCGTACTGGCGGAAAAAGGTGTTAGCGTTGAAATTGAGCATGTGGAAACGGATAACCTGCCTCAGGATCTGATTGACCTCAACCCAAATCACAGCGTACCGACCCTGGTTGACCGCGAACTTACTCTGTGGGAATCCCGTATCATCATGGAATATCTTGATGAGCGTTTCCCGCACCCACCATTAATGCCGGTTTACCCGGTTGCACGTGGTGAAAGTCGCCTGTACATGCATCGTATCCAGAAAGACTGGTATTCGCTGATGCATATCGTGATGAACGGTTCGGCTCAAGAAGCTGATGCTGCTCGCAAGCAATTACGTGAAGAATTGCTGGCTATCGCACCTGTATTTACTCAGAAACCTTTCTTCCTGAGTGATGAGTTCAGTCTGGTAGATTGCTACCTGGCACCACTGCTGTGGCGTTTGCCGCAGATGGGTATCGAGCTGACAGGCGCTGGTTCTAAAGAGATGAAAGGCTACATGACTCGCGTATTTGAACGTGATTCATTCCTCGCTTCTCTGACCGAACCTGAGCGTGAAATGCGTCTGCAGACCCGGGGCTAATTGATGGATATGTCACAATTGTCACCACGTCGTCCGTATCTACTTCGTGCTTTTTACGAGTGGCTATTGGATAACCAGCTCACTCCGCATCTGGTGGTGGATGTGACATTGCCTGGCGTACATGTCCCGATGGAATATGCACGTGACGGGCAAATTGTCCTGAATATTGCACCACGTGCCGTAGGTAATCTGGAGTTGTCCAACAGCGACGTGCGTTTTAACGCGCGCTTCGGTGGCGTTCCACGCCAGGTATTTGTTCCTATGGCCGCGGTTCTGGCTATCTACGCTCGGGAAAATGGTGCTGGCACCATGTTCGAGCCAGAAGCCAGTTATGACGAAGATGGTGAAAGTCATAATGATATTGAGCAGTTGCCGTCTGATTCAGAAATGGTCATGCAAGTGATCGACGGCTCACGCCCCGATCATGATGAAGATGACAACGGTCCGGATGACGAGCCACCTCCACGTGGTGGACGTCCAGCTCTGCGCGTAGTGAAGTAACTCGCAAGCGTTAATCGGAAATCGAAAGCCAGTCTGATGACTGGCTTTTTCTTGCCTAAAATAAACATGCGGACGGCATCTTTACGTAAGCCACGAATTGCTGTGTTATGATTCGACAATATTATTTGCGATCTTCCTTCCATTAAACGGCCAATTCTGACGCGATGAGCACATTTGACGAGCAGCCACCTGAGACGACTGAAACCATCGGCCATACGATGCGCCGTCGCCCGCTTGCGCGTAAAAAACTCTCAGAAATGGTGGAAGAAGAGCTCGAGCAGATGATTCGCCGACGTGAGTTTGCCGAAGGCGAGCAGTTGCCTTCTGAACGTGAACTGATGGCTTTTTTCAATGTTGGCCGCCCTTCGGTGCGCGAAGCACTGGCGGCGCTTAAACGCAAAGGGTTGGTGCAAATCAGCAATGGCGAACGCGCCCGCGTTTCGCGCCCTTCCGCAGATACCATTATTGGTGAGTTATCTGGCGTCGCGAAAGATTTCCTCGCACGGCCTGGCGGCATTGCGCACTTCGAGCAACTGCGCATGTTCTTTGAATCAAGCCTGGTCCGCTACGCAGCGGAATTTGCCACAGATGAGCAAATCGCCCGTCTTGGAAAAGCGCTGGAGATGAACAATCAGGCGCTGGATGACAACGATCTGTTTATTCGATCCGATATTGAATTCCACCGCGAGCTGGCCGAGATCCCCAATAACCCGATCTTCATGGCGGTGCATGTCGCATTGCTCGATTGGCTGATTGCCGCGCGTCCCGCGGTTTCGCAGGATGTTCTTCTCGCCCACAATACGGTTAGCTACCAACAGCATATCGACATCTATAACGCGATCCAGGCTCGCGATCCTGATGCGGCTGACGCCGCCCTGAAAGCGCACCTGAAAAGTGTATTTGCCTCTTACTATCCCGCACCACGCAAACGCACAGCGAAAAAATAACCTGCATTAATCTGCGATCCCGCGCACGTCTTTGCTGGTAACGTCTGCATACCCATCATAATTTCGTATGAACAGGATCGCATTCTTAGCTCTCCGCGCTGTGGTGTTTAGTTTTTGATCTGGTATAACAGGTATAAAGGTATATCGTTAACATCAGAAACCAGACAACACAGAGGCATTTATGAAACAGAATCTTCGCGGTGTGATGCCCGCACTGCTTACTCCATTTAATCAGCAACAGCAGATAGACACCGAAAGCTTACGGCGCCTGGTTCGTTTCAATATTGAGCAGGGGGTTGATGGCCTTTACGTCGGCGGCTCAACCGGGGAAGCCTTCCTGCAAAGTTCACAGGAACGTGAACAGGTGCTGGAAATCGTCGCGGAAGAGGCTAAAGGTAAAGTGACCTTAATTGCCCATGTCGGCAGTATCAGCACCCATGAAAGCCAGACGCTGGCGAGTGCTGCACACCGTTACGGGTTTGATGCCGTCTCCGCAGTGACACCTTTCTACTACCCATTCAGCTTTAACGAACATTGCGACCATTACCGCGCCGTGATTGATTCATCCGGCGGTTTGCCGATGGTGGTTTACAACATCCCTGCGTTGAGTGGCGTGAAACTGACGCTTGAGCAGATTGGTACTCTTATCAACTTGCCGGGAGTGGGCGCATTAAAACAAACCTCCGGCGATCTTTATCAGATGGAGCAGATCCGCCGTGCACATCCGGATCTGGTGCTCTATAACGGTTATGACGAGATCTTCGCATCAGGCCTGGTGGCAGGTGCCGATGGCGGCATTGGTAGCACTTACAATGTGATGGGCTGGCGTTACCTCGCCATCAAACAAGCGGTGCTCGAAGGGGATATGCAGCGCGCAAGCCATCTACAAAGCGAATGTAATAAAGTCATTGATCTGTTGATTAAAGTGGGCGTTTTCCGTGGACTGAAAACCCTGCTGCACTATATGGATGTGGTAGCGGTACCGCTGTGCCGTAAGCCGTTTGCCCCGGTTGATGAGCAATATCTGCCGGAGCTGAAAGCGCTGGCAAAACAGCTGCAGAGCGAGCGTCCAACGTTCTGAATAATAAATGATGCTGAACGCCAGTATCGCTAATACCTAATCTAACCAAAGGGCGGGTTTTCGCAAACCCGCACCGGGAGTGCTTTATGAATAACACTACCCAACAGATCCCGTGGTATCGCCATCTTACCAAACCGCAATGGAAAGCGTTTTCGGCAGCCTGGATTGGCTACTTACTGGATGGTTTTGATTTTGTCTTAATAGCGTTAGTACTGACTGAAATTCAAAGTGAATTTGGCCTGACGACCGTTCAGGCCGCGAGTTTAATCTCGGCTGCATTTATCTCGCGCTGGTTTGGCGGCCTGGTTTTAGGGGCGATGGGCGACCGCTATGGCCGCAAACTGGCGATGATCACCAGTATCGTACTGTTTTCTTTCGGCACGCTGGCCTGTGGTTTTGCCCCAGGTTTTACCACCATGTTCTTTGCCCGACTGCTGATTGGCATGGGAATGGCGGGTGAGTACGGCTCGAGCGCTACCTATGTTATCGAAAGCTGGCCGAAACAGATGCGGAATAAAGCGAGTGGTTTTCTGATCTCCGGCTTTTCTGTTGGGGCGGTGATCGCCGCTCAGGTGTATAGCGTAGTGGTGCCTGTCTGGGGCTGGCGTGCACTGTTCTTCATCGGCATTTTGCCCATTATTTTCGCGCTCTGGCTGCGTAAAAACATCCCCGAAGCAGAAGACTGGAAAGAGAAGTTTGCCGATAAAAAGCCAACCAAAACCATGGTGGATATTCTGTATCGCGGCGAACACCGGCTTATCAATATTGGCCTGACGATTGTCGTCGCAACGGCACTTTACTTCTGCTTTGCCGGTAACCTTGGCAATGCGCTACTGATTGCAGTTCTCGGCCTGATTTGTGCGGCCATCTTCATTAGCTTTATGGTGCAAAGTAGTGGCAAACGCTGGCCGACAGGCGTCACGTTGATGATCGTCGTGTTCTTCGCCTTCCTCTACTCCTGGCCGATTCAGGCCTTACTGCCCACCTATCTGAAAACTGAACTGGCCTACGACCCTGCAACGGTGGCTCATGTTCTGTTCTTTAGTGGATTTGGTGCCGCAGTCGGTTGTTGTGTGGGTGGCTTCCTGGGCGACTGGCTAGGGACGCGCAAAGCCTATGTTTGCAGCCTGCTGGCATCACAGCTGTTAATTATTCCGGTATTCGCAATTGGTGGCGGCAACATTTGGGTGCTGGGCCTGCTGCTGTTCTTACAACAAATGTTGGGGCAGGGTATTTCGGGAATATTACCTAAGCTTATCGGCGGTTATTTCGATACCGAACAGCGTGCCGCAGGTCTTGGCTTTACCTATAACGTCGGCGCGCTCGGTGGTGCACTGGCTCCGGTGATTGGCGCGACTATCGCTCAGCGCCTTGATTTAGGGACGGCGCTGGCATCACTGTCGTTCAGCCTGACGTTTGTAGTCATCCTGTTGATTGGCCTGGATATGCCATCACGTATCCAGCGTTGGATCCATCCAGAAGCGGTGCGTACTCACGATGCCATCGACGGAAAACCATTTAGTGGGGCGGTCGTTTCGGGTAGCCACAAGACTAAATTGATAGGGAACTGATATGTCACTGATTGAAAAAATGGCCCGGCAGATAGAAGTGGCAGGCGGCCTGATTGTCTCCTGCCAGCCAGTTCCTGCAAGCCCACTTGATAAGCCTGAAATCGTTGCGGCTATGGCGCTTGCGGCGGAACAAGCGGGTGCTGTCGCGCTGCGTATCGAAGGTATTGAGAATCTGAAAGCCGCGCGGGCGCTGGTTTCACTGCCGATTATCGGCATTATCAAACGCGATCTTCCCGATTCGCCGGTGCGAATTACGCCATTTCTCGAAGATGTTGACGCCCTGGCGCAAGCCGGGGCGAATATCATCGCTTTTGATGGCACCGATCGGGAGCGCCCGGTGCCAGTCAGTGAACTGTTGGCACGTATTCATCAACACGATTTGTTGGCGATGGCAGATTGTTCTTCGGTTCAGGACGGTTTTTATTGCCAGCAGCAGGGGGCTGAACTGATAGGCACCACGCTGTCTGGTTATCTAACGGCACACACGCCCAATGAGCCTGACCTTGCGTTAGTGCGGGCGTTAAGCGATGAAGGTTGTCGTGTCATTGCAGAAGGCCGTTATAACTCGCCAGAATGGGCGGCGCAGGCTATGAAGCATGGTGCATGGTCGGTGACCGTTGGCTCTGCCATTACGCGTCTGGAACACATTTGCCAGTGGTATCAGGATGCGCTGACAAAGGCGGTTAAATGACTACGCTTGCGATAGATCTCGGCGGCACAAAACTGGCCGCAGCCCTGGTGGACAGCGAACTGAATATCATCGAAAGGCGGGAGGCTATGACGCGAGCCGGCCAAAATCCCGATGCTTTACAGGCCTGTCTTACAGAACTCGTTGCTCCGCTGGCGTTACGTGCGCAGCGCGTTGCTATTGCTTCCACCGGCATTATCGAAAATGGCATGTTGACGGCTATCAACCCGGATAACCTGGGCGGGCTGGCGCATTTTCCGCTGGTCGAGGTGCTAACTCGTTTGACCCATTTACCCTGTATCGCCGTGAATGATGCGCAGGCGGCGGCGTGGGCGGAGTATCACGCACTTACAGTAGAAGCCCGCGATATGGTGTTTTTGACAGTGTCGACAGGAGTCGGCGGTGGGATTGTGAGCAACGGCCAACTGCTGGTTGGCGCAGGAGGATTAGCAGGGCACCTGGGTCATACGCTTGCCGATCCAAACGGGCCGCGTTGCGGCTGTGGGCGCAGAGGATGCGTGGAGGCTATCGCATCCGGGCGGGGCATCGCTGCTGCGGCACAAGGGGAGCTGGCAGGCTGTGATGCGAAAACGATTTTTGCTCTCGCAGCTCAAGGCGATCCCCAGGCGAATGCTCTGGTACAACGTTCCGCACAGACCCTGGCACGCCTGATTGCTGATGCCAAAGCGGCTACCGACTGCCAGTGTGTGGTGATTGGCGGCAGTGTCGGGCTTGCTACTGGCTATTTGCCCTTGGTTAAAGAGTTTCTCGCCCAGGAGCCGGATATCTATCACCCGCAGCTTTTCGCCGCGCATTATCAACATAACGCAGGCCTGCTAGGGGCTGCACGTTTAGCACAGGAAGCCATGCCATGATCGCCGGAGATATTTATCAGCCAGAAGCCGCAGGTTTACCCGCAGCCATTCTGAATGCACTTCGTGTTGCGTTAGCCGAACAGCCGCAGCTTAAGGAGCCGGGGAAGTACGTTCTGCAAGGCGAGGCGCTGTTTATGAACGTCATGACGTTTTCCACCCAGCATGCCGATGAGAAGAAAGCGGAACAACATCGGGAATACATCGATATTCAGGTGTTACTGGAAGGGACGGAAAGGATTTTCTATGGGAATTTTGAGAGTGCGCGTGAGTGTGAGAAATTTCATGCGGAAGAGGATTACCAGCTTTGCAACCATATTGATAAGCAACAGGTGCTAACACTCCATCCCGGTCAGTTTGCCGTATTTATGCCGCTGGAACCCCATAAGCCTGGATGTGTGGTTACGCACGCGGAGCCTATCAAGAAAGTGGTTGTCAAACTGCATCGCAGCGCGCTCGAAGCATAAAAAAGCCCGGTGATATGAATATCACCGGGCTTTTTAACATCGGCGGTTCGTTAAACTTCGAGGAAGTTCAGGATCCCATCAGCCGCTTTACGGCCTTCAGCAATGGCTGTCACCACCAGGTCAGAACCACGAACGGCATCACCACCGGCGAAGATTTTCGGGTTGCTGGTCTGGAATGGATTATCACTGCCTTCCGGTGCCAAAATACGGCCCTGGCTGTCCAGCTCAACGCTGTGTTTTTCCAGCCACTGCATAGCATGTGGACGGAAACCAAACGCCATAATCACTGCATCAGCCGGTACAACGTGCTCAGAACCGGCAACGATTTCTGGACGACGACGACCATTGGCATCCGGTGCACCCAGTTCAGTACGGGCAACTTTCACACCCGATACGCGGCCATTAGCGTTAACTTCCACACCCAGAGGCTGTACGTTGAACTGGAATTCGACACCTTCTTCACGCGCGTTTTTCACTTCGCGTTTAGAACCCGGCATGTTTTCTTCGTCGCGGCGATAAGCACAGATAACGTGCGTTGCACCCTGGCGAACAGAACTACGCACGCAGTCCATCGCGGTATCACCACCGCCAAGCACCACTACGCGTTTACCTTCCATATTCACATACGGCTCTTCCGGTGAATCACCGAAGCCCATGATCTTTTTGGTATTAGCGATGAGGAATGGCAGCGCGTCAAATACGCCTGTCGCATCTTCATTCTCTAAACCACCGCGCATTGACTGATAAGTCCCTACGCCGAGGAACACGGAATCGAATTCTTTCAGCAAGTCGTCAATCTGAACATCACGGCCAACTTCAGTATTCAGCTTGAACTCGATGCCCATGCCGCTAAAGATTTCACGGCGTTTGGTCATCACTTCTTTTTCCAGCTTGAACGCTGGAATACCGAAGGTCAGCAAGCCACCGATTTCAGGATGACGGTCATACACCACCGCTTTCACACCGTTACGTGCCAGCACGTCGGCACACGCCAGCCCCGCAGGACCAGCCCCGATGATAGCGACGCGTTTGCCGGTTTGCTTCACTCCGGTCAGGTCTGGTTTCCAGCCCATCTCAATCGCTTTATCGTTGATATAGCGCTCGATATTCCCGATGGTGACGGCACCAAACTCATCGTTCAGCGTACAAGAACCTTCACACAGGCGGTCTTGTGGGCAAACACGGCCGCACACTTCCGGCAGGCTGTTTGTCTGGTGAGACAATTCAGCCGCTTCAATAATGCGCCCTTCGTTGGCCAGCTTCAGCCAGTTTGGAATGTAGTTATGAACCGGGCATTTCCATTCACAGTACGGGTTACCGCAGGACAGGCAGCGGTCTGCCTGTGCTTTGGCCTGGCCTTCTGAGAACGGCTCGTAAATTTCCACAAATTCAATCTTACGGATCTTGAGCGGTTTCTTTGGCGGATCAACGCGCTGTAAGTCGATAAATTGATAAACGTTTTGACTCATCGTGACCTCTTACTGCGCCTGCACCCGCAACTCGGCGGCGCTTCGACTACGGTGACCCAACAATGCTTTGACATCACTGGACTTCGGTTTAACCAACGTGAATTTCGAGGCAAATGCCGGCCAGTTAGCCAGAATTTCTTCGCCGCGCTGGGAACCCGTCAGCTGCACATGCTCGGTAATCATACCGCGCAGGTGTTCTTCGTGAATCGCCAGCTCTTCAACGTTAATAAGCTCAACCAGCTCAGGGTTAACGCGTTTACGGAAATCACCCTCTTCATCCAGCACGTAAGCGAAACCACCGGTCATACCTGCACCGAAGTTCACGCCTGTCTTACCGATGACGCAGACAATACCACCCGTCATGTATTCACAACCGTTATCGCCAATACCTTCAACTACGGTGATTGCACCAGAGTTACGTACTGCGAAACGCTCGCCCGCACGGCCAGCAGCATACAGTTTGCCGCCAGTAGCACCGTACAAACAGGTGTTACCGATGATGGTCGCTTCGTGGCTGCGGAAGGCGGAGCCCACCGGAGGACGCAATGAAATTAAACCGCCTGCCATGCCTTTACCGACATAGTCGTTAGCATCACCAGTCAGGTGCAATTCAACGCCACCGGCATTCCACACACCGAAACTCTGCCCGGCAGTACCGCTGAAATGCGCTTTAATTGGGTCGGCAGCCAAACCCTGGTCACCGTTATGTTGCGCGATATAACCGGACAACGTGGCACCTACAGAACGGTCAGTGTTGCGGATATCAAACCAGAACGTTTTGCTCTGTTTATCGTCCACATACTGTTTCGCCTGAGCAAGCAGTTGCGCGTTCAGGTCGCCTTTATCAAATGGCGGGTTATTTTCGGTGCAGAACACCGCTTTGCCCGGCATCGGCTCGGCTGTTTTCAGCAGGTTCGACAAATCCAGGTTTTGTTGTTTGGCAGTAAATCCGTCCAGCTCTTTGAGCAAATCAGTACGGCCAATCAGGTCAACCAGGCGCTTCACGCCTAACTGCGCCATCAACTCACGGGTTTCACGAGCAATGAATTCAAAGTAGTTGGTCACTTTGAACGGCAGGCCGTGATAGTGGTTTTTACGCAGTTTTTCGTCCTGAGTTGCAACACCGGTTGCGCAGTTGTTCAGGTGGCAAATACGCAGGTATTTACAACCTAACGCCACCATCGGGCCGGTACCGAAACCAAAGCTTTCTGCGCCAAGAATCGCCGCTTTGATAATGTCTAAGCCGGTTTTCAGGCCGCCATCAACCTGCAGACGGATCTTATGACGCAGACCGTTAGCCACCAGTGCCTGTTGTGTTTCCACCAGGCCCAGTTCCCACGGGCAACCTGCATATTTCACGGAAGACAGCGGGCTTGCACCTGTACCGCCATCGTAACCGGCGATAGTAATCAGGTCGGCATAGGCTTTCGCCACACCGGTTGCGATGGTGCCCACACCTGGTTCGGAAACCAGTTTGACGGAGATCATCGCTTTCGGGTTGACCTGCTTAAGGTCGAAAATCAACTGCGCCAAATCTTCGATAGAGTAAATATCGTGGTGCGGCGGAGGCGAAATCAGCGTAACGCCAGGCACGGAATAACGCAGTTTTGCGATATACGGTGTGACTTTATCACCTGGTAACTGACCACCTTCACCTGGTTTTGCACCCTGAGCGACTTTGATCTGGATAACGTCCGCGTTCACCAGGTAAGCCGGAGTCACGCCGAAGCGACCAGAAGCGACCTGTTTGATACGGGACACTTTGTTGGTGCCGTAACGTGCAGGGTCTTCACCGCCTTCACCGGAGTTAGAATTGCCGCCGATGCTGTTCATCGCCTCGGCCAGTGATTCGTGCGCTTCCGGGCTTA
>Ga0207696_1000635_pt1 | contig 25555 bp, 19 predicted proteins | sample KBSS54metaG_FD_184403 | JGI IMG/M metagenome (GOLD analysis project Ga0207696, IMG submission 184403) | Switchgrass rhizosphere microbial communities from Kellogg Biological Station, Michigan, USA - KBS S5-4 metaG (SPAdes) (version 2) | ecosystem: Host-associated > Plants > Roots > Rhizosphere >...
GGTAATCCCCCATGGAAATCAAGGTCAACTTTCTCGACAACCTTCGACTTGAAGCCAAGTTCGACGACTTCACGGTGGTGGCCGATCAACCTATCCGTTACAAAGGCGATGGCTCGGCACCGGGTCCGTTCGACTACTTCCTGGCGTCGTCGGCGTTGTGTGCGGCGTATTTCGTGAAATTGTACTGCGACACTCGCAGCATCCCCACCGAAAACATCCGCTTGTCGCAGAACAACATTGTTGACCCGGAAAACCGCTACAACCAGATCTTCAAGATCCAGGTCGAGCTACCGGCGGACATCTCCGACAAGGACCGCCAGGGCATCCTGCGTTCCATCGACCGTTGCACCGTGAAAAAAGTGGTGCAAGCCGGGCCTGAGTTTGTGATCGAAGAAGTGGAAAACCTCGACGCCGATGCCCAGGCGTTGCTGATGCCTGCGTCTAATTCAGAGGCGCACACCTATATCACCGGCAAGGATCTGCCGCTGGAGCAAACCATCGCCAACATGTCGGCCATTCTGGCGGACCTGGGCATGAAGATTGAAATCGCCTCGTGGCGCAATATCGTGCCCAACGTGTGGTCGCTGCATATCCGCGACGCGCACTCACCGATGTGCTTTACCAATGGCAAGGGTGCGACCAAGGAAGGCGCGTTGGCGTCGGCGTTGGGCGAGTTTATCGAACGACTCAACTGCAACTTCTTCTACAACGACCAGTTCTGGGGCGAAGACATCGCCAACGCTGCGTTTGTGCATTACCCGAACGAGCGCTGGTTCAAGCCTGGCCGCAAAGATGAACTGCCAAGTGAAATTCTCGACGAGTACTGCCTGAAGATTTACAACCGCGACGGCGAGTTGCGTGGTTCCCACCTGATCGACACCAACTCGGGCAATGAAGAGCGCGGCATCTGCTCGTTGCCGTACGTGCGCCAGTCGGACGGCGAGGTGGTGTACTTCCCGTCCAACCTGATTGAAAACCTGTTCCTGAGCAACGGCATGAGTGCCGGTAACACACTGGCCGAAGCCCAGGTGCAGTGCCTGTCGGAGATCTTCGAGCGCGCGGTAAAGCGCGAAATCATCGAAGGCGAATTCGCCCTCCCGGATGTGCCGGCCAGCGTGCTGGCGAAGTACCCCGCCATACTGGCCGGTATTCAGGCGCTGGAAGAGCAGGGATTCCCCGTGTTGGTGAAGGATGCGTCCCTGGGGGGTGAATTCCCGGTGATGTGCGTCACGTTGATGAACCCGCGTACCGGCGGTGTGTTCGCCTCGTTCGGCGCGCACCCGAGCCTGGAAGTGGCGCTGGAACGCAGCCTGACCGAATTGTTGCAGGGCCGCAGCTTCGAAGGCCTCAACGACCTGCCCCAGCCGACGTTTGAAGGCCATGCGGTGACCGAGCCGAACAACTTCGTCGAGCACTTTATCGACTCCAGCGGCGTGGTGTCGTGGCGCTTCTTCAGTGCCAAATCGGATTACGAATTCGTGGAGTGGGACTTCTCCGGCCAGGGTGAAAACTCGAATACCGAGGAAGCCGCGACCTTGTTCGGCATTCTCGAAGGCATGGGCAAGGAAGTGTACATGGCGGTCTACGAGCATATCGGCGCCAAGGCGTGCCGCATCCTGGTGCCGGACTATTCGGAAATCTATCCTGCGGACGATCTGATCTGGGACAACACCAACAAAGCGCTGTTCTTCCGCGCCGATATCCTCAACCTGCATCGCCTGGACGAAGAAGAACTGCAATCGCTGGTTGAGCGTCTGGTGGAAAGTGAGCTGGACGACTACACCGACATCACCAGCCTGATCGGCATCGAATTTGACGACAATACGGCGTGGGGTCAGCTGACGATTCTTGAGTTGAAGCTGCTGATTTATCTCGCCTTGCAGCAATATGAAGAGGCGAAAGAGGCGGTAGAAATGTTCCTGCAGTACAACGACAACACGGTTGAGCGTGGTTTGTTCTACCAGGCGGTCAATGTGGTGCTGGAGATGAAGCTGGACGAAGACCTGGAACTGGAAGACTACGAGGCCAACTTCCGCCGGATGTTTGGCAACGAGCGCACGGATGCCGCGATCGGATCGGTGGACGGCAGCGTGCGTTTCCATGGCTTGACGCCGACCAGCTTGAAACTGGAGGGGCTCGACAGGCACCTGCGGTTGATCGAAAGCTACAAGAAACTGCACTCGGCACGGGCCAATGTGACCGCGTTATCCAGTTAATAGCGCCAACAAAAAAGCGAAGCCAGATGGCTTCGCTTTTTTGTTACTGACTGGATAGCTGCTTTTTAGAATGGGGGTACCGATAAAAGCCTTTAACAGATTGATTAACAACCACTTTTCCTAAAATTACCGCGTTTCAGCCCCAATTTTGTAAAGAAAACCTTGGAGAAATCAAAATGATAGATCGGCGTGAAAAACTGTAAAGCTATCATTTTCTCCCTCTGTAAAGGCTGAGACTTGGACGCCAAGCCAAGAAATTCGCCTGAAAAAGGGACTGATAAAACTTGCTTGTAAAGCTTCGTGTAAAGCAGCAGTACGGCCATTTGGCGCCAAAATGAGGGCCATTGAGGGGACAGCCAAACGGTGTCATCATCTGGCCATCAATCGGACAGGGATTTCTACGATGAAGCCTTTCGGATCAACCGACTTCCAAGCCATCAGCGATGCGCGCTTTAATGGCTGAGCCTACTCTTCTTTGCCGCCATACCGCGCAGCAGATACCCTATCAAATTCATCAGGGGTTGCTTCCTACCTATGTGCTCCAGTTGCAAGAGCAGTGGGAGGCTGAGAAAACTAGGATCGTTCGGCAGCTTCTGGCTGACGTCCCTGCCGCTGCAGTCGACCGGGATTTACTCATTGAGCAGCTACCGATCTACGGCCTGTCGGATTTCGGTTGGCGGTGGCTCGACAAGGCCATGGTGCTCAACACCGACGATTATCACTGGTTTTTCCTCAGTGCCCAAGGACGCATCCAAGCGACGTGTGTGATCTACCATCCGAAGGAAAGCCGGATGGATGGTGAACGAATTTTCTATGTCGATTACGTAGCATCAGCGTACTGGAATCGAGATCGTCCGAATTATGTGAAGCAGTTTGGGAGCGTCAGCCGGATCCTGATAGCCCACGCTGCGCGCTTTGCAATGAATACCCTAGGCTACCGACCAGGGTTCTGTCTGCATTCGCTTCCGACAGCCGAAGGCTACTACCGATTCCTCGGTATGGTTGAGTACGAAGCGGACGCCGACAAGGAAAACCTTCGCTACTTTGAGGCTCCCGCTCACGTTGCTGGGAAATTAGCTGGGGAGGCGCATCATGTCTGATGTCCCAAATGGCATCCCAGAAGATTTCGAGGTCTACCCATCCTCGCGGGCCGCTGCGGAGGACTTCACGGCAGCGCTCGCAAATCTGCGGCAAGCGTTGAAGCCAGCCGATGCTAAAACGCATGCACGACCTGGTGAAGCGTATGAAGACTTCATCATCCGGCTTGCGCTCAACGCGACCAGCAGTAATGCCGTGCTCTATCGAAAGAATGACTCCGCTGAAGAAACCAAGATCCAAGCTTGGTTGTCGCTGATCAGCGAGAAATCTAAGATCGCCGTCTTGAGCCGAGTCATCCCTCGGTTCCAAGGTTTGAGCTTAGAGCAGCTTCGTGAAATCGCGCTTATCAGTATGGAACCTGACCGCATCACCACTCTTATCGATCACTTAGCCAGCGTTTATGGGGTTCTCTTGGTGGTGGAGCCTGGTTTCAAGTCTATGAAGTTGGACGGTTGTACATTCAAACTCTCGGGAGGTACACCGGTTGTGGGAATAGCGATTCGATACAATCGCTATGACAACTTCTGGTTCACGCTTATGCATGAGTTGGCCCATGTTCATAAGCACTATGACTACCTAGATAGTCCTATCCTGGATGACCTGGAAGAGGATGCCGACTCTGATCGGGAGGTCGAGGCAAACATCATTGCTAAAGACAGCCTGATTTCCAGGCAGCATTGGCGGATGGCTTGGAATGTTAGGGCTGAAAAAAGACAGTTACTGGATCTCTGTGGTAAAGCAGAAATCCACCCGGCTATCATGGCGGGTATGATTCGCCATCAATCCAGAAACTATAAACTTTACCCTGAGCTGCATCACAGCATGGACGTTAAACGTGCTTTCGGGTTCGCCAATGATTAAGTATGTTCCATTTCTGAAGTTCAAGCAGAACGAAATTCAAGGCGTAGGAGTGCTCGATGATGCGATTCGTAATCAGATCGCACCAATGTACGACATTCCTCGCTCTCAGAAAGTAATGACTGAGACGGAGATTCTTGAACGTCTTAGAATTGCGGATAAGACTCTCAAGGCCACGCAGAAGGAAACGGTAGCCTACAAGTTTTTTGTCGACAATTTTGATGTCGATGATAGCATCGATTTGGGCGGTGCTCCCCAATATCGCACTATCCTGAATAAGCTTTCGCATTACCCAATCATGCCTGTTCTCGCTTTTGATCGCCATGCTGATCATAACCTTGCAGCCCTCGATTTCATTAAGTCACGGCCAGGTTCTGAGGTTGGGATTCGGCTACAGATGGTGGACATTGATAGCTATAACCTTACGAAAAGTAACCTGCAGGCACTGTGGGTTGACTTGTCCGCTGCCAAACCTCAGTCAGTAATTTTGCTAATTGATTTGCGCATCATCGATGACCCTATTCACGCCAAGAAAAAAGTAGAAAAGTTCCTGGCTGGGTTCCAAAAAGATTTTCAGGTGACTGCTGCTGTCGTGAGTGGTTCAGTCGTTCCGGCCTCAATTGCGGGATTGGTCAAAACCAACGCTGAAGCTCATATTGATCGTGAGGAGTACAAGCTTTGGCGAGCTCTTAATTCGACCCCTGAATTCGACAAGGTTTTGTTTGGAGATTACGGAATAATTAGTCCGGAATATTCTGATCTGGATATCGAACCAGAGCTGATAAGCGGCATGGCGGCCCCTAAGGTGTTTTATACCTACCACGAAAAATTCTTTATTGTTCGGGGAAGGCGGTTCAAAACTCACAAATACAGCCAATACTTTGATATCTCGGATAACATTGTTAGACAGGCTTTTTTCAGGCTTCCAGGAGACTCGTATGGGGAGCAATACATACATGACCGTAGCTTCAAGGCTGCGGTACGAGCGCCCAAGACGGGCAACCCTGGCACGTGGATAAAATGCTCAACGGCTGCTCACATCACATTCGTTGTCAATAATATTTGAACGCCTTTCCACGAGGGCGCTTTGGATTCCTGCCAAGGCGTCGTCGCGGCTCAGCTGAAAACTGATCTGCTCTGCAATCGTATCTCGGTTGAACGACTTTTTGAAAATAACCCTTGGATGTGCAGATGCCAGGGCTGTCAGTTCTGCCTTCCAAAGCATAAGAAGTGCATCTTTCTTAGAGAACATGGGGTTGCTACCCGCTTTGCGTAGATAGCGTAAGGTTGTTCGGTCTTTTCCAGGTGCGGCGAGAATCACCCCCCAGTAGGTTGGAATTCTCTCCATCGCAAATCTAATATGATTTTCAGTGGTTACTAAGGTCAACTTAGGGAACGACCGAGAGTAAAATTCCGATTGCAATAAAACGCGTCGAACGTTGTCAGTTTCGCCTTTTATCTCGTAGCAATGCATTTGGCGGTAGCACGCAACCACATCAGCAATAGCATTACCATTATCTATGGTGAGCTCTTCGAGCACCCGAGCAGGTCTTGGCGACCGCTTCATCAGATGGTCAACTAAAGCGCTTCGAATTTCTTTATCTCTGAGCACTCTGAGCTCCAGGCGGATGCAAACGCAAGATTTTAGCCTATGAGCCCCTCGGTTGGGAGTGTGATCAGGCTCGGTATTGCCCATTCCGACTGGCGACACCATGCGGCTTGCAGGACGCTCTAGCAGTGTGGCCTGGATAAAGGACTTATCCAAATGAGCGGATCTCTAGGTCGTGCACGGTGGCCTGGGGTCACTTGGTTACTCATTATGCGGGCTGGTGAGAGGCCATGGTTTTGGGCGTGCCCCTACCGGGGACGGCTGTCGTAAACCAAGCCCACGCGCAAGCGCTGGTCTTGGCCGTTGCGGGCTTACATCCGCACGCCGCGCGCTCCGCTTACAGGCACTCGCGCAACTGGCCAAGTAAGCCTGCTACGCGTCTGCCTACCCTCCACAGAGACCTGAATGAAGATCAGGGTTATGGTCGCATCACCCACGCATTTTCTTGCGATCTCGATACATTGCCAACCCTAAAAGCTCCTCGCAAAACTGTTTATGCACCCTCTCACGAATCGAGTCCTTACGGGTTTGCATTGCACTCGAAAGATGCTCGACCGTAAATTCATACTCCCCATAGCCTTGCGAGAGTTTTTGCATGGCATCCGAGACGGCAACAATCGAGCATGCCAACTGCCGACAACCTTCAGGGGATACTGCATTCCACGCAAAACGCGGCGAATAGCGGAGCATGGTATGGCATGACACCAGCTTTTCTATCGCAGGCCGTAACGTCAATCTATCCCGCGAAAGCTCCAGTATCGGCTCTGGCGAGTACCAAAGCCATTCGTCCACAGTTTCACCCACTAGAGGATTGATGAGTGCCTGAAAAGACTCGTGAGGGCGCTTGAAAAGGATCTCAGAAGCGGTGTCTGAATCTGTGAAAATCCGCATCCCTTTACCCATCGTCTCGTAGGTAGCAGCCCGTGTTACAGCATCGCCGACAATGAAGGCACCAATAGAATGATCGATTTTGTTAGGCTCGTGGACATCTCCAAATGCAAGACCTCCGCGACATAGCAAACCTGCCTCAATTGCTTCATGCATCAAGAAGCGTCCCGCATCCGTTACTGCGCACACATCTTCTGACCAAAGAAATGCACAATCAGATAGTTGCGCCAGCTTCACCGCCTTAAACCGTCGGCCTGTTCGCATCAATGCCTTTCGAAAGGCCAACAAAATTTGCGCAGCAAGCAGTTGATGTGGAAAAGTTCCTCCAGGCTTAATTTTCCATGGCATGTATTCTGACTCTGTCAGCTTGAGCCTCCCTCGAGTAAGGGCGCTGAATCCGAGCATATCTACAAACAGCACCGCTCCCTGAAAACTACGCATACATTCTTTCCTACATTCGTGTGTTGCGGATAATTTGAGCAACCGATCTGGCGCAACATCACGCTCCATGGCGGGCTCGAATATCCTGGTTGGTCAAAGCCCCGATACTAGCCACTCTTTGAACTAGACGTCTTCTGAAGAAGCCCAGGATTAACGTCACCCGATAGTTTTTTCGGATCTGTAAGCTCCTATTTCCCTCCATATCCAATGACAGTCAGCCGTAATGTGCCCCCCTCGTTGCCACTTGAAATCAGCAGGACGGTGCAGGGTGCACCGCCCTATAGGGCCCTTCGTTCAGACTGCGAACAGAGCTCAGGCTAGCCCTGTGACCTTAGTCATCGTCGACATCAACTTCACCGGTGCCGCCGCAGTTCGTGCACTCATCCACGTCGATGGTCTCTTCGCCGTAGCAGGTGTGGCATTGAGCGAAGGGTTTTTCGTCAGTTGGGTCATACCCGGAGCCACCGCAGTCTGGGCATTCGATTTCGATTGGGCCGCCACGACCGTGACATACGTTACAAATTACAGTTGTCATATCTTTAGCCTTTTAATCTGGATGTGAAGCGAGCTGCGCCCGCATGTATTCCGCGCGTTTTGTCACTAGGCTGGTTTACTGGCCAGCCTAGGTCTCAAGATTTAACGGCGGCGATTTGCGAGTGCGAGCTCAGAAGAGTGGCGGCAGAAAGCTTCCGCTTCCGGGTACCCGGAGATCTTTTCGCGTAGAGCAAAAATTTCCTCGTTACCCTGGCCTTGGAGCTCTGGAAGGTTAGGTGCGAGGATCGACATGACACATGCGGCAAATCCTTCGAAACCGAGCCTGGCGGCATAGGTACCAGCGGCAAGAATTTCTTGAGTCAGCTGAAGCACTCGGGAGGGTTCTTCAGCGTTGCGCAGGGCGTCAATTTTGATAGTGTTGTAGGTTTGGAACAGCTCCGCGTGCGACTCGGCGGTCGTAAAAATTCCGGAGCGATTGGGAGAGGCCTCATACTGACGAAAGACCTGGTCGATGACCTGCTCTGCCCGTTGCAGGTTTATGCGATTCGAAGCGAGCAAATCGTGGTGCATCCGGGCGAGGTGGATGCCAGCGTACATGATCCCGCTTTCCCAGAGCAGATTCAGAATGCTGGCAGCACGACCGGTCTTTGAAAACTCGCTTGTGTTGGCTAAAGCCGTGGCAGCAATACCCAGATTCTCGCGCATTGCAGGCCTGGCCAGTTTGTACCAAATGGCCGGGGTTAGAGAGACTTCGTCTGCTACCCTGAGCAATGCAAGCGCCTCGTACACCACGGCCTTAGGCAGTATCTCAGAGCTGTAACTTGCAGCTTCCAGCTTAGGGGCTACCCGGTTGAACCATTCAGGCAGTTCGCCTGCGATCTTGGCTTGCAGAGCACGATGAAGTGTCCGTGCAAGCTCATCATAGGTGCGTGCCGTAGGCTGCCACATCTCGACGAACTCACGGCAGATTTCATCCACGGAGGAAGGAGGCACCAAACCAAGGGCTAGAGATTTCTCCGATATAAGGGCGCTAAGAAAGGAGGCTTGCTGTGAACGTCTTTTTTCGAGCTCAGTAATACCTAGGTGTTCATCCACTGGAATTTCAAGATTTGCCAGGTCTTTGAAGAGTTCGCAACCTAGAGTAGCGGCCACAATGGTTTTGGTCGCTGGCAGCACTTTCTTACCAGCTCTGCCTTCCACCCTCCGAAGGTCATGCTCAGCTTCGCTGAGCTTTTGCTCAAACTCACGGAGCGCAGAGAACCTCGGGTAGTTGGCTTCGAGCAGCACGCGTAGGCGTTTTTCGGAGCTGTTCTGGACTTCTGAATCAAACAGGCGAGGGGTGACGTTGGTCTCTTGCATGGTGAACCTCAAAAAATGATCGGGTAAGGTCAGATGAGCCGCAAACGCAGCTGATTTCATCTGGCTCGGAACCGATCGATTCCAGTTGAGGGTAGAGCCGTCACCTGCGCAAATCCTAAGTCAGGTAAACATGCAAATCAACTCCAAAAAAATGCCGGTGGCATTCCGACTCATCACGAAAGATCCAAGGGGCAGATGTGAAAGAGCCCTCCTCTCCGGATATGCGAAACACTGACCCAAACGCCAGTGATCCGCTTCGTCTTCACACCCAAATGACCCTGCCCTCTCGCAGCCAAAAATGTGACTTACAGCCATTTTTTAGCCACACCGATGGATGCAGCGTTGGTCGCCCTACGGGATCGGTACTGCACGTCCACCTTGGCGTCACATCTTGCGGCAGTGATAGCTCTATCGTGCGACCACAACCGCATGGGCATCTGAACCCAACGCACCAATCCTCCGAGCCATCCTGAACTAGAATGAGGGAGCGAAAAGGCAATTGGCTAGGCAGGACATCGCCCTGAACGACCTGTAATTTTCTAGCGGGTAGCAGGCCGTCAATCCAGCGATACAGGGCTTTCTTTACGGCCTTGAGCATCACACACCACCTGCCAAGTCAGCGATCCCGAGGAGCGGCTCAGCGGCGCCAAGCGCAAGCCCTGGATCTGAGGTCTTCGGAAAGTTATTCTCGGCGGTGAACTCCTGCTCTGCCTCTCTGAACTTAATCAAGGTTCGCGCATAGTTGCAGTTTGGCTCTTCACGCATTGGAAATGCCCTGGTCAAAAACTCCATTACGCAGGAGGAGGCCGCCAGCATATTCAGAGAAATCACAGCGGGAGCTTCCTCATGGAAACCTCGAATGTACCCATGCTGAATCTGCTGCTGATAGGCCTCTGGATTCGCGGCCAATAGGCTCTCGGCACGGAGCGAGTCACCGGTATAGACCTCCCGATCAGCGAGAGATGATCCACCAGGATGTACGTAATCTATGCGCCCATAAACCCCCGCAATCATCACTCCCGACTCATCCTTCATGGTAGGAATGAGCACTCCAACATCAAAAAGCGGGATAAGGAAACGGCTAGCAATTCGATCAGCGATCATCCTGGCGTATCGCGTGTCCACACAGCAGAAGAGAATGTCAGCATCAGCTGCTGCCAAGACCGCCTCTCGCGTGCCTATCGATTTTGCAATCGGTCGAGCAACTCCTTTCCCCCGAACACGTTCGATTGAAGCCGCGAACATTTCTACCTTAGATGCCGAGGAAGCCGCGTCCTCGAGGGTGCTGTTCAGTATCCGGTTGAGGTTTCGCTCCTCAACGCGGTCATGGTCAATCAAGATTATCTCGCCAAAGCCCAAACGGGCGACTTGCTCGGCCACAACGGAGCCAGTGCCAGAAACTCCAATGACGGCCACACTCAGCTTCGCCAACGCTTGGGTCATTTCAGACGTGAACGCCATGGGCGCTTCAAAGCTGCCGCCCAGGACTGCCTGGCCTTCGACTCCGTCGAAATACAACCTTATGTCGTCACCGATTACCGAGACCAACCGCGCATTTGTCGGGCATTGCGAATCGTCGTATGTGCGTGCCGCCACTCTGCCATCCGGGATCATGACAGCAGAACCATGGATGACCTCCACTCCAGCGTACAACGATCGCATGGTGATCTGATCGCTCTCATCATCCAGATCTGAAAAGCCCAAGAAACCTCCTGGATGAGAATGGACGAGCACGATTGAGGACTGAGTTTCCTCACTCTGGGCTATAGCTAGATCGAGGTAGTCGCCAGGCCAATTCAGAAAATCCTTCCTCCTAACGCAAGCTCCATGCGGTACAGAGATCATAGATCTCGCAAGCAACTTGGTGCGCTTACCCTCGTATCGGGTACAAATGAGAATGGCCGCTGCTTCTAAACCGTCCCCCGGGAACAGATGTTCCCGGAGTGCGGAGTGAAGGGCTTCGGTCATAACGAGCGTCGCCCCTGTTTTCATTGACCAACCTCCTTGTGAAGGCAGCCTTCGACCAACGCCAATTGCGAAATGACGTTATCGGCATGCGGATTCCAGGGGACAGTTGTCCGGTGGCGTGACCACCCCTGGAATCCCAAACCGTCGATCTGAGCCGTCAGTTGCACATTGGGAGGGAGTACCCCTGTTGCCAACGACACATGTGGGTAAAAGTAGAAGCTGTCCAACGGCTCGACTGGATATCCTGGCAGAACTTGGATCGCCAACCGCACATACTGTTCGCTGTATCCCGCCGGCAGTTCATAATCGTGGATCACCAAATAGCGCAGGCCATCAGTCCCGAGGCAGGTCTCCCAGCGCAAGCCGAGCTGATCAAGGTATGTCATATCAGTTGGCAGCAAGTTGAATGCACGACGGGGGGATGTTGCGACTTCACCGTTCCCGACATCCTTTGGAGTGAAACGCAGCTTCTCAATGCCTGGAGCACTCAGATCAACGATCGCGTCCATGCTGTGAAGTTCTGAGTGGTGCCCTGCAGCCGTAAGCGTAACTTTCCAATCAAGGGAGACATCCAGGCCTGCGCGCAAAGCGGCTTCACGAACAGTTATCTGCGGCTTGTCGAACTCCAAGGTACGACCTTGAATCTTGAGCTTCCAGATCGTCTTACGGATGACAAAGCGCTCAATGCCCTCCTCACCCAGATTGATAACGTCAGCGTCTGCGATTTCGCGGTCTGCTTCTTCTTCCAGTTGCAGCAGCAGGCGCATGTTCTCAGCAATCTGTGCCAGTTTCCGGATTGTGTGGCCATTGATGATCTTGCATGGCCATTCGTATCGCTGCCCATCGACCGCGAAGAAATAGGTGCGGTCTGATTCGACGACAATGAAGCGGCGTGACGTTGCCGCCAAGTCCACAAGCTCGTCCGGGCGGATATCTTCAAATGCCCCGGAAGGCAGCGCTTGGAGAATCGTAGCCATTTGATCAGGGAAAAGGCCCCCAGCACGGGCAATCTGTGTGCCAATCGGGGTCTCGTCGTTGATGGGAACCGGCTTGAATTCAAGATCCAATCCGGCGATGAAAATATGACTCTGAGTAAATTCGTTCATACGTATCTCCACACACCTTTTCTCAGGCGTGAACAGGTGCCCTGACGGGCTTCATGAGTGCGTCAGAGCAACGAGTAGCCTTGACTACCCGATGGCGCATGAAGATACTGAATCTGTTATTGCATTCTTCATGCACTCGCTGGGGCGCAATTGCAGTTGCGTTTCCCAGCACCTCCGACTCGGTGATCGGTCAATTTCTTTCTTCGCTAGTTCATCCTTTCCCCCTTGTATTCCCCTTCCGTCGTAGCGTCTCCGCTCATCCGGACGTTAGGCCTATTCTCATTGTCATACGGCCAAGCTGATCGATGAGTACCTCAGGTTGCATGAACGTAGAGCCCATTCCAGCAATATTGCCAAACTCTACATACCTTCCCACCGAACGCTGACATATCAGGCTACCGAACGACAACCTCACTGTGCGCCTGATCCGAACACCCTGTCAACAGGGTTTTTTCCGTTCGGTACAGTGGTACACTCACAGAACGACTTAGGAGGTGTTTACAGTGGCATCAAGCCTTGGAATGAAGATCGGCGCCAGGAGGCGAGAGCTCGGCATATCTCTGGAGCGCCTGGCGGAGCTAACAGACTCTAGCAAGAGCTACCTGTGGGAGCTCGAGAACCGCGACAAACCTAATCCGTCAATGGACAAGGTGAACAAGATTGCGCTCGCGTTGAATCTCGCGCCTGAAACACTGCTCGGAAGCGCTACAGAAACTTCTCAAGATGTGGAAACCGACAGCGCTTTCTTTAGGAAATATCAAGCGCTTGACGAAGGTGATAAGAAGCGCCTTCGAAAAATCGTGGACGATTGGTGGGAAGACTGACGATGCAAAAGAACCCGAAGAATGAAGCAAATAAAATCACGAAGGTTCTACGTACTGCTGGATTCGACCAGTTTCCGATCAAGGTTAGGGAGGTTGCGCTCGAGTACTCGAAAGCTGTTTGCCCTGAAGCACCTATTTCGGCTATCAAGCCGGTACCTATCCCTAGCTTTGAAGGCATGCTCAAAAAAAGCCCCAAGGGGGACAAATGGATCATTGGGGTCAACGAAGATGTGACTTCATCGGGGCGGATAAACTTCACGATCGCTCATGAGTTCGCTCACTACATTCTTCATCGCGATCTGCAGCAGGATTTCCAATGCGCCCCCAAGGACATGCACACCTGGGATGCACTTGGAAAGAAAATTGAAGCAGAGGCAGACGTATTCGCCTCCTATCTCCTCATGCCCGCTGACGACTTCCGTAGCCAAGTGTCCGGTCATGAGCTTTCCATAGATTTGCTCAGGCACTGTGCGGATCGATATGACGTATCTCTCACCGCTGCAGCCCTCAAATGGCGGGAAATTGCCCCCGGGCGGGTAGTCGTACTTGCCGCCAAGGATGGGTTCCTCGATTGGTCATCTTCGAATGATCGGGCGTTCAAAAGCGGAGCCTTCTTAGCTACCTCGAAGCAGCCAATCGAGGTGCCGGCGGCCTCGGTACTGACACGCTCCGTTCGATCCGCACAGGGAGATAAAGCGAGAATTGATGCGCGAGCATGGTTCCCTAGGGAGCCTGAAGATCTAGAAATCACAGAACACGCGTTCGTGGTGGAAGGTGACGGGTACAACTATACCTTGGGAATCTTGACGCTGCCCGAGCGGGATCGCCAAGATGACTACGACGAAGACCTGTTAACACCCCTCACGGGCGTTCCCAGCTTTCGCTGAAGATGGTTGCAAGCCTGGCTGTTGGCGATATCGATCTGCATCATCCGAGCCCGTCGCTCAGTTTTGCCGGCAGGCCAGTGCTACTGCCTTCTCGCGAACCATAGACGGCTTAGCTCAATTTAATCTAATGACTCGTCTCTTCAGGGCCACCGAGAACACGAAGCTGATAATCAGTGATCGCTTGAAAGCGATGCTCAGCAAGGAGACGCAGACGCTCAAGTTCATTGCGAGATACACCGCCCGCTTGGGCTTGGTGATATCGCTTCAACGCCTCGACCGCCTCGGTGTACATCAGATGATCGGCGGGAAGCATCTTTCTGATATCTTTCATGACTGCCGCTCCAACGTATGCGCAAACGCCAATCCACGCTAGTGACAAACGCTGGCTTCTCCGAGGTTAGAATCATCGAAGGCTGCAGTGCGCCTCTCCACGCCCTCGGCTCAACGGTGCAGAGAAAGACGGCCTAGGCACATCCCCGCTCCATGTATCTTCCAACATGCTCTTAAATACTCCCGCGAGCCCTGGATGCTGACCTGTTGCTTGTAGCTGCTGAACTAGCGCCTTCTACTCAGCAGCTTCTTCAGCAGTCAAGATGAGATCGCAGTAACGTAGCCCCACATTAGCCTTGCTAAGCTGCGCTTTGAGGTCGTCCTGCATCGATAAACACCTGCATGCCCGCCTGGTTGGTCATCCTAACCATTCTGGCAATTGCTCGTCGAATCGACCAAAAAAGCCGCCCAGCGGGCGGACTCCTTGGATACGCGGAGCCGATAAAGCGCAAGCTCAACGAGCGACCCAACTCTCAACTTCATCAGCACCGTGCAGTCGCTTCCACTCTTCAGCTGACGATGACTGCCACCTTTGGTCTCGATGATTTCACCCGAGTATGGATTCTTGTAAAGCTTGACCTGGCGCGGCCGACGCGCTGCTTTCTCTGCGGATGCTGGTGCGGCACGGCGACCGGACTGTGGATCCAGCAGGCTGATTATGTCACTCAGACTGAAGCCGAACTCAGCAAGCAGCTCTCGCAGCTTTGTCTCAAACTGAATTTCTTTCGTCAGCTCAGAGCTGCCCTTCAATGCTTCGAGCTGCGTCGCTAACTACCGCTCAAGCTGACGGAATTCTGCCAACCTCGACACAGGTACCCCCCTTCAAACATCTGTTAATGGATGGGTTACGATCTTAAGTAATCAAACGCGGCTGCGCCTGAGCTGGTCGAATATAACTCCGGCGACGCACCCTAAATCCAATACCCGAGAAGGGCATGAAGTGGCTCAGCCCACAGCTTCAAGCGGAGCTTCTGCTGCAGGCTTTGCACTTACATCGGCAACAGAGCGAGCCGGGCCTTTGATGAAGGTATCAGGGAAAAACGATTGGATTTTCCGAATCGCATACCCTAAGTATTCATCCCTCTTCGCATAGTCCTTGCTGTACCGGCCTGACTCGGAATTGACCTTCCAGACTGGCTCGCCCGAGGAACGATCTAAGATCATCTCACCAGCTATGCGAGCCGGTTGCATACCGGTCATGCTTGGGTGGCCTAAGACCACTGGATCAGAAATGTCTTCTGCTACGAACAAGCTTCCGTCCTTACCTATCGCCCAGATCAACCATCGATTCGGATCCGCAGAAACCTCCGCAAACAACGATGCCAGCGGTTCGTCCTGGGCATCGAAAAACCGCTTCATCGATTTGTTGGTACCCTCGCCGGTCTTCGAAACCTCATCGGGCTTGATATAGTTGGGCGCCCGGAGGGCACCGTAATGCCTGTTCAAATGATCTTCGTAGTGATCATGCCGACGCTTCAGCGATTTCAGGAAAGCGTTGTAGAAATGCTGTTCGCCGATGTCTACAGTCGCGCTACCCTTCAGTACTTGTTCATCGAACCCCAGCAGAATCAGATCGGCATACACAGGATCGAAGCGATAGACGCCTGAGATTGCGTTCCCCAAGGGAATATCAGTCGCATCGAGCAGAACGCGGAAGACATGACGATTTCCCCAATGAAAATCTAGCTGCCACTGAAGCCGGGCGAGATGATTGGTAAGGAATCGCACTTTTTCTTCAGCCCACATCTCCATACGTAGCGCATCGACGACATGGTTACCTTCCAGCGTCGTATCTCCCACTTGATAGGGAGCTTTGTGCTCCAGTACATCATCACGCACTCGATGAATCGAGGAGAGCTTGATGTCGCAGCGGAATGCCTCGGTAGTGATAGCGACCTTTTCCATCCACGCCACTACCTCAGCAATGATCCGATCGGCAGTTGCACGTGCGAAGGCATAGGGCAGTCGCGCCTTCTTGTCCACAGGGACGATGGACACGTCAGGGATAATGACTTCTTCCCATTCCTCATCAAGATTACGCACGCGCATCACCAGTGCACAGCGATCCCTTAACTTGCGCTCCGCACCAGCGCCGATGAGTTCGCCAACGGTGGTGAGCTCCGCGCGTGCATAAGGGCCGACCCGGTCATCGTGCACGTACACCCAATTGGAGTTGCCTCGAAAATCATAACCGAGAGCGGTTATCGCGTGCTGCCCCATGAAAGACAGTTTCTTTCGAGTGACCTCACCCTGATCGTTCTTTACTACCTTGAGCCTATAGACATCACCCGTCAGCATGACGGACAGGTCACTATCAATGTACGCGGTGACAAAACCTTTGAACCATGCCGGGGATCTGGAGGTGAGGTTGGCATCGTGGTAGCGCATGCCTTCGACATCCAGGGCTCGCAGAATCTGCTTGTTGCTCAACCCAAGGTTAGGGAATCCGTTGCTTGATCCACGAACGTAGTTGAGGGCTGCGGTCGTGATCTCGCTGCATGAACGAACGTCTTTGACACAACGACTTGGCAGGCTGTGCAGAGCTGTCCAGATTGCAGTGGTCGCACACGCGGCCACAACTTTGTCCTGCTCCTGGAAGGCGATCGACTCGACGTGAAGCTTCACGCCGAACAAGTCTACGTCGTAGCGCTTCGAGAGCTTGCGCTTACTACCCGCGCCCTCAGCTGTGTCACCCAGGCGACGCAGACAGGTTTTGCCCACGAATGTCTTGGTGAGTGGCTTGATGATCATGAACCCGAGGTAATGTTTCTGCAGCCAGGTGGCGTCCTTCGCTTCCTGGCGCCCGTCATCCAAGGTCTCAACGATGGGCTTGCCATGCAGAAGGGCGTCAACGATCTCATGCTTTAGTGAGCAGCTAAAGAAGTGCAACCGAGCACACTGGTAACCGTCATTGCCGAAGCGACCGACGTAGAAATTGGAATAGTCTTCCATGAAGTCACGATCAATGTACTTCGGCTCCAGCAGGATCGTGCTCTCCTTATCCTTGGGCGGATTCGGATTGAACTGAGAGAGGTATCGGAAGATGTAGTTGATCTGCGACTTGTGGAAGATGTCAGCATGATCGTAGCCAAAGCACTCATGAATCAACGCCGCGAGTGTCGGCTCGGCAAATTTGGAAATTAGGTATGGAGTCATTATGGTCGCGCAAAAAAAAGCAGCCTGCCGGCTGCCTTTTTTGTAGAGGTCGAAATTACAGGCTGCAGGTCTTGGCAAGCAGTTCGCGGGTCACTTCTTGTGTTTTGAACTCATGGGCCAGGCGCTTGTTGAACGCATCAGATCTCTCACGCGTTTGACGAAGGCGCTCCTCTCGGTCGGCACCCATGCGGTTACGTGCTTCTGCTACCAAACGATCCAAGCTCATCTTCAGTCCCCCCAACGGAAAATTTTTTGCAGCCTGCGGTCATCGCACCTCTGCGACCACCAGAACTCCACCACTCCAACACGTTTGCCACTGACATGCTTGAGCTACGTAGCGTCAGACCGAGCAAAGGCTTCCAGGTTCAGACGATTACGTACGGAGATCTTGGGCTGAATCCCAACGGCTTATGGCTCACTTCACTAGCGTGGACAGGCTCATCAACGATGAGCTGCTAGGAGCCCCGGCGCGTTAGACAAAGTAATTGTGGCACAGAGCCTTCAACCAGAGCGAGATAATTTATACACTTACAGTGTAAGTATTTTTACTATTTCGAGTTAGAAATCGAAACATAACGCCGATATTTGACTTATTTCAAAGATTTTTGATGCGATTTCATGATGTTACGCAAACCATACTAAGTGAGAAATATTTTCACTTGCATCGTTAACTCGGATGCTGCCGCTATCAACTAGCCTTGAATCGCCAACGCCTGTCTTGCGGGTTCGACATTTACAATAGACCGTCCAAAGCTCGTCCACAGGCGTCGTGAAACGACGACTCATCATCTCCCAACGCATCCGCCAGCTTGTATCCACCGGCACGCTTACCGAACGCATCCTCCCCTTCCCCATCTACCATTCACCGCATCGAGCACACCCATCAGTTTTTCACTGACCACGGGCTGAGCCACCGCGAACAGGTCACCCGTGATTTCGTTCGGCTGACTGAGGTCGAGCAGCACCTCCGCCTTGCTATAGCGGTAACGGTAAACACGCTCCACTCCATCTTGCGCTGCCTTTGTCAGCAAACGCGTGTCGTCCGTTGGTATGCCAGCTCGACCAGGACGCCGCCGGAGTACTTCGTCTCGTCCGGATTGAACATGCCCGTTCGGATGCTCACTCGCAGCGGTATGATTCTGCCATTTTTTTCGCAGCGAAGTTAGCCAGCTTCGCCAAGGTCTTTATCGAGGCAATGCCAACACCGGCCGGGATACCCGTTCGCCGATAGACCTCGGCCCGGATCTGCCGCCCCAGGCGCTCGAGATCGCGGGGCATGGCCGGGTTTAGACCATCCTCACCTGCGGCTCGGAACCAGCCCCCCCTCCCCTCCCTTCAGAAGAGTCAGCCGAAAGGGTTGAACATGCAACTTAGTTAAGGCTGCAACCAGCATTACAAGCTGTAGTCTCGCCTTGTCATCGGATAAAGAATCCCGCGCTCCAACTTTCAGCCTCGGTCATCAATACCCGCCATCGGGCTAAGAAGCTCGGGGGCGAGCCAGATTGAGTCGAAGCGGCTGCGCTGTCGGCTGTCCACTTAAATTTAAGTACGCAACATATCTTGGCATCGCAGGCCCGGATACCAACGGCCATCGCGCTGACTGATGGTGGCTGGCATCCAATTAAGCCAACAATGGGATCACCAATCGGGCTCAGGCTCTGTACTCAAATGAATCGACATAACCAGCGCACGACGATAATGCAGAGGGGTAGCGTTCAATTCTAAGGACAGTAGTCGGTCGGCGGCACCACGCAAAGCGTCAACCCGCTCGCGGGGTACTGCTATATACGCAACCAACCGTGTCCCGTTTGCTGTCATAGACCCTATTCCTCTGGGTGGCTCTATGTCTTGCATTAAACGAGGATCTGCATAGAGCTGGCACTCGACCTCCGGGTATTTGAACCCCTCTGGGTAGAGCACTTCGCCCTTCAGCGTCAGGATCATATGTTCGTGATATTGACCTTCATTAGCCCTCGAATTATTGGGCAGAGCTAGGCTGAACGACCAGGTAAAGTCCCACCCCGACAGCTTGATTTGATAGAGGGTTCGTTGCGTTACGAGTCTCGGACGGCCTCGCCGAGAGTTGGATTTTTTCTGGACGGTACGGGGCATAGCTACCTCCACCGAGCTACCTAGAGGGAGGGATTAGCTGAACGCTTGCTGATCCCAAAAGCATAGCAGCCGGTTGTGAGCGCCTTTCGGACTATTTGATGGGCAAGCTGATGGGACATGATTGTGGCTTCATCGAGAAAAACACTTGCTTGGCTGCTTAGCTGTGCAGGCGGAAGTGGGCAAACTTAATCGCTGCTTCGGTCAAAGTCGGTCGCCCACTGCATGTCAATAAACCCCGGTTGATCGAAAGGTCTGCCGGGGTTTTCTTTTGGCTGCCGTCAGTCACGCCAATTGTTAGACTGCGCTGATTTGGCGCCCGTGAAGCGCCTCGCGTATTCAAAAGGAACACCCTCGAATGTCAGCCCTCTCAGCTTTGCTCAACACCTACCGCACCGCCTCAATAAGCGAGCGAGAAAAAGGCACGTACTTCGAAGAATTGATTTGCACCTATCTGCGCAACGAGGCGACGTACCGCGATTTGTATGAGCAGTTGTGGACATATTCCGACTGGGCTAAAGAACAAGGGTTAGACGGTCGCGACACCGGCATTGACCTCGTAGCCAAAACCCATGGCACCGGCGAGTTTCACGCCATTCAGTGCAAATTCTACGCAGACAACTACCGCATCCAGAAAAGTGACATCGATAGCTTCTTTACCGCATCTGGCAAAAAACCTTTCACCCATCGCGTTATCGTCACCACCACCAACAACTGGAACGAGCACGCCGCCGACGCCCTACAAAACCAGCAGCCGCCAGTTAGCAAGATTGATCGGCAAGACCTGGAAAAGAGCCAGATTGACTGGGCGCGCTATCAGCCCAATCAAGCCGTAGCCTTCAAAGCTAAGAAGCAGCTGCGTGATCACCAGAAGCGCGCCCTGCTTTCAGTTGCCAGCGGACTGCAAAATGCCGATCGAGGCAAGCTGATCATGGCTTGCGGTACGGGTAAAACTTTCACCAGCTTGAAGATTGCTGAGCAGTTGGCTGGTGCGGGTAAGCGCGTGCTGTTTTTGGTGCCCAGCCTATCACTGCTGTCGCAATCCCTGACCGAGTGGACGCAAGAGAGTGAGACCCCGCTACACAGCTTTGCCGTGTGCTCCGACAGTGACGTAGGCAAGAAGCGCAAGAAAGACGACGACGCCGTACAAACCTTTGCCCACGAACTGCGCTACCCGGCTACCACCGAGCCCGATAAGTTGGCCGCCGAGATGCTCAAGCGCCACGACGACCAGCACATGAGTGTGGTGTTCAGCACGTACCACTCTATTGCCGTGATCAGTGACGCCCAACACCAGCATAGTCTGGCCGACTTCGATCTGATCATCTGCGACGAAGCCCACCGCACTACCGGAGCCACTTTTGGAGACGATGACGAGAGCGCCTTCGTTAAAGTTCACAACGCCAATTACATCCGTAGTGCCAAGCGTCTCTACATGACCGCTACGCCCCGTATTTACAGCGATATGGCAGAAGCTAAGGCGGAGCAAGAAAATGCCAAGCTATATGGAATGAATCAGGAGGAGTGGTACGGAAAAGAGCTGTTCGTCATCACCTTCAGCGAAGCAGTAAAGGCAGAGCTGTTGGTCGATTACAAAGTGCTGGTGCTGGCCATGGATGAAAAGCACATCAGTAGCCGTCTGCAAAAATTGCTTGCCGATGACGACAACCAAATCAAGTTAGAAGACGCGGCAAAAATCATTGGCTGCTGGAAAGCCCTGAGCAAACAAGATACACGCGAAGACCTCGTAGACGATGGCGACCCCATGCGCCGCGCCGTGGCTTTCTGCCAAGTGATCGAGTACCAAAGGTTCGCCAAAACCCATAAGGTTAGCTCAAAGAACATCGCCAGCATGTTTGATCAGGTAGTTGAAGCCTACAAAGCCAGCAACCCGGAGAACACCGACACCGCGGCCACGCTAATCTGCGAGGCCTCCCATGTGGACGGCGGCATGACTGCGAGCCAGAAAGAAGCCGAACTCGACTGGCTCAAAGGAGAAGTACCCGACAATACCTGCCGCATCCTCAGCAACGTGCGCTGCCTGTCTGAAGGCGTAGACGTTCCCGCTTTGGACGCGGTGTTGTTCCTCACCCCGCGCAACTCACAAGTAGACGTGGTTCAATCGGTTGGCCGCGTAATGCGCAAGGCCGAAGGCAAGAAGCGTGGCTATGTGATTCTGCCGGTCGTTATCCCCTCGGGTATGGCTCCCGAAGAGGCGTTAAACGACAACAAAACCTACAAGGTCGTCTGGCAAGTGCTGCAAGCACTGCGCTCGCACGATGATCGCTTCGACGCCATGGTCAACAAGCTCGACCTGATAGGCAGTGACCCGGCCAAGATGGAAATCATCGCCGTTACCGAAAAGATCAACAGAAAAACCGACCGCAGCAACACCGGTAAAGACAACGGCAAGGCAACCTTTGGCATTGGTGGCGGGGGCGGCAAATATGATTTCGGCCCCGCGCCTGAGCAGTTCGGCTTAGAGTTTGAGATTGGCGAAATCGAGCGCGCCATCTATGCCAAGGTGGTGCAAAAGTGTGGCAATCGCAGCCACTGGGAAGATTGGGCCAACGACATAGCCAAGATTGCCCGCACCCATATCACCCGCATCACCAGCATCATTGAAGACGAAGCCAACAACCGTGAGCGCGAAGCCTTCTTTAGTTTTGCCGGTGAACTGCGTGACGACCTGAACGACAGCATAAGCGACAGCGAAGTGGTCGAGATGCTGGCTCAGCACCTGATCACAAAACCGGTGTTTGACGCGCTGTTCGAGGGTTACAGCTTTGCCAGCAACAATCCCATCTCTCGTGCCATGCAAAACGTCCTAGACGTGCTGCAAGAGCACCGCCTGGACAAAGAAGCCGACACCCTCCAGCGCTTCTACGACAGCGTGAAGATGCGCGCCGATGGTATCGACAGCGCCGAGGGCAAACAGAAAATCATCGTCGAGCTGTATGACAAGTTCTTCCGTAACGCCTTCCCGCGCATGACCGAACGCCTAGGCATCGTCTACACCCCAGTGGAGGTGGTGGATTTCATCATCAACAGCGTCAACGACATCCTGCAAAGTGAGTTCGGCCAAACGCTAGGCAGCGATGGTGTGCATATCATCGACCCCTTCACTGGTACTGGCACTTTCATAACTCGCCTGTTGCAAAGCGGCCTGCTCAGCAAAGAGCAGCTACAGGCCAAATATCAAGGGCAAATTCACGCCAACGAAATCGTCCTGTTGGCCTATTACATTGCCGCCATCAATATCGAGGCTGTTTATCACAGTATTGTCGGGGGCGCGTACCAACCCTTTGAAGGCATCTGCTTAACCGACACCTTTCAGCTCTATGAAAAAGACGACCTAGTCAGTGAGCTGCTGGTGGACAACAGCGCTCGCCGCACCCGCCAAAAAGCGCTGGATATTCGCGTGATCATTGGCAATCCTCCATATTCAGTTGGGCAGGCCAGCGAGAACGACAACAACTCCAACATTGCCTATCCACTACTCGACAGCCGTATTCGTGACACCTATGCAGCTAAGTCAAAGGCAAAACTCGCAAAGGGGCTTTACGACAGCTATATCCGCGCTATCCGCTGGGCTTCTGATCGGATTGGCGACAGTGGCGTGATTGGGTTTGTCACCAATGCGGGCTTTCTGGAGGCCACTACTGCTGACGGTTTACGCAAGTGTTTGGCGGATGAGTTCAGCAGTATCTATGTGTTTCATCTGCGCGGAAATCAGCGTACTTCAGGCGAATTATCGCGCAAGGAAGGTGGAAAGATTTTCGGCAGTGGTAGTCGCGCCCCGATTGCTATTTCACTACTGATCAAGAATCCTGCGGCCAAGCAACGCGGGCAAATACATTGGCATGACATTGGCGACTACCTGAGCCAAGCGGAGAAGCTTGAGAAGATCAGTGCCTTTGCCAGCATCGATGGGATCACAGCCGCCAATGCCTGGCAGTCCGTCACCGCTGACGAACATGGGGACTGGGTAAATCAGCGCGATGACAGTTTTGGTGAGTTTATTGCGCTAGGCGATAAGAAGGGCGCTGCAGAGAAAATTTTTGAAAATTTCTCGCAAGGAGTGCTCACTGCCCGTGACGCATGGTGCTACAACGCCAGCAAGTCTGGCTTAGCGTCCAACATGAAAGGGATGATTGATTTCTATAATGCAGAGGTGATGCGCTTTAACGTCGCCTATGTCGGCTTGGATAAGAAAGTCCGTGAGGCTAAGACGGAAGGTTTTATCAATACCGATCCAATGCAAATCAGCTGGACTCGGGCACTCAAACAAGAGTTTGCCAAAGATCGGCATTTCACCTTTGAATCTGACTGCTTAGTTCCAAGTCTCTATCGTCCTTTTACCAAACAGTGGATTTACTTCAACCGTCGCTTTAACGAAATGGTCTACCAAATGCCACGGATCTTTCCTAAGGATGGAGCGGAGAATCAGGTAATTATGGTCAAGGCCAAGTGGTCACAGGGTCAGATTGCATTAATTACTGATCGCATTCCTGGCTTCTCTCCTGATGGCGGAGAGCAGTGCTTCCCGCTCTATCTTTATGACAGCCCCGAAGATCAAGCCAAGGCCAGTGCAGCAGAACCTGGCCTGTTTGACGCGCCAGCAGCATCCCGCGCTAGCACTCGTCGCGACGCCATCACCGATGAAGGTCTGGCACATTTCAGCAACGCCTATCCGGGCGAGATCATCAATAAGCAAGACCTGTTCTATTACGTCTACGGCCTGCTGCATTCTCAGGAGTACCGCGACAAATACGCCGATAACCTCAGCAAAGAGTTACCGCGCATACCCGCGGTAAAGGCTGCTGCTAACTTTTGGGCCTTTTCAAAGGCTGGCCGTGCGCTCGCTGAATTACACCTAGGCTATGAAACTGTACCCATGTACCCCGCCAACGTGCAAAGCACTGCCTGCGGTGGCAGTGATTACTACGTAACCAAGATGAAATACGGCAAGAAGGGCAAGGAAAAAGACCTCAGCACTTTGCACTACAACGCAAAAATAACAGTAACCGGCATTCCGTTAGAAGCCTACGAGTACGTGGTAAACGGCAAGCCCGCACTGGATTGGATCGTCGAACGTCAATGCGTCAGCACCCACAAAGACAGCGGCATCATCAACGACGCCAACGACTGGGCCATAGAAACTATGAACAATCCCCGCTACCCGTTGGAGTTATTCCTGCGCGTGGTCACGGTGAGCCTGGAGACGATACGAATTGTACGAGGCCTTCCACCTTTAGATATCAGCACCAACGACAGGCCCAAAGTTCGTGGCGTTGACGAGCTAAAATCCGCCATCATCGGGAATTGGAAGAGTTTGCCCGCCGCCACTACGGCTTTGGAGATTATCGATGCTATTTGGGGTGGTAAGCTAAAGGCGCAAAGCTGGCGAGTCGGAGATATTCTGGGGATGCTGGACAAGACTGAGCTAACCCCAGATGTAGTCGCAGCATTGGCGATATTGGTTCAATCCGAATACGCGATCTTCCGTGCCTCCGCCGAGTTCATTGATGAAGAAGATCAACGTCACGAACTCTCTAACGAAGATTTCCAGAGGGTTCTTGACGTAGACACCGTTTTGCATCCTGTGACGCGCGAGGAGGTCGACCGTGCATCGGAACGTACTGTGCCATTCTTGGAACTTAAAACGGATCTTTTTGGAGGGCGGTTGCAGTGAGCACCCATGAAGAATCCCTCGCTTTTCTACGCGCTCGTGTCGCTGGCTCACCGATGGAGGCTCGAATTGACTTCATTTTTGCTCAAAATCACGAAGCAAGAGTCAATGCGCTCCAACGCTCGGTGGACTTTGCCTGTAATTGGCTTGTCGAGCACCGGAACAAAATGCAGAAGGATGACAATGAAGATTTGTTGACTATTCAGATCTGTGGTCAGCTTCATGGCTCGGGATATCAGGTAGAGCATGATGCCTCCATCGGTGGTCACTGTGATGTAGTGGTTCGAGGGGATTGTGGCTTCCTATGGCTGGCGGAAGCTAAAAAACACAGTGGTTATGCATGGTTGGATAAAGGCTTTAGGCAACTTTCTACACGATACTCGTCGGGCCTTTTCGGCCAGGATCATGGGGAAGTTTTTATCTATTGCTTTGTTAAAGATGCCAAAACAATGTTAGAGAAATGGAAGTGCGAACTGGTTGCTCGTAACCCTGAGGTGACCGTTAGTGAAGATAAGGGTG
>Ga0207696_1000637_pt1 | contig 25484 bp, 32 predicted proteins | sample KBSS54metaG_FD_184403 | JGI IMG/M metagenome (GOLD analysis project Ga0207696, IMG submission 184403) | Switchgrass rhizosphere microbial communities from Kellogg Biological Station, Michigan, USA - KBS S5-4 metaG (SPAdes) (version 2) | ecosystem: Host-associated > Plants > Roots > Rhizosphere >...
GGATTGCAGAGCAGGTGCTCCTATGACTGGTAAAGCGAGAATGGCGAGATATCGCCGGTTCATCCCCGTCATCTTCTCTGTAATCATCATCGGGTTCGTTGGCAAGCTATGGTATGACAACGCCAACCTCACAGAGCGCAACAACCGTCTGCGTGAGCAATTCATTCTGGCGAATGAGCGGAATATGAAGTTTGCTGAGGGCTTAGGGCCGATTACGAAGCGACTCGATAGCCTGGCAACAACGCTCGATGAAGAAAGCCGCAGGCGCTCTACCGCCGAGACCCGAGCTAACTCATTGCAGAAAGAAAACGAGTTCCTCCGCTCCAGCAAGCAGTGCTCAATAGCAATCGATCCTAGTGCTGTTGATAAAGCTAACAAGGAAGGCGGAACAGTGATAATTCAGGCTGCGCCGGCAGGTGAGTGATGATCAACTTCCCATTTAGCTGGCGAACCATGCTGTTCGGCGTCTTAATTGTGATTCTGATTTTGGTCTGCAGGCTAGCCATTTACTACCACGGTAAATACGTTAGTGCTGACAGCCTTGCAACCGAGCGCCAACAGACGATTGATGACATGCAAGTGCGTCAGCGTGATGTTGCCGCGCTTGATGCCAAATACACGAAGGAGTTAGCTAGTGCAAAGGCTGAAAATGATGCTTTGCAGCGCAAGCTTGATCGCGGTGGTCGGGTGCTCGTCTCAGGCAACTGTACGAAGCAGGCCGCCGGCACCGCCAGCCTGGACAATGGATCCACCGTCGAACTCTCTCCAGTTGCTGGACGAAACGTTCTCGGTATCCGAGCCGGAATTAAAAGCGATCAGTCAAAAATAGCCGCATTGCAGCAGTACATCAGAGATCAATGCCTGAGGTGACAAACCCCAAGAAGATCCACCCCAGCTAACAAGGCAACATCAGCCTCGCCATTGTGCGGGGCTTTTTTATGCAACAAACCTCCGCGCGTCGCAGCGCATATCACTCCCGAGTCTTTCAGAAAGCTGAGCCTGAGAAATGCCGTATAGGTGCGGACCTCTCGGGGCGGCTTTTCTGTGCGAACAGGCTCATCTTTCTAAAAGGTATCCGTAATGCAATTAGTAGAAATCAAGAAGCTCGACCTGGTCACCAATACCGTAGCAATAGCGGACGGGGTGGGGCGAGATCATGACACTATCATCAAGCTGGTTGACCGTAATAAAGCAGACCTTGAAGAGTTTGGAACTGTCGGATTTGAAATCCGTAAGTCTGGCGGCAAGCCATTGCGCATTGCCTTACTGAATGAGCAGCAAACCACGCTGCTGATCACCTACATGCGTAATAACGATGTGGTGCGAGTATTTAAAAAGAGGTTGGTTGCTGAGTTCTTCAAAATGCGCAGCACTCTCGCCGCGCAGAAGATTGACCGTAATTCTGCCCGCCTCGAATACAAGCCCATGACCGACGCTATCAAACACGAGCGTGAAGCCCAGGGTAAGCAGATAGCCCCGCATCACTTCAGCAATGAAGCCGACCTGATCAACCGTCTGGCGCTGGGAATGACGGCAGCTAAGTTTCGCGTGTATCACGAGATCGGGAAGAAAGAAGCCATCCGCGATTACCTGACGCCTGAGCAGATTCACTGCATCACAGAACTGCAACGCGCCAATACGGTATTCATCAGCATGGGTTGGGACTTCGAACAACGCAAAGAAGTGCTCAAAGGCATGTTCGAACGTAACCATCGCCAGCCACTGATTGAAGAGCAGCACACGCTGGCAGCATAGCCGGCTCAAAAATGAGCCCGCTGATTATCAAAGGAAAAGAGAGCCTCTTTCACAACGGCTTTCATCACAAGGCGCATTTACGAGTGCGCCTGATGATGAGATTTAAATCTGAGACCTATCCAGCAACCCCAGCCAGTCTTCAAGCTGGACTTTTATCATAGATGTAATGTGGGTGAAGCACTCCAAAGGCTCAAGGAAGTGCACATCTTCTCTGTCAAAATCGTTTGGCCCGATAATAAGCTCGAAGTTTTCGCCGCCTCTATGCCGAAGGGCTTCTTTGATGTGCTCTTCTGAAAAGTGTATGTAACCACTAGTCTTCTTATAGACATTGATAACCCAAGGGTTAACTCTACTCACCCGGCGAGCAAGATAATTATCTGTCATTGGCTGGTTATCATCTGCCTTCATCTTGCTGATAATCTTTCCATTCAAGACATCCTTAGAAAATTTGATTCTATCTTTGGAGAAGAAGCCAGCGTAAAGGCGTAGCGAGTTGTCTAATTGCATCCGAACTAAAGCTAATGCACATAAAGAGTTTCGGTCCCTAAGCATTGCCTTGAAGCCGGAAGTTAAAGCGCAACTTCTTCTTGCAATACCTATAGCCATAAAGAAATCATAACTAAAGTCCTTGTTAGCCATATTTAAGAACAGGCATTTAATCTCTTCATCTGCACGATCTAGTTCTTTCATTAACTCAAGATATCTTTCGTCTTTGCTTTTCATGAATGCATTCCAATTGATATTAACCAAACCATTAAGGCACAGATAACTATGGCAACACCAGATTGGGAGGCCATCGAGTCGGCTTACCGGGCTGGCTCTTTGTCCATACGCGCTATAGCTGATAAGCACTCCGTAACAGAAGGCGGCATACGCAAGCGAGCCAAGCAGAACGGCTGGCAGCGAAACCTCACAGAGAAAGTGAGAGAGGCCACCAAAACAAAACTGGTACGCAGTGAAGTACGCATAACCGGTACGCAGAAAGAAGTGCGTACTGATGAAGAAATTATCGAAGAGGCTGCTGATGAGGCGGCCTCTGTGGTACTGGCTCACCGTGAGGGATTAGCAGCATGGCGTGGCATTACCAACAAGCTCCGCGATTTCCTCGAGGATGCTGAAATCACCGAAGACAATCACGCATCAATGTCACGCTCTATCACTGCCGGCGTCGACGCGCAGATTAAGGTGATTAACGCCGAGCGCAAGGCCTACAACCTTGATAGTGAGGAAGGCAATAAGACGGTCGATGACGTGTCTAACCTGATGGACTCATTGTCTCAGGGGGCATAATGAAACCTGAGCACATCGCGCTTCTGCGTGACAAACTCTGGCGTCTGAATAATCTCTACTGGATTACCGACAAAGAAGGCAAGCCGGTCCGGTTCAAAATGACTCCGGAGCAGCTCGAGTATTTCGAGGGCATGCACACTCGCAACATCATCCTGAAGGCACGCCAGCTAGGATTTACGACCGAAGTCTGCATTATCCAACTCGACGCCGCTTTGTTCGAAGCTGCTAAGTGCGCCCTGATCGCCCACACCCTCAACGATGCCAAGCGCTTGTTTCGCGAAAAGGTCAAATACGCCTACGACCGCCTTCCAGCAGAAATCAGGGCGGCCAATCCGGCGAGCAATGATTCGGCGGGAGAGCTGGTATTCAAAAAGGGCGGGTCACTCTACGTCAGCACATCATTCCGTGGCGGCACACTGCGTTTCCTGCACGTTTCCGAATTCGGGAAGATATGCGCTAAGTTCCCCGACAAAGCCCGTGAGATTGTCACTGGTGCTTTTGAAGCGGTATCCAGCGATTGCTTCACTACCATTGAGAGCACCGCAGAGGGCCGGGCCAGTTACTTCTTTGACTACTGCCAGGCTTCTGAGAAAGCTCAGTTGCAGGGGAAGACGCTTTCCAATCTCGACTGGAAGTTTTTCTTCTTCTCCTGGTGGAAGAATCCACAGTACGCAATTGACCCGGTAGAAGCGTTGCCGCAGCGCCTGGTTGATTACTTCGATGAGATGGAAGCCAAGCACGGGGTCATTCTCAACGAGCGCCAGAAAGCCTGGTACTTCGCCAAAGAGAAAACGCTGGGCGACGACATGAAGCGGGAATATCCAACTATCCCCGCTGAAGCATTCCAGCAATCCGTTGAAGGTGCTTACTACGCCAAGCAGTTCCGCTGGCTCTATACCAACAAACGTATTGGCACCTTGCCTGATAACTCACATCTACCGGTTCACACGTTCTGGGATATTGGTGTGGGCGACTCAACGGCTATCTGGTTCGTGCGCGAAGTTGGCGAAGAGTTTCACATCATCGACTACTACGAAAACTCCGGTGAAGGCTTACGCCACTACATGAAGGTGCTAAAAGACCGTGGATATGAATACGGTGAGCACTGGGGGCCGCACGATATTGAAAACCGCGAGTTTGGTTCTGATGCTAAGTCCCGCAAAGAGCTGGCGCGCGAAGGGTACGAAATCGACGGCCAGACCTACTCCATGACGTTCAAAGTTGTGCCGAAAACCGGCGTTGATACCGGCATTGAGTCCGTGCGTGAAATCCTGCCTAAGTGCGTATTCGATGAAGAGAAGTGCGCAGAAGGCATCACTCATCTCGAAGGTTATCGCAAAGAGTGGGACGACAAGCGCGGCTGCTGGAAAGACAAGCCACTTCACGATCACACATCACACGGCTCGGATGGGTTCCGCTACTTCGCTGTTGCGAAGAACAACCACAAGTCAGTCGGCGCAATCTTCTTCTAAGGAGCACCAGTGAGTGAATTAACAATCGAGGCGCAACTCCTCGTTAACGCCCTTACTGATGCTATAGGGCGGCAGCGCATGCTGTACGCAGGCATGAATGGCAACACCAAGAGAACAAAGCTGTGGGATGAGTTTGGTTATCCTGAGCAACTCACCTTTGATAACTTTCACCGGCAATACCGCAGGGGATCAACTGGCTTTGCAGCCGTACATAAACTGCTGGATTCCTGCTGGGTGGATAAGCCAACGATCATTGATGGCGACGAATACCGAGAGTCGACCAAGACAACTGACTGGGAGAAGTCAGTAGCCAAGCTGATGAAGAAGCACTGGGCAAAAATTAAAGATGCTGATCGCCGAAATATGGTTGGTCGGTACTCTGCTCTGCTTATTCAGGTCAGGGATAGCCGGGACTGGAGTGAGCCTGTAGATATCGCAGCCGTTAAGCGTCTTGGCTCAAAAGCTCTGGTGAAGCTAATCCCGGCATGGGAAGCGCAGATTACGCCCGGCAATACGGATGTGGATACGCATTCTGAAACCTACGGACAGCCGGTCAGTTATCACTTCAACGAGCAACCGGTTGGGGATGATAAAGCGACTGGAAGCCCGCGCGCTGTTCAGGTGCATCCCGATCGCATCATCCTGCTATGCGAGGGCTCTGAGGACGAAAACATCCTTTCGGGCATCCCTCTTCTTGAGCCCGGGTATAACGACCTGCTGGATATTGAGAAGACGAAAGGCGGTAGTGCTGAAGGTTTCCTTAAGAATGCCAGCCGTCAGCTAGGAATCGCGTTCGACAAAGAGACCGATATGGGCAGCCTTAAAAAAGCAGCCATTGAAGCCGGGTTTAAAGACCTTGGAGAGGCTTTAAACGAAAAGGTAGTGAAGATGAACCGGGGTACTGATTCGGCTTTGGTGATGCAAGCAGGAACACCATCGGTTCTTTCAGTCGCCGCGGCTGACCCAACACCAAGCTGGACAGTATCGGCTAACCAGTTCTGCGCAACGATTCAATGTCCGTTCAATATCCTGTTCGGTAAGCAGACTGGCAACCTTGCCTCTGAAGAAGACAAAACGGCGTGGGCTACGCGTTGCAATGGTCGCCGATGGGGCTTCATGAGTGACGTGGTGACGCGAGTCATTGAGCGCTTCTGGACGATTGGCATCATCGACCCACCATCAACCGGCGAGGTCACACTGGCATGGTCTGATCTGCTTGCACCAAGTGAGAAAGAGAAGATCGCCAACATGCAGGCCCTGGCTGAAGTTGCACAGAAAACTCAGCAGGCATTCGGCACATCGGCAGTTGAGGCGAATGAGATTCGCGCTGCTGGTGAGCTTGAGCCAATTAAAGAAGCAGCAACACCCGACCCTGAAGCCAAACAAACCGATAAGGACCCGCTGACAGATGACGATGACAGCGAAAACCCGAATCGGGACGCCAATAGTACCCCGCAACAAAGCTGACCCGACGCAATCCGCCCGGCCTGTTAACCGGATGTTTCGTGACATCGAGAATCGCTACTTCCAGATTAAGGTGGCGCTGAAGAAGCTATTTGATGAGCGCCTGACCGGGCAGGATAGGGCGAGCAACACGCAGAGCTATGCGGTGCATGGCGATGTGATTTATCAGGTGAATGCCGGCACGTACATCTACGACATGTCAGCGATACAACTGGCTGACCTGCTGCAGCGCGTCCAGCTCATCCTTGATGATTATCTGCTTGAAGGCGGCAGCAACAGCCTGTGGGCGCTGCAGTACGTCGCTGCAGAGTATGAGCGCGGCACTCATCAGGCTTTCACCAATCTGTCGGTGCAGTCGCCCATCTATGAGCAGCAGACGACGCTTCAGCATCTGCTCAGTTCGGCTGCATACCAGAATCAGGTGGCAGCAGCGTACGTTTCTACCTATAGCGACTGGCTGCTTGAGTCCGACCGGGCGCGTGGTGACCTGGCTAACGTGATAGCCGATTCGATAGGACGCGGCATCAACCCAAAAGAAACTGCTCGCATCATCAGTCAGCGGCTTGACGTCTCAATGGCCCGAGCCAAGAACATGGCGCAGACAGAGCAGGTCGGAGCGCTACGCAAGGCTCAATGGCAGGAAACTGACTGGGCGCGGGAAAGGTTAGGGTTGAATACTGCAGTGCTCTGGCTATCGGCGCTCAAGCCTACAACGCGATCGTGGCACGCAGCCAGGCATGGCAGGACCTACACCACTGAAGAGGTTGAAGCCTTCTACGCCGAGAATGGTAACCGCTATCACTGCTACTGCAGCCAGATACCGGTCATTCTCGATGATAGCGGCAAGGTGGTTAACGCCGGCTTGATTGAAAAGCTTTCCGCCGAACGCCAGCAGTGGACTAAGGCAGCTTAAATCCCCTTAATAACGAGGAAGCAGCATGAAACGCAATCGCGTTAACGTGTTGTCCGTCGTCAACTCTGCGTCAAACATCACAACCGAAACCATCAACGGCAGGCCACACATTGTGGTCCGTGGCGTCACGCCTATCGTTGACGACATCGTGATGAACGGCAAGTTGTATACGGCAGCAGAAATCGCAAAAGGCTACAAAACCCTTGAGCGCACTCCAATGCCTTTAGGGCATCCAAAAGTTGACGGCAAGCACGTCTCAGCCCGCGATGTTCAGGCTGTCAATGAATACCACGTAGGTGCATGGCTGCAGGATGTTGAGCATAAGGACGGCAAAGTATCTGGCGACATGTACGTTGATCGCCGCTATGCCGAATCAACTGAGAAGGGCCAGCGGCTGGTCAATCGACTTGATGACATGGCAGCGCGTAAAAATGTTGAGCCAATCCACATTTCCACAGGGCTTCTTTACTCCGGTATTGCCGCTAATGGCGAGTCAAAGGGCAAGAAGTACCGCGAAATCGTCACCAATATGATGTTTGACCACGTAGCCAACCTGCTTGACGAGCCGGGAGCTGGCACACCAGAGGAAGGCGTGGGCATCTTCGTCAACTCCGATGGCTCCGAGCAGGAGCTGGAAGTGGTGAATCTGGCTGAAGCCGAGACGCCCGATACTGATTTACCGCAAGACCCCGCACTTAAAACACTATTCAACCAGCTAAAGGCGTTTTTCAGCGCCAACAGCAATTCCGTCAAAGAGGAAGCAAACCCGATGAAAGAACTCATCACCAATGCGCTGAAAGCGAAAGGCATCGACGTTGAAGGTAAGTCCGATGCTGAGCTGATGGACGCTTACAACCAGATGGCAGCTGATGACGCTAAAGCGAAAGCCGAAGCCGATGAAAAGGCCAAGAAAGAGAAAGAAGAGGCTGATAAGAAAGCCAAAGAGACGGCAACGAACAGCGAACAAGCCCCGGCATGGTTCAAGCCGTTTGCCGACAAACTGACCACCATTGAAAGCGGCCTGGCGGTTAACGCCGATAAAGAAAAGGGCGAAAAGCGCACTGCCGTGAAAGCGAAGTTTGGCCTGGACGATGTGGCCGTTAACGCCCTCGATGGTGCTGCTCTGGATGGCCTGTATGCACAGTGCCAGACCACTACCGGCCTTAACGGTTCTTTCCGTCAGGTCAACTCAGATAAAACCCTCAGCGAAATGCCGGAGTAAATGATGGCTAAAGATGGAAAGCATGTAATTCACGCGGGCGGTGTATTCCCTAACCCGCTCCTGAATCGTGAAGGTGCAGCGGCAGCAGATACCAAGCCTGGCACTATCGGCTTCTTTGATGCGGGCAAATTCACTGCATCGGTTGATGGTAATGAAGAAGCGATTCTTTATGTCTCCAACTACGACTACCTGCGCTGCCTGACTGTTGATGACAGCATTCCTGCAGGTGAACTGGTCGTGGGTATCCAGCCAATGCAGGGCATGTTCCTGAACGTACGCGCGGCGGCCGGCACCTACAAAAAAGGTCAGCCGCTTTCAATCGCTAATGGGCAGGTTAAAGCGCAAGCCGCTGACGAGTCCATTCGCTGCTTTGTAGAAGAAGACAAAGCCTATACCGCCGCTGCAGGTGACCTGCTGCGCGTTGTGATCAAGTAAGGAGCACCTGAATGTTTGTATTTTCCCGTTCTCTGGGCGAGCGCACTGGAAACCTTGAGGTTAACCAGTCTCAGTTTGCCGAACTGCAAATGGCGCGTAATGCGGGCGCTCAGGCTGCTGCCGATTTCCTCGGTCGCGTGCGTGGCATTCGTGAAGATGCCGGCCGGCTGGATGCCGTCAATGCTGTTGACGATATCCGTCGCCTGTATCGCGCTTTCGATACCACCGTTCTGGCTCAGTTCGAGCCAACCACTCAGTTCACTCTGCTGAATGACCTGATGCCGCTGTCTCGCTCAGTGCGCATTGAACAGTCTCGCTACGATTACGCACGTACCGGTGGCCGTGGCTGGGCGCACACGTCTATGTCCGGTCAGATTGGCGCGGCGCTGGATGCGAAGAGCTACACCTTTGACGGCACCATGGTTCCGGTGCATGACTCAGGCTTCAAGTTCACCTGGCGTGACCCAATCTTCAACAGCCCGTCAGCACTCCAGTCTCAGGCTGATGCGCAAAGCGGCTCTGTTGAAGATGTGCAGCGTCAATACGTTGACTACATGTTCAACGGCTTCCGCGATCCAGAAGGCAACTACGTTAAGTTTGACGGCCTGACCTGGAAAGGCCTGAAGGCAGACGAGCGCGTTGCTCAGGTAACTCTGACCTTTAACTTCGCAACCAGCACCGATCCGGTAGCTCTGCGCACCAATGCGATCGCCCTGCGTGATGTGGTCCGCGTGACCAACAGCCAGTACGCACCGCAGACGTGGTACGTGTCGGCAGAGATCATGTCGAACCTTGAGCGTTACTTCGACGTGAACGCAACCCGCACCGTGATGGAAGAGATTCTGAAGCTGTCTGGTATTGCGGCCATCAAAGAAGATGCGCAGTTGTCAGGTAACGAAATCCTGATTGTGCCACTGACTGCAGGTGTCATTGCTCCGATCGTCGGACAGGCTATCGGCACCGTCGCCGACCCGCGCCCGTTCTACAACAGCGATTATATCTGGCGCACATGGGGTGCGATGGGCCTGATGGTTAAGCAGGACATCAACAACAAGTACTCTGTCATTCACGCTTCGAGCTAAGGAAAAAACATGGCACTCGTAAAGGTACTGGTTTCAAACCTCTTTGCCGGTGCCGGCTTCCAGAAACTGGAGGCTGGTCAGGTTTATGACGTAGAGGATACGGTCGCTGAAAAGTGGCTCGCACAGGGTAAAGCCGAAAAGGCCACCGAGAAGAAAGGCGAGAAGCTGACCTTCGAAGTGGCTACACCGTCTGCACCTGTAAGCACTGATTCATCGGTGCTGCAATCGAAACTCGATGACGCGCTGGAGCAGGTCAAACAACTGCAGGATGCCGCTGTAAGCAAAGAGAAAGAGCACGCATCTGCTCTGGAAGCAGAAACCAAACGTGCTGACGAAGCCGAAGCGGCGCTGGCGGCCGCAATCAAAAAGGATAAGTAACCATGGCAGTGCAGATAACGGCGGCGCAGGTTAAACAGCAGTTATCTGCGCTGGGTTACTCCGTCCCGGACTTCATGATTGATGCCTATCTGTGCAAGCTAGGCAGTATCAGCATGTGCCTGGAGGCGGCTGGCTACGATGAATGCGATCTGATGCTTATTCAGGTGTACGCCGTGACGTTGATGGCTATCACTGCTTCAAGCCAGCGCATTAAGTCACAGTCAGCGCCTTCAGGGGCGTCCCGGTCATTCGATTACAGCGGTGATGTGAAGACTATGCGCAACACTCTTGCCGCGCTGGATACGTCTGGCTGTACGTCATCACTGCCGATTGATGTAGGCAGCAGTGTTGGGTTCTTCGACGTCGTGGGAGGCTGCTGATGGCTACGGTATGCGTTAATCAGCGCCTGCCTAAGCCATTTAGCCGCGTATGGGTGAAAACGGATAGCGGGAAGGAGACGACTGCTTACGTTAATGCAGCCGGAGAGTGGCGGATTAATTGCCCTCGCATCGCTGCTGAAAAGCCCACTGTAATCAGCTGGAGGGAATGACATGTCATCTTTAGCCAGTTGGTCATATACGGCTCAGGCGACCATCTGGAAGCCTTTGGGGCTGGATGAGTATGGCGATCCTCTTGGCTGGTCTGAACCACTGGTGATTGCCTGCGATTATCAGGGCGGCCTGAGCAAGCGGTTAGGAGCTATTGGCGGTGAGAAGGTTGTAAAGAACACCATATGGACGGAGTACGCACTGGCAGATACTGGTGATTACATCCTGATTGGTGCTTCGATCAATCCTGACCCAATCGCGGCGGGCGCTGATGAGGTGATGCAGGCAATTCGTTATGCAGACACCTTTGAGCGGCTGACTGATGATTACGCAATTCTGACAGGAGCCTGATATGGGAGTAAAAGCCCGCGGTATACGACAGGCTCAGCAGAACCTCAACGCACTGATTGGCGACATTCAGGGCAGGAAGGCTGTCAGGGCCATTCAAAGCGCATTAATCATCGGTTCATCGCAGGCTGCGCTGTACACGCCTATCGATACATCCACGCTCATCAACAGCCAGTATCGAGAGCTCGACATCAAAGGCGCGCGTCTAACCGGGCGGGTTGGCTACTCGGCTAACTATGCGGTTTATGTTCACGATCCGAATGTGCCGCAGACATTCCGAAGGGCGACAGCCCAGAAGGAGTTTTTGACCAAAGGCTTCGAGGATACTCGCGATCTCATTGACCGCACCATTAAAAAGGAGATGAGCTTGTGAATCCTCCGATGCATCAGCGCGTTAAAAATCTTCTTATCGGTGCCGGGCTGACTTCCGGATACACGGTTCAGTCCCTCATCTGGACTGATACAGGTGACCTGAAGCAGCGGTTCATCGTGTTCCGGCCTAACGGTGGCTCTCCGGTTGACAGAGATATCGGCTCCGACCATTACGTTCTTGTTGACCTGATTACCGGCAAGTCTGCAGGCGACTACGCAAAGTCAGAGTCTGACGTGCAGGCCATCATCGACTACGTGCAGCAAAACCCTATCAGCGACCCCTGCGTCGGCCAAATCACCAATATGGGTGGCATACCATCACCAATCCCCACGGCAGAGGGGCGTATGGTCTGGCGCCTGCAATTTGCCTGTTCTTACGGCGAAAGTTAATCAAAAGAGGAATTACCCATGGCAGCAAATTGCCCAACGGACAACACAAAGTTGTTTGGCCGCGCCATTGTGCTCGAAGTAGCTGATGGTTGCGCCGATACAGTACCGCAGGAGTCAGAATGGAAGGCTCTGGCAGCAGGCACCAGTAAAGGCTTCGACTTCTCGCCTAACAGCGTGACTTCAGATGCCGATGACACCAAAGGCTATGTAGAGAACATCGTTACAAACGCTGACTTCACTATCTCATTTGAGGGAGAGGTGCGCCGTAACGATAAGCTCGACCAGTATGGTGTTGGTCGCCTGATTAAGTATTTCAACACTGAAATTCAGGCGGCGCGCCAGCCCACTCTGTGGGTTCGTATGGAATTCGGACCGGTTACGTTCATTGGCTACATGCTGATCAACGCACTGAGTTCTGACGGCGGCACAAACGACATCATCACCTTTTCCACCGAGTTTAAGGTGGCGGCAGCCGACACCATCCAGGTGGTCGATACCGATGACAGCGTTCCTGCTACAGGCGTTACCGTGACTCCAGCCACTACCTCAGTCGTAGTTGGCGCAACTCGCCAGCTGACCGGCACGGTGTTACCGGCTGATGCAACTGACAAGTCCGGCACATGGACAACATCAGATGCTACGAAAGCAACCGTCAGCAGCACCGGCCTGGTTACTGGTGTGGGCGCGGGCACCGCGACGATCACCTTCAAGTCGAACGACGGCAATTTCACAGGTACCACAACTGTAACGGTTACTGCTTCGTAACCATTCCAAATGGGCTGGCTTCTTCGGCCCATTGATAATGATTATGGAGACCACATGACGCCGTATAAAGAGATTGGTGAGTGCCTCATCACAGCCGGTGAAGATGAATATTTTTTCCGCCCGTCATTTGCAGCAATGAGCCGAATCGGTGAGCCGCAGGAGATTGTTCAGACCTTCGCCGATCTGCACCACGATGAGCTGACACCACTAATAGAGCGAGCAACTGACGCGTATGGACACGTTCCCGCCTGGCTAATCGAGCACATCCGCAGCTGCAATTACGGCAAGCGAGCGCTTATGGCTGCCATGACTGTGATGCAGGCATGCTGTGAAGTTGATTTGTCAGATCTTATCGGCGAGCTCCGCCCGGCCAGAGCGAAGGGCAGGGCATTTAAGCGGCGGATGGGCCTGATGGGTGACTTTGAGATGCTGCTAATCGCGCAGTCACTAATAACTCACGGCATCATCGGTAAAGCAAAGGTTCGCCAGCTACAGCGCCATGAAAGTGGTAAGGCGACGACAGAGTTTAATGCATTTGACTACGTCAGCGCGGCCCGCAATCATTTCAGCATGACGCGTTCTGAGGCCGAGCAACTAACGATGACCGAGTTTCAGCACATGCTTGCAGCTAAATACCCTGACCAGAAGGGATTCACTCGAGAAGAGTACGATCAGGTTGCAGATGACTACCTTGCTAAAAAGGCGAAGAGGCTGGCGAAGGCGTCATGACACCATCTCAATAGCTTTGTTGCTTTCCATTGCGACCCATCCCGGCTAGGATTTATCCCATCGTTTACTTTGGGGGATAGGGATATGGCAGAGGAGGAGTGGATTGATGGGCTGCGACATCTAAGCGATGAGAAGATCATCCAGCTCCATTTCGGCTTGCAGGACAAGATTAAGAAGCATTACAAATTGCGAGCCGAAGGCAGCAACTTGAAAAAGGCTATAGAACTGTGCAAGCAACAAATAGCACTGGCACCTCTAAATTCCGAAGCCATGAAAAGGCAGCATGAAGCCAAATGGGAAGAGCTCAATGCCATCAAGCGGAAGAATGGTATGGCTACACACATATGGCCATTTGAACTCCCCGCACATCATGGGTACCGGCAGTACGCAATTATCCTTCGAAAGCAAAAGGATTTTGATACACTTGAGCTAATTGAGTCTAAGCGCAAATCAGAGGGATGGGCTGACTGATGGGAGAAATGATAGTTTTTGTTTTAGGGTTAATTTTTTATCTTTTACCTGGGATAATCGCTAGTGGTAGAGGTCATAAAAATTCAACGGCAATATGGGTCTTAACGGTAGTGCTGGGGTGGACTGCGCTTGGGTGGATTGCAGCATTGGTGTGGTCTTTTACTAATTCAGCAGAAGAACCAAGCCACCGATTGGCAGAAGCCACTCAAGCAGAAACAAAGAAATGCCCTTACTGTGCAGAAGATATAAAAAAAGAAGCAATAGTATGCCGATTCTGCGGTCATGATATTACCTGACACGATTAAAGATAAATAAAAAAGACACCCGCCGCCGTGCGGGTTTTTTTATGCTAGGAGATAGTGATGGCAGGAGATAAGCAGCTAGGAAATATTGTCTATGAAGTTGAGTTAGAGGTCGCAAAGCTGATTGAGGCTCAACGAGAAGTTAATTCACGCTTAGACAAAATGAGCGGCTCAGCAGATAAAGCAGGCGGCAGCCTCGATAGACTGGAGAAGAAAACCGATAGCCTGGGTGGTGGGTTTACTAGCCTTGCATCGGCAGTAAAGGCTTACATTACTGTCCAGGCTGCCATGAAAATTGTGGACACCGCTCAACAGTTTGAACTGCTTGCAACACGTGTGGCGATGGCTTCTAAAAATGCCGCAGAGGGTGAAGCAAACTTTCGGGCTTTGCTGGCAATCTCTGCTCGCAATGGATCTGACCTCAAAGAGACGGTGAATCTTTTTACCCAGATGAGCGCCACGCTGAAGAGTGTTGGCGCAACATCAGGAGATGTACAAAGGCTTGTCAGCACACTTCAAAAGATAGGGACAATTGGCGGGTCCTCTCAGGAGGAGATGAACAACGCCTTACGCCAGTTCATGCAGTCTATGGCCTCCGGACGTGTTCAGGCAGAAGAATTTAACTCCATTATTGAGCAAATGCCGGAGTTAGGCCGTCAGATTGCAGATGGGATGGGAATTCCTTTTGACCAGCTTCGCCAGCAGATGCTTGCAGGGAAATTGGATATTGGGTCGGTGCTTGAGGCGATATACAAGCAGACCGATGATGTTAACAAAAAGTTTGAAGATATGCCGAGGACGGTAGCTCAGGCTAGCAATGCTTTAGTGAATAGTCTGGGTATGGCCGCTGCTCAAGTCGACCAGAAAATTGGCGCAACAAAGTACTTCGCTAAATTGCTCGATGGCGCGGCGCTAACGATTAATCTTGTTACTGGTAATGCATCAGCAATAGATCAAATCGATCAGAAAATTATTAAGAATACAGATAATCTTAAAGTTGCTGAAAATTCCCTTAATTTAGCAAGGAAGTCAGGGGTAAAAGATGCGGTCGACTTAGCCCAAGCCACAGTAGATCGACTGAAAGGCGAACAAAGAATTCTCAATCTTTCTAAGCAAACTGCCAAAGAGGTTCAGTCTGTAACATCAGGTCAATCAGCAGGGCAGGATACCCCTGATTACATTAAGAATCTGGCGGCAAGGTCAGCAGCAAGTTCAGCGCAGGCGATCATCAGTTCCGGGCAGTCAGAGGTAGAGAAGTTACAAACGCAACGCAACCAGTTAAAAGCCAATTACGAAAAGAAACTGGTCGATAAACAGACCTATGCGAAAGCAGATGCTGTCTTAAGCCAGAAGATATCCGATGCGCAAGATAAGGCTAACAAGCCGGCAAATAGTGCTGCCAAAAAGTTGGCGAATGAACAACAATCAGTTGCTGATAGATTGGAGGCTTTACGTCAAAAATCAGAGTTAACAGCGTCCTCTACGAGCGAGCTTTCTAGGGAACAAGCAATTCTTCAAGCGCAACAATCACTCGGTAAAGCAGCCACAGAGGATCAGATTCGTTTAGCAGGCGAATATGCCGCTAAGACGTATGACTCCGCTAAGGCCGTTAGAAATTTGGCACAGTCCGAGCAAGGTCGGAAATTTGCCAATCAAGAGATTGCCGCCTCTCAGGTTATGCCGGATGCAGTTTCGGGTGCAGTAGAAAACCCCACCGCTCAGATTGACCTGCAGGAGCAACAGAAGCTTGAGGCTCTAGCCAAGTATCAGGCACTGGATGTGCAGAACGCGCAACTCTACGAAGATGCGAAAACAGCTATTCAGCGTCAGGCCGCCAATGCTCGTCAGCAGATAGCCGAAAACGAAGCCAATATGCAGTCTCAGGCAATCTCATCCATTATCGGTTCTGTTTCGCAGGGCTTTGACGGGCTGGCTAACTTAGCCGCAGGGGCAGCTGGAAAGAGCAGCGGCGCTTATCAGGCCATGTTTGCATTAAGTAAAGGCTTTGCCGTCGCTCAGGCAGCATTAAACCTTCAACTAGCTATATCTCAGGCCCTCGCTGATCCAACAGCCCTAACAACGTCACAGAAGTTCGCAAACTATGCAGCTATTGCTGCAGCTGGCGGTTCTCTGCTCTCAAGTATTGGAAGCATATCAATGAGCGGCGCTCGCGAGCACGGCGGCCCTGTCAACGCCAGCAGCATGTATCGGGTAGGTGAGGGCGGTAAGCCTGAAATCTTCAAAGCCAGCAATGGCAGCCAGTACATGATCCCCGGCGACAATGGATCGGTAATCAGCAACCGGGATATTGGCGGTGGGGGCGGAGCCAGTGGTGGGCTTGTGATGAATTTCAACTTCGACATTCAAACCACTGGCGGCGTTGACGAAGCTACGCAGAAGCAGATGGCGCAGATGATGCAGACTGTTGCCATTCGCACCATCAAAGACCAGCAGCGCCCTTCAGGATTACTCAGTAAAAGGTAGATAACCCATGCCAGAAACTTTTACATGGAGCCCTCAAAAGGGCTTCACGGGCGACCGTACGCCTGATGTAGCGGTAGTAAAACTGGGCGATGGCTATGAACAGCGTCAGGTTAAGGGCATCAACCCATTGATGGGAAAATACTCGCTGACGTTTATTGGGCGCGACGATTCGAAGTGCAGCCGCCCAAATACGGCTAAAGCTGCTGATGCATTCCTGAAGGCACGTATGGCGGTAGAGTCATTTTACTGGACGCCATCCGATACCGGTGTGCAAGGGCTGTATGTGTGCAGGTCGTGGTCACTACAAAAAACGGGAAGCCTGAGCCAGCTGACAGCAACTTTTGAGCAGGTGCCGCGATGAGAGACATACCAGCAGAACTCATCATCGAGAGTGTTGACGCCGGTGTTGGTGCAATGCTCGACCTTTACGAAGTGGATTTGCAGGCATTCGGCGGCGACGTTCTCCGTTTCCACTCTGGAACCAACGGTTATTTCAACGATGTCATCTGGCAGGGTCGCGCTTACTCGGCGTATCCTATAGCCGTTGAAGGATTCGAAACCAAGTCAGAGGGCACCTATTCTCGCCCGACGATGAAGGTGGCAAACATCACCGGGCTGATAACCGGCATCAACCACGATTTCGAGGATGCGCTGGGTGCGGTTGTAACGCGCCGGCAGGTGCTGGTTAAGCATCTCGATGTGGTTAATTTCCCGAATGGAAACTCAAATGCAGATCCTACGATGGAAGCCGTGTCGCGATACGTTATTGAGGAAATGGCGGAAGAGACCTTCGAGACCGTTACATACAACCTTGCCACACCAGTCGATTGCGACAATGCCATTATCCCGGCCAGAACGATTCTGGCTGACGTATGTCAGTGGGTTTATCGCGGCGACGGCTGTGGCTATTCAGGCGGGCCGGTTGCTGACGAGAAAGACAATCCAACATCAGACATGGCGCGCGATAAATGCTCCAAGCATCGCAGCGGCTGCCGTCTTCGTTTCGCTAAGCCAAGTGCGCTGCCATACGGCGGTTACCCTGGCTCAGCTAAGGTGTCCTGATGATTGAATCTGAATGCCTGGCATATGCCGCAGAGTCAGCAAACGAGGTGTGCGGTCTTATTATTGAAGGTGGCCGTTTATGGCGGTGTGAAAACGAACATCCCGAACCGGGGCGAAACTTCCGGATAGGCGAAAATGACTGGCTTGAAGCAGAAGCGGCGGGAGAAATCACCGCCGTTTTTCATTCTCACCCTACGCGAAAACTTGTGCTTTCCGCTGCCGATCGCATTGCACAACTGGCAACCGGTATCGACTGGTGGCTGGCAAGCGGTGGAGAGCTACGCAAATTCCGGCCTGTGTCCCACCTGCTGGGCCGCCGGTTCGAACATGGCGTGACGGACTGCTACACGTTGTTTCGGGACTCATACCACCTGTGCGGCATTGATTTGCCGGATTTCGAAAGAACCAACGGTTGGTGGGTGCGCGGTGAAAACCTCTACCTGCAGAACATGGCATCCAACGGATTTCACGAAATTGGCTTCGAAGCTATTCAGCCAGGAGATGTGATTATCCGCCGCGCCTTCCCCGAATGCGACCCGTGCCACGCGATGGTCTGGCTTGGTGACAATATCGTCTTGCATCACGAAGTGCACGGCAGACTTAGTCGCCGCGAACCGCTTCGCCAGATTCACGTACCTCTGATCCACTCCATCTGGAGGCATGAACAATGCTCATCTTTAGATTTGCGGGGAATTTACGACGACATTTCCGCCAAATCACTTTAAACGTCGATACACCCTCGCAGGGGTTGCGCCTGTTGCTGGCTCAGTGCCCCGCATTCAAGCGCGACTTCTATCAGACCCGACTGCGCTTGCGCATCGATGGCAGCGATATCTCTGGTGACAACCTCGAATTCCACATGAACCGGCACATCAAAGACGGTGCCACAGTGCTGTTCGTGCCGGTCGTCGAAGGTTCGATTTCGGCGGTTGCGGCCGTGTGGATTATGGTCGCAGTCACTGTCGCTTCAGTTGCCTATTCGCTCTATATGACCTCGCACATGAAAACGAGCTCATCAGCGGATCAAGACACCAACTCCATCACCAACAACTCATTCACCAGCGCGGAGAACCGCATTGGGCAGGGCAGGCCGGTGCCGCTGCTTTTGGGTGAGATGGTTGTTGGTTCAAATGTAATCAGCCTTGGCATCGACACATCGAACAACCAAGACTGGAATATCTCAATTAGTTAAGGTGAAAGCATGGGCTCAGGCGGCGGTGGTGGCAGCACTCCAAAATTAATCGACGACAACCTCAAATCGAAGCAATTCCTCCGCGTTCTCGACCTCATCAGTGAGGGGCCAATTTATGGTCCAGTAGACCAGCAGCACCTTTCCTCGTTCATGCTGAATAAGACCCCGGTCACCGATTCCCTCGGCGGCACGACGATTAATGGTGTTAGTGTCGCATGGCGTCCCGGAACGGCGACCCAGACGCCAATTAATGGCTTCAATACCATCGAGGCCACAACGGTCGTTAACACCGACGTGACTCAGGCGACACCGCTGGTGCGCACAGTAACCGACACTGATGTTGATCGCGTGCGCATGAATATTGGTGTTTCCAGCCTTGTCGAGCAGGACACCAAAGGCAATCAGCATGAAACCTCTGTGACGATGGTTATCGAAACACGGTCGGGTAGTGCCGGGGCATGGCAAATCCAGAAGACAGTAACGATCACCGGTAAGCAGTCTGGCGAATATCTCGAAGCTCATCTGTTTGATGCGCCAGAAACGAAGCCGTTTGATATCCGCCTACGCCGAGTAACAGCTGACAGTTCAAGCGACCTGCTGAACAACGGGACCATCTGGAACAGTTTCACCGAAATCACTGACGATAACCTGTCATATCCTTATGCTGCCGTGGCTGGCTGCGTGGTTGACCGGGATCAGTACACAGACACCCCTTCGCGCACCTATCATCTGCGCGGGCTGATTGTAGATGTTCCGGATAACTATGATCCGATAGCCCGTACGTATACCGGAATCTGGACCGGTGGATTCAAATCAGCATGGACGAACAATCCCGCCTGGCTGTTCCGTGCGCTGGTGAAGAACGCTCGCTACGGTCTGGCACGTCGTGCTGGCTATGTTGATGTCGATGATGGCAGCCTGTACGTGCTTTCGCAGTTTTGCGATCAGCTTGTCGATGATGGCTTTGGCGGCAAAGAGCCACGATTCACGCTCAATGCCTACATCACCGAGCAGAAAAGCGCGCGCGACCTGCTGGACGATATTGCTGGCATGTTCCGTGGCATCGCCCTGTGGGATGGCATGCGCTTCTCGGTGATGTTGGACAACCCGCAAGACCCTATCGCATCAATCACCAACGCGAACGTAGTGGACGGGTTGTTCACCTACAGCTCTATGAAGCGTTCGGAGCGATATAACGCTGTGATCGTCTCGTGGACTGACCCTAGCAACGGCTGGTCTCAGGTTAAGGAATACGTTTCTGACGATGGACTGATTGACCGCTACGGCTACAACGAAACCACTATGGAGGCTTTTGGTTGCACGTCACGCGGCCAGGCATTCCGCACGGGAAAATGGTTAATTGAGACCGCCAAGCGCGAAACCAAGAAGACCACCTTCAAGATGGCGCGTGAGGCTATTCGCTTCATCCCCGGCGACGTGGTGGAGGTGCTGGATAATAACTATGCAGCCACACGTCTCGGCGGGCGCATTATCTCGCACAGCGGCACTTCAATAACGGTGGATGCTGATGTTTCGGAGTTGGCCGGCAGCGGCGATAAAATGTCGGTCATGGGCTCAACTGGTAAATTCATCAAGTACGAAATCGCCAGCGTCACGGGTCGCGTTATTCGCCTCAAGACTGCTCCGGCTTGGGTTCGTGATGGCACCGTTTTTGTTATTTCTACTGACGAAGTCGCGCCGCGTCTGTTCCGCATCATGGGCATTTCCGAAGAGGAGAATAACTCCGTTTATTCCATCTCAGCAACGCTGTACGACCCTAATAAGCAAGCCGTAGTTGATGACGGCGCGGTATTCGATACGCCCGGCGACACGCTCAATGGTTATCGTGTGCCGAACATTGAAAACTTGCGGATCATCAACGTCAACAGCGAGACCATTCAGGTATCGGCAACGTGGGAGACTGCAACGCTTACCAAGAAGATTGTCTTCGAACTGTATGTCTACAGTATGGATGGAAAGGTGGTGGCGCAGTACGAAACTGACCAGTTCCGCTATGACTTTTACGGCCTGCAAGCTGGCAGCTACTCGCTTGGCGTGCGCGGACGAAATGAGAACGGGATGAAGGGGGCGGAGACGCAGGTCAGCCTGGTGATTGGCGCTCCATCAGCCCCTTCTTTCATTCAGTGGACGCCTGGCATCTTCTCCGCAGACATCGTTCCGGTAATGAGCGTATCAGCAACAACCGACACATCTTTCGAGTTCTGGTACACAGGAGAGGTTCCGGCAAGCTCTATTGGTGCAGTCGAGACTGAGGCTCAGTTCTTAGGCAGGGCTTCGCAGTGGACGCTGCATGGCCTTAAGGCTGACCATACTTACTACATGTACGTCAGGACCAAAAACGCATTTGGCGTCTCGCCTTTCGTGCAGGTATCGGGTCAGGCGTCTTCAGATATTCCGGGGATGCTTGAGTATATTGATGAAGCCATCAGGAATTCAGATGCATTTGAAAACCTGTCTGGACAGATTGATAACAACATAGAAGGGATGCTGCAGAACGCCTTAAACAGCGATGCATCTGTAGACCACCAGTTCCGCCAGTTTGGTGAGGTCAGAGCTGACATCATCACTATCCGCACAACGGTAGCTGACGTTTCACAGGCTATGGCTCAACTTGAGACGCAGGTTCAGGCTCAGTACGGAGAGTTAAGTGCTGCGGTGAATGAGAAGCTGACAGCAACGGTTACTGATAACGGCGTAGCTAAAGCCTCTTACACCTTGCGCGTCGGCATTAATCGAGGCGGTCAGTATTACGGTGCGGGAATGGCTATTGGCATTGAGCCTTCAGGCGGCGCATATAAGTCTACCCTGGCATTCAATGCTGACCAGTTTGGTATCTATACCGGCAGCGATCCGGGGAATTACCAGATGGCGTTTGCTGCGGTAAACGGTCAGATATTTATCAACGACGCGTTTATCAACTATGCATCGATTACGCTTGCCAAGGTTGGCTCATGGTATTCGTCTAATTACGTCGCCGGCCAGACAGGCACGATCATGCGCTCCGATGGAAGCTTCGAATTAAACGGAAGCGAGTCTGGGCAAGGCAGAATGGTGCAAAGCAATAACCAGATAAGCGTCTATGACGGCAGCGGGGTTCTTCGCGTAAGAATGGGGAAATTAAGCTAATGGCATATGGTTTTGGAACGTGGGATGCCAATGGCGTCGATAACAATACCGGACTCGTTAAGATTAATGCTATCGGCGTCATGTCGATTGACGCAACCAGCAATTATACCCAGGCATTTTCACTGCCCTCAGGCTACTCCCTGGATTATCTCTTTCAGCCCAGCGGGGATAGGAGTGGAAATGGCAGGAAGAGAATATATGCAAGCGGAGCCAATATGGTTGTCACTCAGGTATCAAGCTCGGACTTTTCGACTGGTACCTTTCCTAATGTACCCGGCAATATTCTGGTATTCGTGAGGTGATATGGCATACGGAGCGATTCTGACAGATGCTGCTGGGGTGCCTTTTTATATTGGCGACACGATGCCTCTCACCCTGCTAGAAAAGCGCGTGCTGAATGTTCCACAAGCATCAGGAAGCGGCGCAGTAATAAACCTATTCAGCAATGATGGAGCAATCAGATTTATTTTTGCTAACAGCAATGGCGCTCAAGGTAGCAATCTAAACACGTGCGAAGCGCTGGAGCTATCTGGTGGGTTATGGAGCTTAAGGTGCGCTGGCCCAGCAAGAACGGTCAATGTTTATATTTTCGGGTATCAGTTTCAGCCAGTGCCCGCCTGGGGAATTCAGATTAATGACGCTCAGGGCAGGTGCATTCTTACAAATGAAACGAAAGTTCTTCGAGACGCGCAGAAGTTGGGCGATGAAGGATCAGATACGGGCTCAGGATTTAACGCCAACTTCACGCTAACCGGTGAGTGGGCTGTAGCTCCAGCCTATACTGGAAATTATACCGGAACGGTAAGCCAGGGGGGGCAGGTTTATCCTGTAGTGGCTCAGTTTGCAAGCAGTGCAAGATTCAACGGCAGCACGACCCAAATCACCAGCGGCTATATTGGGAACCTTAATACAGGTGGCGGAGGCACCGGCACCCTTACCAACTACCGAAACCGCCTAGTAGCTGTAAATGTTCAGAGGTATTAAGATTTTCGATCTTCATGATTGATAAATAAGGTTGATGATATCTTATGGCGCAGGTATAAGGGAATGAAACAGACAAGGATGATGAAATGAAAAATACACTCTTAGTGGTAGCTGTAATGTTACTCGCCGGATGCCAGACGCTTCCCCCTGTAAAATGCTCTGCAAACGCCAGAATTGGCGGGCAGGATGTAGCGGTGCCTATCTATGATGTTAAGACGGTAGCAAATCAGACTAAATATTACGCGGGAAATCCTTTTGGATGGAAGTGGGTTTCTAAATCAAACTTCACCCATAGCACCTGCGAAAAATAGTAAATAACTCAAATCAATGAACCCGGCCGACGCGCCGGGTTTTTTATTGCCCGGAGAAAGCTATGCCAGCAGGCACTATTGCACTAACTAATAATTCAACCGCGGTCACCGGCACCGGGACATCATTTACAACAGAGCTTAAAGCTAACGATTTCGTAGTAGCTGTCGTGGGTGGGGTTGCTTATACGCTGGGTATTAAGTCGGTAGATTCAAATACGGCCCTCACCCTTGCTCAGGCTTATGCCGGACCGGCAGCATCCGGGTTAGCATGGACACCCGTACCCTTTGGCACAATGACGGCAATCACCGCCCAGCTGGCTGCGCAGGTGACTTATGCTGTGCGTGGTTTCAATCTGGACAAGGCTAACTGGCAGGGGATATTCACCGGCACAGGGAATGTTACTGTTAACCTGCCGGATGGCACTTCATGGTCCGGGCCTGCATGGGGTGGCATAGCAAAATCCCTGAATAACAAAGCCAACCTGGTTAATGACGTGGTCGAGGTATCGCATGGCGGGACGGGGCAAAAAACACTTTCCGGCGTAATGACATGGCTTGGCCTTGGCGATGCCGCTTTTAAAAATACCGGGACAACGTCTGGCACCCTTGCCGCAGGAAACGACGGTAGGTTTAATTCGGTAGATGGAAAAACTGGCGGCGGGATTACTGGTTCTCTTTTTGCCAAAACCGTTACCAATAACACTGGTACCCAGGGCGGAACTCTCGCCTCCACCGTACAGCAAACAAACGGAACCACTAACTCCCAGTTTCAGATGTTTGTGCAACTGGCGTCTGGTGGTCAGCGCTATGGATTTATGCGCGTCTGGCAGGATACGTCATATAAGGACTGGTATTTAGACTACAACAGTGGCGTTGGCTATGCGCCTACAGCATGGCAGCAGGCGTCAGACAGGCGCGTGAAAGATAATATTGAAAGGATATCAGCGCCGCTGGAAAAAATGAGGCAGATTTCAGGTTGCACATGGACCCGAAAAGATGACCAGGCTAAAGGGGCGTTCGGTATAGGGTTTATTGCTCAGGAAATACAAAAGGTATTCCCCGGCGCAATATCACACCCGCCGGAAGGCAGCCTTAAAGTAAATGGCGAGGTCATCACTGATCCACTGGCGCTTTCACCTGGCGATATAGCTGCCGCGCTGCATCATGAGGCTATTTTGGCTTTGATGGATAAGGTTGAAAAGCAGGACGCGGTTATTGCAGAGCTGCAGAATCGAATGAAAGCGATAGACGGCCTAGATGCATAAAAAAGCCCCGGCGACGGGGCAGAGTGTACCGCGCCAGTCTCAGCGGGCTGCGGGTGAAATTTGAGATTAGTCACCCATCACCGCAAGCGCCAACTAAAAACCCTTCCCCATCAACCCCTTTACAAATCTATGCGCCGCTCTGCCTTGATCAAATCTACCGATCGATATTACTGTTTATCCATACAGTATTTATCAGAGGAGGATTTATCATGGCGAGAGAAATTGACATCCACGCGGCGTTCACTGGCGCGATAACAACAGATGGCAGGGGGCGTCAGATTGTCACCACTGCGGCTTTCCAGAAGCGGCTGGACGACGTTAATCACGTGTGGACGCTGCAGGAGTGCAACCGGTGGATTCGGCGTTACCAGAATTTCTTCTTCGAGCTGGTTACCGAGGAGGCCGAGAATAAGACCTGGTCTCTTCGCAACATGGGATACGTGAGGTAACTATGGGATTTCCATCACCAGCGTCCGATTACATCGAGCGGCGCATCGACCTGAACGATGTACTGATGCCTCACCGCAACAACATGATCCTGATTGAGACGCCGGATGGTTTCGTGCTGGCTGACAAGTCACTGAAGCCAGTGCCGGGCGACAAGATAGCATTCCAGATAGGCGAGTTTCCGCAACTGGGCAGATTGTTCAGTACAGGAATTATCACCTCAGACGGTGAGACGATCGACGGAGAGGGCATGGAAGGCATTATCGTGCTGGGGAAAGTGACGGCGGAGGTAGTGTCCGTTTATGAACCGCTCCGGCCGACGATTTGAACCGAAGTCGCATCAGGCATAATATGATGTTAACAGCGACGTGAAAGCCATAGTGAAATTTTATTTAGTACATTGATTAGTACATAAAAAATCATGGTGCTAAAATTATTAATCGTAAGTTATTGATGGTAAAAGAATATAGATATCAAGCAACTAATTTACTTGTGTAACCTGGAGCGTGAACGCCATTTCGGGCGGGCTGCGGAAGCCAGTTTTGTTACACAGCCAACCCTCTCTATGCGCCTGAAAAATCTTGAGCGCGAGCTGGGCCTGCCGCTGATTAACCGCAGCAATAACTTTGCCGGATTTACCCCAGAGGGCGACCGTG
>Ga0207696_1000639_pt1 | contig 25370 bp, 24 predicted proteins | sample KBSS54metaG_FD_184403 | JGI IMG/M metagenome (GOLD analysis project Ga0207696, IMG submission 184403) | Switchgrass rhizosphere microbial communities from Kellogg Biological Station, Michigan, USA - KBS S5-4 metaG (SPAdes) (version 2) | ecosystem: Host-associated > Plants > Roots > Rhizosphere >...
GATTTACCTGAACCTGAAGGCCCGCACAGTACGATGCGCTCGCCTTGTTGTACCTTCAAATTGATATCTTTCAGTACGTGAAACTGTCCGTACCATTTATTCACATTCTCCAGCATGATCATCGCATCAGCGGGTTGCATAGTAATTTGACTCATTTATTCATCCTCAGTGCGGTGTTCGTCCGGTGTTAAAACGTTTTTCAAGATGCTGGCTGTAACGCGACATACTGAAACAGAAAATCCAGTAGATGAGGGCTGCGAAGACGTAGCCTTCGGTCGACATCCCCAGCCATGCAGGATCAACAGTGGCTTGCTGTACGCTGCTAAACAGATCAAACAAACCAATAATGATCACCAGACTGGTGTCTTTAAATAGTGCAATGATGGTGTTAACCAGGCCTGGAATGACCATCTTTAATGCCTGCGGCAGGATCACTAATCCCTGGGTTTTCCAGTATCCCAGTGCCAGAGACTCTGCGGCTTCGTACTGCCCTTTTGGTAGCGCCTGCAAACCGCCACGTACAACTTCTGCGACATAAGCGGACTGGAAAAGGATCACGCCAACCAATGCACGGATAAGTTTGTCGATGCTTGTCCCTTCAGAAAGAAACAGTGGCAGCATGACGGATGACATAAACAAGACGGTGATTAACGGTACGCCACGCCAGAACTCGATAAAGACCACCGACAAAATTCTAACCACGGGCATTGTCGAACGGCGGCCTAAGGCCAGTAAGATCCCCAACGGTAACGCACCGGCAATCCCCACTGACGCGATGATAAGCGTTAAAGTTAACCCTCCCCACTGGCGAGTTTCGACACGATCCAGACCTAAAAAGCCGCCGTATAGCAAACCCCAAACAACCAGAGGATAGATGACTGCCCATGCGGCGATGTAACGGCCACGGCGAGGCATCGCATTCCAGAACATTGGGATGATAGAAGCCAGGCCAATGAGCAGAGCAAGGTTAATTCGCCAGCGTTGATCATGCGGGTAGAGCCCATACATAAACTGCCCGAAACGTGCGTGGATAAACACCCAGCAAGCCCCCTCTTTTGTGCAGTCAGCACGGCTATCACCAATCCAATTAGCCTGGAAAATAGTCCAATTCAACAATGGCGGAATCAGTTCCCACATCATCCACAAGCAGAAAATAGTCAGTAAGCTATTAGACCAGCTGGAAAAAAGATTCTTACGAGCCCACTGTACGGCACCTGAGCGAACAGCCTTTGGGCGCGCGTGATGTGACACTAATGCTTTTGTCATCGTAATTCCTTAGCGCTCAACCAGGGCAATTCGCCGGTTATAGATATTCATTAGTAACGAAATAGTCAGGCTAATAATTAGGTAAACCGACATCGTTATGGCAATGGTTTCAATGGCTTGACCGGTCTGGTTGAGTACTGTTCCTGCGAACAACGAAACCATATCCGGATAGCCAATAGCGGCCGCCAGAGAGGAGTTTTTCACGATATTGAGGTACTGACTGGTGAGCGGTGGAATGATCACGCGCATGGCTTGAGGAATGATGACCTGGCGCAATGTGACCGGGTTGGGTATCCCTAATGAGCGCGCCGCTTCGTGCTGACCATAAGGGACAGACTGGATTCCGGCACGAATAATTTCGGCAATAAAAGCGGAGGTATAAACCGACAAAGCGAGAGTTAATGCCGCAAGCTCAGGAATAAGTACCATGCCGCCACGGAAGTTAAAACCGCGCAAAGCTGGGACATCCCAGTGCAGTGCTGCGCCGAAAATCCATTGAGCAACAATCGGCAGCAATATCAATAAACCCAAAGCGAAAGGCCAGGTACGGCGCAATTGCCCAGTTTTTATCTGGTGCATTTTGTTATATCGATACAGTCCTGCAGAAAGGACCAATGCAGCCGCAATAGCAGCAATAAAGGCCAGTGCTCCTTCACCAATTTGCGGAGAAGGAATATAAAGCCCACGGTTGCTCAGAAAGAGAAGATCAAAGGCATTAACCGCCTGACGGGGGCCAGGTAAGTTGCGCAGTACCGCAAAATACCAAAAGAAAATCTGCAATAAAGGAGGGATATTGCGGAATGTCTCGATATAAAAAGTAGAAAGTTTGCGTAGAAGCCAGTTATCGGAAAGCCGGGCTAAACCGAGAAAGAAGCCAATAAATGAAGCGAAGACAATGCACAATGCGGAAACCAATAAGGTGTTCAGCAGGCCGACGACGAACACGCGACCATAAGTATCACCCTGCTCATAATCAATGAGGTGCTGAACGATACCGAAGCCTGCGCTGCGATCCAAAAATGCAAAACCGGAGGTAATGCCACGATTGCTAAGGTTGGTGACGGTGTTGTGTATCAGGTAAATGGCGATGCCAGCGACGATGACGACCGCAATAATCTGATACAGCCACGCACGAACCGCAGGATTTGAAAAGGAGATATCCCCTTTTACGAGTGGGCGGCGATGGGGCATAAGCGAACCTCAGTTACATAAACTCAAACTTTGGGCACTACAACAGTAGTGCCCATTTCTGACGTCTCGCTTAGCGAACCGGTGGTGCGTACTGAATACCGCCTTTGTTCCACAGGTTGTTCTGTCCACGTTTGATCTTCAGGGGGCTTTCAGAGCCTACGTTATGCTCGAAAATTTCAGCGTAGTTACCCACTTGTTTGACGATGTTGTACGCCCATTTATTGTCGAGTTTCAGGTCTTTACCAAAGTCACCTTCTTTACCTAACAGGTGTGCCATATCTGGTGTTGTTGGATTAGCGGCCATCTGGTCAACGTTTTTAGAATCAATACCCATTTCTTCGGCGTTCAGCATGGCGAACAAAGTCCAGCGTACAATGGAGAACCAGTCTTCATCACCACGGCGGACTACTGGGCCTAAAGGTTCTTTTGAAATCACTTCAGGAAGAACTACCCATTCGCCTGGAGTGCTGAGTTTGATACGAAGCGCATAGAGTTGTGACTGGTCGGAAGCCAGAGTATCGCAGCGGCCTGATTCCAGCGCCTTAGCTGATTCATCGGAGCGGTCGAACGTCACTGGGGTGTACTTCATATTGTTTGCTTTGAAGTAATCGGCCACGTTCAATTCAGTATCAGTACCAGCCTGAATACATACAGTCGCACCATCCAGCTCTTTAGCGCTCTTCAGATCTGCTTTGTTGTGCGTCAGGAAGCCGATGCCATCGTAATAAGTCACGCCAGTAAACATCATGCCCATCCCGGCATCGCGTGAGGAAGTCCAGGTGGTATTACGTGACAGAATGTCCACTTCACCAGATTGCAGCGCGGTAAAACGCTCTTTCGCCGTCAGTGGGGTGTATTTCACTTTCGATGCATCACCAAATACCGCAGCCGCAACGCCGCGACAAACGTCTACATCAATGCCGGTAAACTTACCATTGGCATCAGCATAGGAAAAACCTGGCAGACCATCGCTAATCCCACATTGCACAAAACCTTTCTTTTTTACCGCTTCAAACGTGGTCCCAGCGTGAGCCTGGCCGACGATTGCGAATAATGCACCGGCTGCGACCAGAGTGGAGAGTATTGTCTTTTTCATAATGCATCCTGTGTGGCGAAATTATCGTTATAAGTATTGACGCTAGCGTGGCGTCGTTTTTCCTGTCTGTGGCATCTGCCAGTCTGGTTAAAGCAAAGGGAGTGCCAAGATTGCGAGTCGCGGTATGCGTGTACCACGCGTCGCAGTTAGCTGAGTGTAGACAGGAAAAATCGCACACAGCGCCCTGAAACGGTGCAAAAATGAAACCTACGCCACATTTCAGCACAAAAAGTTTCAGTTTTTGATCATATGAAAAGAAGTAGTTTCTGACGTTAATATTAGCTGGGGTGCTATTAATGCAGGGGTGTGAGAGGCATCACGGCTGTTGATGCAACAAAATAAAAAAGTACGAAACTGAGTGATTTGTTTCACGCTAAAAAAGCAGAGCTGATGACTAAAAAAGGAAGGGCCTATTTTTGCTTGCACTTAAACGATGCCGAGGGATTTTCCCAATAAACAAGCGCGCCCTGGTCAGGCGCGCTGTTGCTGATTCGAACGGAATACTTATTTAGTTAACGCAACGATACCCAGCGTTAAACCTGCAATCGCAGCGGCACCACCGGCGATTGCGCCTGCGGTTTCCCAGTTATCCTGAGTCGTACCTTTCATACAGGTATTGGTATGCACTAAACGCCCCTGGTCGTCATAGACCGGTACGCAAGGCGAGTCAGTCGCACAACCCGCCAGAAGTGTAGAAAGCAACGCAGCGGCAATGAACTTTTTCATATGGAACCTCGTTAACCCAAACCCCGTCCAGGGACGACTTGTGCACCAGGGCTACAGAGTTATCTAAAAACCTGTTGGGGTGAATGAGGCAACTTTATCACTACGCTAAGTCTGGTGAAGAGCGGGGAATAATTGCAATTCATGTGCAGTGTAAACAAAGTGGAGAAAAACGAACTCAGGCAGGTAAATATGGAGAGAAAATGAAGGATGATAATTTTCAGACAATAAAAAGCTTATGTCGCGACAATCAGTTATGTCGGGTAAGGAACTATCATATTTTGGAAAAAATATTAATCAATCAATATGTTATGATTATTTATCAGTTCTTCAACAATTCTATGATTCGATTAAGTCGTTCATCATTTTTAGCCTTACTATGAATGTAGGCGTAGATATCCAGAGTGTCTTTCTCCATCCATGGGATAGTGACACAATGAAGATTAAAGTACTCAGGAATGTGTTTTAGTAAAAATTCAGGGAAGAACATGACAAAGTCACTCTTTTCAATACAATGCAGCATGTTGAGTAGAGAGTTTGATCGATAACGGATAATCCTCTGGTGAGAGTTTGCATACAGTTTTTCGGGTAGGTACGCATTGGTTTCAGCTGAACTTAGGACGGCATGTTCTTCGTTCATCCATTGTTCAAGGCTTAAGTTATCTTTAATTCTCGGATGCCCCATACGACACAAACCAATAATTTTAGATTGGGCAATCCTTGTAGAAATGAAAGAGTGGTTATATTTAATTGCAGAACCAATATCAATATCCACTTCTCTTGAAACCAAAGCGGTAATCCGCTGATCTTCGAGCATGATACGGTTATTAAATGTGAATGATACCTGATCGGATATTTTATTGTTTTTTAGCAATTTATTCATTAAATAATATTCAATCATAGTATTGGTTCGAATGAATATGTTAGATACTTCTGTTTGGTTGCTACCACTAATGATAATTGAATGTGATATTTCTTCGTCAATTTTCTTAAAGGATGGATAGAGCTGGCTGGCAACTGGAGTTGCTTTTAGCCCTCTGGCTGATTTGATAAAAAGGACGTCATGATAATAATCACGTAGTTTATTTAATGAGTATGTTAGTGTCGGCGACGATATCCCAAGTGCCTGAGCTGATTTAGTCATACTTTTTGTTTCAAAAATCATCACCAGCGTTTTGATTAGGTTGTAGTCGAATTTATTGCTCACAAGTTAACTTCCTATAAAATCATATATTTACTATGTACTATAAAGTTTTTTAAAGCGCGACTTCTAAAAACTTCTATTGTGTATGGGTCCAGAAGACGGCCTAATAATGGCCTTCAACGCGCAAATTAAAAGAAGGTTTAATGAAACTCCTGACCGATAAGTCCAAGTTTGAAAAATGGTTTATACAAGATTATCTGCGTATTAACAGCTGCCCTCTGAACCCCTCAATATTCACTGACGAAGAACTGGAGTCTATCCTGCAAGAATCGTTACCAGAATCATTTCCTTGTCTGGTTTTTTTCGATTCGCATGATGCCCGTCCTTTCGGAGAACAATTAAGATATGTATATAAGAAGGAGTTAAGGCTAATGCAAAAGTTACTGGAAGGAAATGAATTTACTCATTGAAAAATGAAGTAAGTTGTTTCAATTAATAACTTGATTCACGTGGTGAATATTATGTTTTGTATTCATTTGTTTTGTGAGTTTTAAATCAACAATAATGTCATTTCGTCTAAAGGATTGTTGAATACCATTTTTCATAATTAAGATTTAAGCATATAAATGCAATTGATGTCATAATTCCCCGGATTTCTTAGCATGGAACGCTATTTCCCTGATAAATAACTTTCTTCCATGACCACCAGCAACCCATAGTTCCTTTATCTACTCCACTTCCCGGAAGAACCAGGCTTATTTTGATACTCTCAGAGATTAAAAAAGGCGCTTCCCCATGCCGAGTAGCGCCTTTTTAAACAACAACTTAACTGATTAATATCAGTTCATGCCGTATTTTTTCAATTTTTTACGCAGCGTGCCACGGTTGATGCCCATCATCAGGGCAGCGCGGGTTTGGTTGCCACGGGTGTATTGCATCACCATGTCCAACAATGGCTGCTCTACTTCAGCCAATACCAGCTCATACAGATCACTAACATCTTGACCATTCAGTTGAGCAAAATAGTTCTTCAGTGCTTGTTTCACGGAGTCACGAAGAGGTTTTTGGGTAACCTGATCCTGTGAGTTAACGGTGGAAACGGTTAGTACGTCAGAATTTACGCGTTGTTCGAACATAGTTCTGTCAGCTCTTTATTTCTAATTACGCAAGATTTTCGAAGTATGCCTCCAACGCCTCAAGCTGTTCGCTTGCATCTTCAATGGCGTTGAATGTGCGCCGAAACTGGTCATTTGGAGCGTGTTCCTGTAGGTACCAGGAAACGTGTTTGCGAGCAATTCGGTATCCCTTAGCATGACCATAAAAGTCATGTAGTTCCCCAATATGCCCACAAAGTAAGCGCTTCACCTCTGCCAGAGGCAGGGGAGGAAGCAGCTCTCCAGTGTCCAGATAATACTGGATTTCCCGAAAGATCCAGGGTCTTCCCTGAGCCGCGCGTCCTATCATAAGAGCATCAGCCCCTGTGTAGTCGAGCACAGCTCTGGCTTTAAGCGGGTCAGTAATGTCACCATTCGCGATTACCGGAATGGAAACTTTCTGCTTAACTGCCCGAATGCTGTCGTATTCAGCGTCGCCCTGAAATAAACAGGCGCGTGTGCGTCCATGAATCGTCAAAGCTTGAATGCCACAGTCTTCAGCCAGTTGGGCAATCTCTTCACAGTTACGGTGCGCCGTATCCCAGCCAGTGCGAATCTTCAACGTTACAGGCACGTCCACTGCGTTAATTACCGTTGTCAGGATAGATTTCACCAGACTTGGGTATTGCAGAAGTGCTGAACCCGCGAGCTTACGATTCACTTTCTTTGCCGGGCATCCCATATTGATATCAATAATCTGGGCGCCATTAGCCACGTTAATACGTGCGGCCTCTGCCATCTCATCAGGGTCACTACCGGCAATTTGCACGGTGCGAATACCTGGTTCATTCACGTGCACCATCCGTAAACGTGATTTATCACTCGCCCAAACTTCAGGGTTAGAGGACATCATCTCGGAAACAGTCAGTCCGGCCCCCATCTCGTAACACAGCGTCCTGAATGGTCTGTCAGTGATGCCAGCCATAGGTGCTGCAATCAGTCGATTTCTGAGCTGGTGTTGTCCAATGCGCATGAGTTAAGAAATGACCATACTTGCCTGCAAGGCGGCGTATATTACGCATTTTTGACCTGAGATGAAAGGCCAAACTTTGAACAATCAGCTGTCGTAGATCAATGAATCCGCATCCTGTGCGATAGCATAAATAAATTAATGATTAATTTCATTGTGTTAGCTTGAGGTGGTTGTTTTGTGCTCTTTTCATTTTTAGTGAAGTTGGAAAGCAATTAACATTATTTTAGGCGCAAAGCGCCAGATAAACTGCTGCTTTGTTCAGCAGTTTTGGCATTTTTCTGCGAGGAATGTCTCATTTTGGTGCCGGGATTCGTCTATTCAGACCTTGGGGCAATAAACGAGAAAGCGGGAGTTTACTCCCCCGCAATAAGTGGTTTACTCAACAATTTCACGGCCATGCAAGGGTTGTGTTGGGCGGTTATTTCCATGATGCATTGCTGTGGTGAATTGTTTCAATTGCTGCACCGAGAGTGTCACAGGATGCTTCATCACTAACCAGCGTACACCTTCAGAGCAGGGTGGAGTGGTTAGCGAACCGCTGAAACGATAATGGGACAGATCCTCTGGTAGTAATTTGTTCACATCGATTTTTTGTTTTAATTCTGCTTTTTCATCGGCTTTGGCTGGCATCGTCTGCCAGAGTTTAGCGAGTTCACTGTTGGCAGTCCCGGTTTCAAACATCACTGCGACGACGGCAATCTCTCCCTCAGCATTTTTATGCACCAGGTGCATTTCCATGGCGAAATGTTTGCCATTGAGAGTGTTTTCGCTTGGCGCATGGAAATGGAGTTGCTGAAGCTGGAAAGGAACGCCATCAATTGTCACCACATCTTTCACACTGGCTGCGAAACCCGCCTGGATAGTATGGCCGTTATTTATGATGTTGATAGGGGAGTCTACATAACTAGATTTTAGCGGGTTGATATGCGCTTTTAGCGTGTTTTTTATGTCAATTGGCGACTGATTCATCCCCACTTTACAAGTTTGGTTTTCTGGGCTGACTTCGGCCCAATGTTCTGGCGAGCCTTCACCTTCGTAACTCCAGTGAGAGGCCATTGCTAAAGCGGGCAGCATTCCCATAGTGAGAATTGCCAGCGTGCGTAAAGTGGTTTTCATTGATTCATTCCCTGATAAATTTTATTAAATAGCGTCGTTTAACTGACATGTTTGAAGCGGCGCATTGTAAAACTCGGTTTTCAGGAAAGAGTGGGCAAAAATGGCGGGGCAATAAAATCAGGTATTAACTTTTACTTAAAGTGGCCAGTTGGCCACTTTAAGGGGGAAGGGGGACTTAGCGTTTGATACCAGTAATGCGGCACCATTCTTCTTTTTCGGCGACAGGATCAAGGGTGAATTTGTCCTGATACGCTTCGCAAACACTTTCGGCCTGGCTTGCCAGCACGCCAGAAAGCCCAAGGAAACCGCCCTGAACAGGCAGCACGCTGATTAAAGGAGCTAACTCACGTAAAGGCCCTGCAAGGATGTTTGCGACCACGACATCGGCGCTCATGGCTTCTGGCTGGTCTTGTGGCAGATACAGCTCCAGGCGTTCAGAAACACCGTTGCGTTCTGCGTTATCACGGCTGGCCTGAATGGCTTGTGGGTCGATATCAATACCAATCGCTTTAGCAGCACCCAGTTTCAGCGCCGCAATCGCGAGAATGCCGGAACCACAGCCGAAATCGATAACGGTTTTGCCTGCCAGATCCAGTCCATCAAGCCACTCAAGGCACAAAGACGTAGTTGGGTGAGTGCCAGTTCCGAACGCAAGACCTGGGTCGAGCATCACGTTTACCGCATTCACGTCTGGCACATCACGCCAGCTCGGGCAAATCCACAGGCGCTGGCCAAAACGCATCGGGTGGAAGTTATCCATCCATTCACGTTCCCAGTCTTTATCTTCGAGTTGCTCGATTTTGTGACGGAAACCCACGCTCAGCAGTGGGCAGTTTTCGAGAATCGCGACGACTTCTTCCATGTCTGTTTCAGCGTCGTACAAACCGATTACATCGGTATCGCCCCATAAACGGGTTTCGCCAGGTAATGGCTCGAATACCGGTGTGTCATGGGTATCCTGAAAGGTCACGGATACAGCACCGCTTTCGATCAGTGCATCGCCGAGTTCTTCAGCGGTTGCGCCGGTAGTATTAATTTTCAGTTGAATCCATGGCATAGCGAAACTCTTTATTTATCAGTAGTTGGAACGAGTGCTGGTGCAGGCAGCGGCTGACCGAAACGGTTGCCTACCAGGAACGCCAGCAAACTTAGTAATAAGGATGGCACAATGGGGTGGAAGCCAAATAACTGGATTTTGAAACTCGCCAGCACCGCATACAACCCGCCACCGACAATCATTGCACTTAGCGCGCCCGCAGCATTGGCTCGCTCCCAATAAAGGCCGAGCACTAAAGGCCACAGGAATACCGCTTCAAGCCCACCAAACGCCAGCAAATTCAGCCAGATGATCATTTCTGGTGGGCGCCATGCCGCGAGTAGCAGCAACGCACCCAGAATCAACGTGATCACCGATGACATTCTTTTCAGACGCCTTTCGTTAGTGATCTGATCCGGTCGCATATTCAGATAAAGATCTTTGACGATCGTAGCGGATGATTGCAGCAATTGGGCGTTAATTGTCGACATAATTGCCGCCATGGGTGCCGCAAGAAATATTCCCGCCGCTATTGGTGGCAACACCGTGACCATCAACGTTGGGATAACCAAATCAGGGACTTTCAAATCCGGTATCACTGCACGGCCTAACGCGCCCGCCAGATGCATACCAAACATCAAAATCGCGACCACAATTGTGCCGAGGATAATGCCACGGTGCACGGCTTTGCTGTCTTTATAAGAGATGCAGCGTACCGCCGTGTGCGGCAAACCAATCACGCCGAAGCAGACCAGCACCCAGAATGAGGTCATGAACGTCGGGGAAAGGATGTCATCGGCACCCTGCGGTGAAACGAGTTTAGGGTCGATATGCTGCAGCGTATCTACTGCGTTGTGCAAACCACCGGCTGCGTGAACGATGCCCACCAACAGCAAAATCGTGCCAACCAGCATCACCATGCCTTGCATTGCGTCGTTGAGAACGCTGGCACGGAAGCCACCAAACGCGGTATACAGCGCAATGCTGATACCAAAAATCAGCAATCCCGTTTCGTAAGGAATACCGGCTGCCGTCTCCAGTAAGCGTGCGCCACCGATGAACTGCACGGTCATCGCGCCAACAAAAGCCACTAACAGGCTAAGACTCGCCAGCCAAACCAGCAGACGGCTTTGATAACGGGCGAACAACATGTCATTCAGGGTAACGGCGTTATAGCGACGTGCCAGAATGGCAAACTTTTTACCCAGAATACCCAGAGATAACCATACCGCCGGTAATTGAATCATTGCCAGCAAAACCCAGCCCAGCCCATATTTATAAGCAGCTCCAGGCCCGCCAATAAATGAACTGGCACTGATATAAGTGGCGGTTAGCGTCATCGCTAATACAAACCCGCCCATCGAGCGGCTACCCAGGAAATATTCGTTGAGGAAATTACCTGTGGTGCGGCGTTTCATGGCGTACATGGAAATGCCAAAAACCACTAGTAGATAGGCTACCAGCGGTAATACGACTTCAAGCTGCATGATCATCCTCCAGAGGAATATCACGGAAGATAAACTTCACCATTGCCCAGCACAGTAAAATGAACAGCAAAGGTACCAGCAGGCACGCCATTTCAAACCAGTGCGGTAGGCCAGTTGGGCCGATTTCATTACCAGGTAAGTAAGCAGCCACTAACCATGTGGCAAGATAGAGAAGGGTTAGCCAAAGCGCCCAGCGGGCTTCTTTATGGGCCTGAACAAAACGCGCGTCCATTATTGTCCCTTGAGTTGGCGGAAAGCGGCGATTGTAACGCATAGCGAGAAGATGGGGATCAAAAAAGAAAAAGGCCGGAGAACCGGCCTTATCACGATGTTACTTCTTGAGAAAACTTAGTCCTGAAGACCCAGTTTTTTCTCCAGATAGTGGATGTTAGTTCCACCGTGCTGGAAGTTTTCATCGTTCATGATGCGAGTCTGCAAATCAACGTTGGTTTTGATGCCATCGATGATCAGTTCAGCCAAAGCATTTTTCATGCGAGAAATCGCGACTTCACGCGTTTCACCGAAGCAGATCAGTTTGCCAATCATGGAATCATAATACGGCGGTACGGTGTAACCGGCGTAAATGTGTGATTCCCAACGCACACCAAAACCACCTGGCGCATGGAAGCGAGTGATTTTGCCTGGGCTTGGCAGGAAGGTATTCGGGTCTTCGGCGTTGATACGGCATTCTACCGCATGGCCTTTAACATGAACGTCTTCTTGCTTGATAGACAGCGGCTGGCCTGCAGCAATGCGCAGCTGTTCTTTAATCAGGTCAACGCCGGTGATCATTTCTGTTACCGGGTGCTCAACCTGAATACGGGTGTTCATTTCAATGAAGTAGAACTCACCGTTTTCGAACAGGAACTCGAAAGTACCTGCACCGCGATAGTTGATATCAACACAGGCTTTAGCGCAGCGTTCGCCGATGAATTTACGCAGTTCCGGCGTGATGCCCGGTGCTGGCGCTTCTTCAACCACTTTCTGGTGACGACGCTGCATAGAGCAGTCGCGCTCTGCCAGGTAAACCGCTTTGCCCTGGCCGTCAGCCAATACCTGAATCTCGATATGGCGTGGGTTTTCCAGGTATTTTTCCATATAGACCATGTCGTTGTTGAAAGCAGCTTTCGCTTCCGCACGGGTCATATTAATGGATTGTTCCAGATCGGCATCGCTACGTACGACACGCATACCACGACCGCCGCCACCGCCAGACGCTTTGATAATAACCGGGTAGCCAATGCGTTTAGCATGAGCACGGTTTTTATCCATATCGCCGTCAAGAGGGCCATCAGAGCCTGGTACGCAAGGTACGCCAGCTTTCTTCATTGCGTTGATTGCAGACACTTTATCGCCCATCAGACGAATAGTTTCAGCACGCGGGCCAATGAAGATGAAGCCTGAACGTTCAACTTGCTCGGCAAAGTTGGCGTTTTCAGACAAGAAGCCATAACCTGGGTGAATCGCAACTGCACCAGTAATTTCTGCTGCAGAGATGATTGCCGGGATATTCAGATAGCTTTTTACCGACGGAGCGGGACCGATACAAACAGTTTCATCCGCCAGTAATACGTGTTTTAAATCGCGATCCGCAGTGGAGTGCACAGCGACAGTCTTGATACCCAGTTCTTTACAGGCACGAAGAATACGCAGAGCAATCTCGCCACGGTTAGCGATGACAATTTTATCCAGCATAATCGCCTCGTTACTCGATGACGACCAGCGGCTCGTCAAATTCAACCGGTTGGCCATTCTCAACCAGGATGGCTTTCACCACACCGGCTTTGTCAGCTTCGATCTGGTTCATCATTTTCATTGCTTCAACGATACACAGAGTGTCGCCAACGTTAACCTTCTGGCCAACTTCAACAAATGACTTAGCATCCGGGCTTGGGGTGCGGTAGAAAGTACCGACCATTGGGGAACGCACGATGTGACCACTGATTTCAGCAGCCGCTGGTGCTTCTGCCGGAGCGGCAGGTGCAACAACGTTAGACAGGCCAGGTTGCGGCTGTGGCTGGTACATTGGAGCAGCATAAGCCTGTTGCATCATTGGGTAACCGGTGTTTGCCGGTGCACGACTGATGCGTACAGATTCTTCGCCCTCAGAAATTTCCAGTTCAGAAATGCCTGATTCTTCAACCAGCTCGATCAGTTTTTTAATCTTACGAATATCCATGAGTGGGTTCCGTACTCTTGTTTAGATGGATTTTGACAAGCGTTTTACCGCCGTCTGTAGTGCATATGAATAGCCGTCAGCGCCTAATCCGCAGATGACACCAACCGCTTTATCAGAAAGATATGAATGATGGCGGAACGGTTCGCGCGCATGCACATTGCTCAGATGGATCTCAATAAACGGAATATCTACCGCTAATAAGGCATCACGCAGTGCAACGCTCGTATGAGTAAACGCGGCCGGATTAATCAGAATAAAATCGACAGTGTCTTTAGCCTGATGAATTCGGTCGATCAATTCATATTCCGCGTTGGATTGCAGGTGGCTGAACGAGACATTTAGCGTTTTTGCTTCTTCTTCGAGCGAGTTAACAATTTGGGCTAAAGTCAGCGTGCCGTACTTCTCAGGCTCACGTGTTCCCAGCATGTTAAGATTCGGGCCGTTCAAAAGCAAAATGTGAAAATTAGCCGACATCGTGCTGCCATCTCCTGCAATTTGTAGGTATTTTACAAAATATACCTAAGTTGCTCGGTTGTCACCTTCAGAGCCAGAAAATGGCCTGTCAGAAAAACCAAAGTCGCACATTATAACGATTTCGTAGCAATTGGCAGCTAAATACTGGTCTTATCAGGGAAGATGATCAACTCATATCCCTAAACGGGGCCAGGTTGATCACTTTTCTGCGGGGAACAACACATATCTTTCGTTAACGCCGCCACTGACGGAATTTCTTGTAGCGTAAGGCCAGAAGGATGATTGCGCCCAGAGCATACAGCAATGGTTGCGGTGAGATAACCTTTACTGACCACAGATAATGAATCGGGGCAAGGATAGCGACCAGATAGACGAAGTTATGCAGCTTTTGCCAGCGTGGCCCCAATTTTCGTTGTAACGACTGCGTAGATGTTGCTGCCAATGATAGCAGTACCAACCAGCTGATTATTCCTAAAGTTAAATACGGGCGCGTGACCAGTTCCCGGCCAAGTAGCGCCAGATTGTTGATGCCCAATTCCAACATGGCGTAGCTGACTAAATGAAGTGTGGCCCACGCAAAACACCATAATCCTAACAACCGACGGGTTCGAATCAGCAGCGGCTGCTTCCCGTATCGCGCCAACGGTGTGACTAGCAGCGTTGCCAGCAACAGTTTAAGCGCCATTCTGCCGGTAAAATGCTGGATATCCTTTGCCGGGTCGGCACTTAAAAGCCCCTGGTTTGCAGCATAAAACAACCAGACAAAAGGTAAGAAGGCCGCGAGATGCAGTACGACTTTAAGACAGGTTATCTGTTTTGCTGTTAATCGCACTTTAGAAATTCTCCTTCAGATTCAAGCCGCGGTATAGCGATCCGACCTGGTCGGCATAACCATTAAACAGCAGCGTCGGCTGGCGTTTTACATCCAGTACCCCACCTGATCCGATAAATCGCTCACTGGCTTGCGACCAGCGTGGGTGGTCAACATTTGGGTTTACGTTGGCATAAAATCCGTATTCATTAGGTGCTGCCATATTCCAGGTGGTAGGCGGTAACTCGCTAACCAGTTTGATACTGACAATCGACTTTATTCCTTTAAAGCCGTATTTCCATGGCACGGTGAGTCGTATCGGTGCACCGTTTTGCGGTGGCAACGCTTTCCCGTAAACGCCGACCGTAAGTAGAGTCAGAGGGTGCATTGCTTCATCAAGACGCAATCCTTCGACGTAGGGATATTTCAACCCGCCACCGATAAAACGGTCCTTCTGCCCGGGCATTTGTTCCGGGTCGTAAAGCGTTTCGAAGGCGACATATTTTGCTTTGCTGGTGGGCTCGACTAGCGCGAGCAGTTTACTGAGTGGGAAACCTATCCACGGCACCACCATCGACCAGGCTTCGACACAACGCATCCGATAAATACGCTGTTCCAGTGGGAATTTCTTATAAAGATCGTCAAGGTCAAGTGTTTGTGGTTTTGCCACCTCACCGCTAATTGTGATTTTCCACGGATCGGTCTTTAAGCTTCCGGCATTGGCTGCTGGGTCGGCCTTATCAAGGCCAAATTCGTAGAAATTGTTGTAACCCGTCACTTTGTCTTCTGGGGTCATGGCGAGTTTTGCCTGCCATTGTTCAGGCTGGCTAAATTGCAGGGGTTTTCCCGATGGCGCGGGTGGCCTGTCGTTCCCTTTAAACCAGGAGAGAATATCAGCATGGGCAGTTTGAGGAAGCGAGAGAGCCGCGGCACTGATGCCCAGCGCTTTCAGCACCTGGCGGCGTTTCAGCATAAAAACCGATTCGGGTGTGACATCTGCTTCCGTAAAGCGGGTTACTTTTTTCATCTTGTTCTCCGGCATGGCTTTATAGGCTAAGCATGACGGAGAACGCTGAACCCTGCGAATATGTCACAAAAAATTGAAACTTAAAGAAGGGATAGGTTTCGTTGCGGTTGCGTTAATGGGATACCTGCCGATGAAGGCTATACTTGAATTTCGGTGTATTTACGTATCCTTTGCAACAAAGGATAAGAATCTGTTCACCGTGTTTGCCTGAATTGCTCTTTTACTATGTAATGCCGCATCAAGTCAGGCTGGTCTTATCTTCACCAAACGGAGTTAACTCAAGGATGCGATTAACGACGAAACTTTCTGCTTTTATGACGTTGCTGACTGGCCTCGCTATTTTTGTGACGCTCGTGGGTTGTTCATTAAGCTTCTTTAATGCGATGCATTTTAAAGTTCATCAGCGTGTGGTGGCGGTTGCCACAATCATTGATAACGATTTGGTTTCAAGCTCTCCAGAAGAACTGATCAATCGCCTCAACGAAGTGATGGTGCCCATTGATATCACCGAGGTGAAATTCAAAATAGGCGGCAACACGGTTTACCAACATCAGTTGAGCCAATCCTACCGTTTACTGGGCAATAGCTACAGTTTTCGTACCGTGACTGTTGAGTTAATGAAGCATCCGGGGATGTTCCTCTCTCTCACCTATCGCGATCCTGTCGCGAATTACTACAACTCACTTTTCACTACCGTTCCACTTTCTATCACGGTTGGCTTCATGCTTATCGTGCTGTTTTTTGCTATCCGCTGGATGAAAAAGCAGCTCGCCGGGCAAGAGTTACTGGAGAACCGGGCGCGACGGATTCTGAACGGTGAAAGAGGCGTTGAAGTGCGCGGATCGGTACTGGAATGGCCTCCGAAAGCCAGTAGCGCTTTGGACTTGTTGCTTTCCGATCTGCAAAACGCGAACGATCAACGCAGCAGAATGGACACCTTGATTCGTGCTTTTGCGGCGCAGGATGCGAAAACAGGCCTGAATAATCGTCTGTTTTTTGATAATCAACTGGCGACGTTGCTGGATGAACAAGAGCAAGTGGGCGCGCATGGTGTGGTGATGATCATCCGTCTGCCCGATTTTGACACCCTGCATGAAACATGGGGGCGCGCGGCGGTAGAGGAGTACTTATTTACCCTCATCAATCTGTTGTCGACATTTGTGATGCGTTATCCCGGCGCATTACTGGCACGTTATTTCCGCAGCGATTTTGCCGTTTTGTTACCTCATCGCACATTAAAAGAAGCCGATAGTATTGCCAGCCAGTTGCTGAAAGCCGTTGATACCTTGCCGCCAACCCGAATGCTCGACCGCAATGACATGATGCATATCGGTATTTGTGCATGGCGTAGCGGGCAAACCAAAGAGCAGGTGATGGAGAACGCGGAAGTCGCGACGCGTAATGCTTCGTTGCAAGGGGCGAATAGTTGGTCGGTCTATGACGATAGTTTGCCGGAAAAAGGGCGCGGCAATGTGAAATGGCGTACGCTCATTGAGCAAGTGTTACAGCGCGGTGGCCCACGCTTCTATCAAAAACCGGCGGTAATGCGTAATGGCTACGTACATCATCGTGAAATCATGTGTCGGATTTTTGACGGCGAACAAGAAGTGCTGGCGGCAGAATATTTGCCGATGGTGAAGCAGTTTGGTTTAGCGGAACAATATGACCGACAAACCATCGCCCGATTGTTACCTTTAGCCGGTTTCTGGCCCGAAGAAACACTGGCTATTCAGGTGTCTGTAGAATCACTGATTCGCGCTCCGTTCCAGCGTTGGTTGCGTGATGCGTTGATGCAGTCAGAAAAATCGCTTCGACGACGTATTCTTTTTGAACTTGCAGAGGCAGATGTCTGTCAACACATCAGCCGTTTGCAGCCTGTGATTCGCTTGATTAAAGCTTTGGGTGCTCGTATTGCTGTCTCCCAGGCGGGTTTGACCGTAGTGAGCGCTTCTTATATTAAGGAGTTGGATGTGGAGTTGATAAAGCTGCATCCGGGGCTCGTGCGAAACATTGAGAAACGAACTGAAAATCAGTTGTTTGTACAGAGCCTGGTTGAGGCCTGTAATGGGACTCAGACGCAAGTTTTTGCGGTCGGAGTCAGAACGCGAAGTGAATGGCAGACACTGGTGGAGAAAGGCGTGGCGGGTGCTCAAGGTGATTTTTTTGCGGCATCTCAACCACTAGACAGCAACGTGAAAAAATATTCGCAAAGATACTCGGTTTAACCTGCCGTTTATGAATATTTCACGTAGAATAACGCGCGCTGCATCTCAAGGGGGCTAATACGCCTGCTGACCAGATTGTTGAAGCATGAAATGAACCCGGTTTGCTTCCTTGCACTGTTCGTTTAACCTACAGCGTTTGTTTGTTTCCTCGGCAGTTCGAGGATAAACGTGTCGAAAGTGTATTAGTCGTAGTAAACTGCACAATTTTTCACCATTGCAGAACATTTTTGCGCCTTGTCGCTGCAATGAGTGGTTGGTAAAGTAAGCGGATTTTGTTTCCGCCCCAGCTTTCAGGATTATCCCTTAGTATGTTGAAAAAATTTCGTGGCATGTTTTCCAATGACCTGTCCATTGACCTGGGTACCGCGAATACCCTGATTTATGTGAAAGGACAAGGCATCGTACTGAATGAGCCATCTGTCGTGGCTATTCGCCAGGATCGTGCCGGTTCACCTAAAAGTGTTGCGGCTGTCGGCCATGATGCTAAACAGATGCTGGGTCGTACCCCCGGCAACATCGCAGCTATCCGTCCGATGAAAGATGGCGTTATTGCCGATTTCTTCGTGACCGAAAAAATGCTGCAACACTTCATCAAACAAGTGCATAGCAACAGCTTTATGCGCCCAAGCCCACGCGTACTGGTTTGTGTGCCAGTTGGCGCAACTCAAGTTGAACGTCGCGCGATTCGTGAATCTGCGCAAGGTGCAGGTGCTCGTGAAGTCTTCTTAATTGAAGAACCAATGGCTGCGGCTATCGGTGCTGGCCTGCCAGTTTCTGAAGCAACCGGTTCAATGGTTGTGGATATCGGTGGTGGTACAACTGAAGTTGCCGTTATTTCTCTGAACGGCGTGGTTTACTCCTCTTCCGTACGTATCGGTGGTGACCGCTTCGACGAAGCCATCATTAATTATGTGCGTCGTAACTACGGTTCACTGATTGGTGAAGCCACTGCTGAACGTATCAAACACGAAATCGGTTCTGCTTACCCAGGCGATGAAGTGCTTGAAATCGAAGTGCGTGGCCGTAACCTGGCTGAGGGTGTTCCACGCGGCTTTACCCTGAATTCCAATGAAATCCTCGAAGCCCTGCAAGAGCCATTGACGGGGATCGTGAGTGCGGTGATGGTTGCACTGGAGCAGTGTCCACCAGAGCTGGCGTCCGATATCTCTGAGCGCGGTATGGTTCTGACTGGTGGTGGCGCATTGCTGCGTAACCTTGACCGTCTGCTGATGGAAGAAACAGGCATTCCGGTAGTAGTTGCAGAAGATCCATTGACTTGCGTAGCCCGTGGCGGTGGCAAGGCACTGGAGATGATCGACATGCACGGCGGCGACTTGTTCAGCGAAGAGTAATCAGCCGCACGTAAGGGGCAGTCATCAAGACTGCCCTTTCTTGCTGGCCCTGGAATACGCATAGCCTATGAAGCCAATTTTTAGCCGTGGCCCTTCGTTACAGTTTCGCCTGATTTTGGCGGTGCTGGTGGCGATTGGTGTAATGATTGCCGATAGTCGCCTGGGTACGTTCAGTCAGATTCGAACGTATATGGATACTGCCGTCAGCCCTTTCTATTTTGTCTCAAATGGTCCCCGTGAATTGCTCGACAGCGTCTCGCAAACACTGGCATCACGCGACCAGCTAGAACTCGAAAATCGTGCACTGCGTCAGGAATTGATCCTGAAAAACAGCGAATTACTGATGATGGGTCAATATCGTCAGGAAAACGCACGCCTGCGCGAACTGCTTGGCTCACCGTTGCGTCAGGACGAGCAAAAAATGGTGACTCAGGTTATCTCTACCGTTAACGATCCTTACAGTGACCAGGTGGTTATTGATAAAGGCAGCGTGAACGGCGTCTATGAAGGTCAACCCGTCATCAGTGATAAAGGTGTCGTAGGTCAGGTTGTCGCGGTGGCGAAACTCACTAGCCGTGTTTTACTGATTTGTGATGCTACCCATGCGCTGCCTATTCAGGTACTGCGTAATGACATCCGCATTATCGCGGCGGGTAACGGCTGTACTGACGATCTGCAACTGGAACATTTACCGGCTAATACTGATATTCGCGTAGGCGATGTATTGGTGACATCTGGTTTGGGTGGCCGCTTCCCGGAAGGCTATCCTGTGGGCGTCGTTTCTTCAGTGAAGCTTGATACTCAGCGCGCATACACGGTTATTCAGGCTCGTCCGACTGCTGGCTTACAACGTCTGCGTTATTTGCTGCTGTTGTGGGGCGCGGATCGCGAAGGGAAAACCCCGATGCCGCCTGATGAAGTTCATCGCGTGGCGAATGAGCGCCTGATGCAAATGATGCCGCAGGTTTTACCAGCGGCTGATTCTGTCGGGCCACCAGCTCCGGTTCCTCCTCCGGCAACGGGCATTACGACTCCAGCCCCTGCTGCACCAGCAAGCCTGGGAGGGCAGTAGTGGGTAGTTACCGTAGCCAGGGCCGTTGGGTCATCTGGCTTTCTTTCCTCGTCGCCTTGTTGTTACAAGTCATGCCCTGGCCTGACGATTTAAAAATCTATCGTCCTGACTGGGTATTACTGATCCTGCTGTACTGGATCCTGGCTCTGCCACACCGCGTAAATGTAGGCACAGGTTTTGTGGTGGGTGCCATACTGGATTTAATCAGCGGCTCTACCCTTGGCGTGCGCGCATTATCTCTGAGCATCGTTGCTTATCTGGTGGCGTTAAAGTACCAGCTATTCCGCAATCTCGCGCTTTGGCAACAGGCTTTGGTGGTTATGCTGTTGTCATTGATGACAGATGTCATTGTTTTCTGGTCTGAATTTTTAGTTATCAATGTCTCTTTCCGCCCAGAAATTTTCTGGAGCAGCGTGGTCAATGGTGTACTGTGGCCATGGATATTCTTGTTGATGCGTAAAATTCGCCAACAATTTGCAGTGCAATAGGATTGAACATGACATCTTTGTATCTGGCATCCGGCTCCACGCGTCGTCAGGAATTACTGACTCAGTTGGGTGTGTCGTTTGAGCGCATCATTACTGATGTAGAAGAACAGCGTCTTAGCCATGAAAGCGCACAGCAGTATGTCGTGCGCCTGGCGCGTGATAAAGCGCGGGCAGGCGTTGCGCTCGCGCAACATGACTTACCTGTCCTGGGTGCCGATACGATTGTTATCTACAATGGCAAGGTGTTGGAAAAACCTAAAGATGAACAACACGCTGCTGAGATGTTGCGTATGTTATCCGGGAATCAGCACCAGGTAATGACGGCTGTTGCGCTGGCAGACCGTGAATCTTTGCTGGATTGTCTGGTAACGACTGAAGTGACTTTTCGTGCATTATCAGAACAGGATATCGCGGGTTATGTGGCCTGCGGTGAACCGATGGATAAAGCAGGTGCATACGGTATTCAAGGGCTTGGTGGCTGTTTTGTCAGGAAGATTAATGGCAGCTATCATGCAGTAGTCGGTTTACCGCTTGTTGAAACTTATGAATTGCTGAGTAATTTTCACGCATTGCGTGATGGACGAGGAAAACATGACGGCTGAATTATTAGTCAACGTGACGCCATCGGAAACTCGGGTGGCTTACATTGATGGTGGAATACTGCAAGAGATTCACATTGAACGCGAAGCACGCCGCGGGATCGTAGGGAATATCTACAAAGGTCGTGTAAGCCGGGTGCTTCCCGGGATGCAGGCGGCATTTGTAGATATTGGCCTTGATAAGGCAGCGTTTCTTCACGCTTCTGACATCATGCCGCATACCGAATGTGTGGCGGGAGAAGAGCAGAAAAATTTCACCGTACGCGATATCTCCGAGTTGGTGCGTCAGGGCCAGGACTTAATGGTTCAAGTGGTGAAAGACCCGCTGGGAACCAAAGGTGCTCGTTTGACTACCGATATCACGCTGCCATCTCGTTATTTGGTCTTTATGCCAGGAGCTTCCCACGTTGGCGTATCCCAGCGCATTGAAAGTGAAGCCGAGCGTGAACGTCTTAAACGTGTAGTGAATGCGTATTGCGATGAGCAAGGCGGATTTATTATTCGCACCGCAGCTGAAGGCGTATGCGAAGACGATTTAGCTTCAGATGCGGCATATCTAAAGCGTGTCTGGACCAAAGTCAGCGAGCGCAAAAAACGTAACAAAACCCGCTGCCAACTTTACGGTGAATTAGCACTGGCGCAGCGCGTACTGCGTGATTTTGCTGATGCCGCTCTTGACCGAATTCGTGTCGACTCCCGTCTGACTTACGACATGCTGCTGGAATTTACCGCAGAATACATGCCGGAAATGCACAACAAAATCGAACACTACAGCGGTCGCCAGCCTATTTTTGATTTGTTCGACGTTGAGAACGAAATCCAACGTGCGCTGGAGCGAAAAGTTGAGCTGAAATCAGGTGGTTACCTGGTTATCGACCAGACTGAAGCGATGACGACTGTGGATATCAACACCGGGGCTTTCGTTGGCCACCGCAATCTTGATGACACCATTTTCAATACCAATATTGAAGCGACACAGGCGATAGCTCGCCAGTTACGTTTGCGTAATCTCGGCGGCATAATCATTATTGATTTCATCGATATGAGTAATGAAGACCATCGCCGACGCGTGCTGCACTCCCTCGAGCAGGCATTGAGTAAAGATCGCGTGAAAACCAGTATTAATGGTTTCTCACAGCTTGGGCTGGTTGAGATGACACGCAAACGCACGCGTGAAAGTGTTGAACATGTGCTTTGCAACGATTGTCCAACTTGCCATGGTCGCGGTACGGTGAAAACGGTTGAAACGGTGTGTTATGAAATTATGCGTGAAATTGTGCGCGTGCATCATGCTTATGATTCCGACCGTTTCCTGGTTTACGCATCACCTGCTGTGGGGGAAGCGCTGAAAAGCGAAGAGTCCCATTCATTGGCAGAAGTGGAAATTTTTGTCGGCAAGCAAGTCAAAGTTCAGATCGAGCCGCTCTATAATCAAGAGCAATTCGACGTCGTTATGATGTAACTCGCTGCACGGATAGTGCAGATTTGAGTTCCGCTCCGGCGGCAAACAAGGAGATTTTCGTGAGGCGACTGCCCGGCATTCTGCTGATCACTGGCGCAACGTTGATCGTTATCGTCGCACTGCTGGTGAGTGGTTTGCGGCTGGTTTTGCCGCACCTCGATGCCTGGCGTCCAGCGCTGCTCGAAAAAATTGAAGCCATGACGGGTACCCCCGTCGATGCCAGCCAGATCCAGGCCAACTGGGAAAACTATGGCCCAACGCTTGATGTCCGCGATATCAAAGCGGGCTTGAAAGATGGTGGTGAGATGAGCGTGAAACGTGTCACGTTGGCGCTCGATCTCTGGCAAAGTATTTTGCACGCCCGCTGGCAGTTCCGTGACCTCACTTTTTACCAATTGCAGGTGCGCACCAATACCCCGTTAAGTCGAAATAAAGGGGATAGCAAACTCGAGCCGGGTAAAATCAGCGATCTCTTTTTACGCCAGTTCGATCACTTTGATCTTCGCGACAGTTCCCTGAGTTTCCTGACGATTTCCGGCCAGCGCGCCGAACTCGCCATTCCACAACTCACCTGGCTTAACTCCAAAAACCGTCACCGCGCCGAAGGGCTGGTCAGCTTATCGAGCTTTAACGGCCAACACGGCGTGGCGAAAGTACGCATGGATCTGCGTGACGAAAATGGCTTATTGAATATCGGTAAAGTCTGGCTACAGGCTGAAAATGTTGATATGAAACCGTGGCTTGGTCGTTGGATGGAAGACAATATCGACTTGCAGACCGCTGAGTTTACCCTCGAAGCCTGGATGGATATCAAAGCGGGTGATATTTCAGGTGGCAACGTCTGGTTGAAGCAAGGTGGTGCCAGCTGGGCTGGGAAAAACACCGGGCATCAGATGTCGGTTGATAATTTGATGGCACGTGTCAATCGTTCTGCTGCGGGCTGGGATATTGCCATTCCATCGACCAATATCACCCTTGATGGTAAAACCTGGCCCAAAGGTTCTTTATCACTGGCGTGGGTTGCTCCGCAAAATGTTGGTGGAAAAGAGAGTACGCGCGGCGATGAGTTACGTGTACGTGCCACTAATATGGAGCTGGAAAGCTTCACCGGTTTGTTACCGATTGCAGAGAAGATTTCACCGGATTTCGGTGAAATCTGGAACACGCTGCAACCACGCGGGCACATTGATGTGCTGGCCGTGGATATTCCTCTTCAGCAGACCGAAAACACTCGTATGCAAGGGCGCTGGAAGGACGTTAGCTGGAAGCAATGGAAAATGTTACCCGGCGTCGAACACTTCTCGGGGTCGGTCACCGGTGGTGTCGGACACGGGCAGCTTAATGCGCAGGTTATTGACGCCAAAATGCCATACGTGGGCGTATTCCGTGCCCCGTTGGAAGTTGAACGAGCCGTTGCCACGCTCGAATGGCAGAAGAATGCCGCGGGTTTCCAGCTTGATGGCAAAAACCTGGATGTGAAAGCCCGTTCTGTCTGGGCTGCGGGTGACTTCCGCTACTATCAGCCGACAGGCGATGAACCCTGGCTGGGGATTTTAGCCGGAATTAGTACGCATAATGGCGGTGATGCCTGGCGTTACTTCCCTGAAAACCTGATGGGAAAACAGCTGGTTGATTACCTCAGCGGTGCGATACAAGGAGGCGAGTCCGATAACGCGACGCTAGTGTATGGCGGCAATCCGCGTCTTTTCCCTTATGTGCATAACGAAGGTCAGTTCCAGGTCTACGTCCCGCTGTATAACGCTAAATTTGCCTTCCAGCCTGACTGGCCAGCATTAGACAACTTGAATATTAGTCTGGATTTCATCAATAACGGTTTGTGGATGAAATCGGATGAAGTGAAACTGGGTGGTGTGACCGGGCGTAATCTGACGGCAAATATTCCGGATTACAAAAAGCAAAAGCTGTTAGTCGATTCTGACATCAGTGGCCCGGGCAGTGCGGTTGGGCCGTATTTCAAAGAAACTCCGCTCAAAGATTCTCTGTCTGCTGCACTGGATGAACTCCAGATTGGCGGCGATGTGAATGCTCGCTTACATCTGGATATCCCGCTGAACGGTAAAATGACTACCGCTTCGGGCGATGTTCAACTCAAGAACAATACCTTGTTGATTAAACCGCTCTCCAGCACGTTGAGTAACCTGAGCGGTAAGTTCAGCTTTGTGAATGGTGATTTGCAAAGTGAACCGTTAAAAGCCACCTGGTTTAACCAACCGATTGGCATTGATTTCAATACTAAAACGGGCGTGAAAGACTACCAGATTGGCGTCAATTTGCTGGGCGACTGGCAGCCGACAAAAATGGGTATTATCCCTGAACCCATCAGCAAAGAATTGAGTGGCAATGTCCCGTGGAAAGGCGATGTAGCGATTACGCTTCCTTATCGCGGAGAACCGAATTACCAGATCAACGTCGCCGCAGACTTGAAGAATGTGAGCAGTCACTTACCTGCTCCTGTCGATAAATCAGCGGGGCAA
>Ga0207696_1000640_pt1 | contig 25329 bp, 24 predicted proteins | sample KBSS54metaG_FD_184403 | JGI IMG/M metagenome (GOLD analysis project Ga0207696, IMG submission 184403) | Switchgrass rhizosphere microbial communities from Kellogg Biological Station, Michigan, USA - KBS S5-4 metaG (SPAdes) (version 2) | ecosystem: Host-associated > Plants > Roots > Rhizosphere >...
GGGCTTTGAGGCTGACCAGCTCGATATCGAACTCGATGACACTGACGGCCTGATTGAGTTGCCGGTGCGCGGGGCGGTGCTGTCACTATTCCTCGGCTGGCAGGGTTCGGCGCTGCTGGGGAAAGGGCAGTTCACGGTTGATGAAATTGAGCACCGTGGCGCGCCGGACACCCTGACCATCCGGGCAAGGAGTGCGGATTTTCGCGGCACGCTCAACTCACGCCGCGAGGCGTCCTATCACGACACCACCCTCGGGGAAGTGCTCAACACTATCGCCAGCCGTAACAAGCTGACCGCCAGCGTTGCCCCGCAGTTCGCCGGAATTGCCATCCCGCATATCGACCAGACGCAGGAATCCGACGCGAAATTTCTCACCCGCCTGGCGGAGCGCAACGGCGCGGAGGTATCAGTCAAGGCCGGTAAACTGCTGTTCATCAAAGCGGGTGCCGGTGTCACCGCCAGCGGCAAACCCATTGCGCAGATGAGCATCGAGCGCCGCGACGGTGACCGTCACCAGTTTGCCATTGCCGACCGTGGGGCTTACACCGGCGTGACTGCTAAATGGCTGCACACCAAAGAGCCGAAAGAACAAAAGCAGCAGGTCAAACTCAGGCGTAAGGCCAAACCGCAGAACCTGCGCGCCCTCCAGCACCCGAAGGCCAAACCGGTGAAAGCGAAGAAAGCCGCGAAGGAAAAGGAAGCTCGCGAGGGCGAGTATATGGCCGGTGAGGAGGATAACGTGTTTGCCCTGACCACCATTTACGCCAGCAAGGCACAGGCGATGCGTGCGGCTCAGGCCAAATGGGACAAACTGCAACGCGGGGTGGCAGAGTTTTCGATTAGCCTGGCGATGGGGCGTGCAGATCTCTACCCGGAAACACCGGTCATTGTGTCAGGCTTTAAGCGCGTCATCGACGAGCAGGCATGGACGATCACTAAGGTGATGCACTCACTCAGTAACAGCGGCTTCACGACCTCGCTTGAGCTGGAGGTGAGATTAAACGATGTGAGTTACGAGTCTGAATGAGTTAAATTTGCAAACAATAACTTGCAAATGCGATCTGTGAGTTTATCATTCCCTCAATGATGAGCGAGAGGGGAAATAAATCATGATGCATTGCCCGTTATGCCAGGACGCAGCCCACGCGCGATCCAGCAGATATTTGAGCATAGAAACCAAAGAACGTTATCACCAGTGCCAGAATATCAACTGTGGATGCACTTTTGTCACCCATGAATCACTTGCTCGATATATCGTAAAGCCTGGCGAAGTTGAACCAGCACCGCCCCACCCTAATCGCTATAAACAACAACAGCTCTGGATGTAGACAAAGCCTGCGAAAGCAGGTTTATTTATGTCTGCGCTCCGTCTGAGATAACAACAATACTCTTTTAAGTAAGCATTTGAATGTATGAGTTTGCAAAATCAAACATTGAATACTGTTTAAATGTACAGTATTTTTCAACCATTTGATTTAGCAGGATTCTCACATGACCGTACGAAAACAAGCCGACGGACAATGGCTTTGCGATGTGTATATCGATGGGCGCGGCAGTAAGCGTGTTCGCAAGAAATTCTCCACTAAAGGTGAAGCGCTTGCCTATGAAAGTTATCAACTGGAACAAGCGAAGCAAAAACCCTGGATGGCAGAGAAGGATGACCGTCGACATCTAAGTGAGCTAATCGAGCTATGGTACAAGTTACATGGTTGCTCTCTTAGTGATAAGAAAGGTCGCCTGGGTAAGCTACATATCATCTGTAATGGCCTGGGCGATCCCGTCGCCTCACAAATTACAGATAAAGATTGGGCGCATTACCGGGATAGACGACTCACCGGCCAGATTGCTAACGGTTATAAAACCAGTGAAAAATCACTCAAGGTTTCCATCGGAACGGTCAACTGTGAACATGCTTTTCTACGAGCAGTGTTTAATGAGTTAACCCGGCTTGGTGAGGTTAACTACCCTAACCCACTCAAGAATATTCGTGAGTTTGATGAGCCTGAAAAAGAGATGTCCTGGCTTACTGACGATGAAGTGAAAAGATTGATGGGTGCGTGCCGTGGGCATGGAAATCCTGAATTAACCCTGATTGTAAAAATCTGCCTTTCCACCGGATCGCGTTGGAGTGAAGCGGCAAATCTTAAGAAATCACAGCTCGCGCCTAATAAGATTACTTTCGTAAACACGAAGGGTAAAAAGAACCGAACAGTTCCAATATCTGACGAATTGTATAAGCAACTTATCGAACGTGACGGTAAACCTTTTGAGCAATGTTATCGCCAGTTTTATCGCGTAATAAAAATTGCCGGACTTCAATTACCGGAAGGCCAAATGAGTCATGTACTTAGACATACATTTGCCAGTCATTTTATGATGGGGGGCGGGAATATTATTGTCCTGCAAAGAATTTTGGGGCATTCTGATATTCGAGTTACGATGCGTTATGCCCATTTTGCACCTGATCATCTTGAGGATGCGCTTATATTAAACCCGCTCAGTAAGCTAGGCGGAGCGTCCACAAAGTGACTACAGAGCTTCATATTGGGTGTAATGGAGTGCAACAGGATGTGCGGTAAGTAACTGAATTTATTATAAGTCGCTGATTTTAATCAGCGGATAAAAAAAGACCGAATACGATTCCTATATTCGGTCCAGGGAAATGGCTCTTGGGAGAGAGCCGTGCGCTAAAAGTTGGCATTAATGCAGGCAGACTTCGCCTTGCCTTCTAAGAATAGTTTACCGGCGCAGCTTTTCCAGTCGGGCGCTAAAGTGTTCGAAAAAAAACTGTGTTACAGGTGACATTTAAAACAAAAACCGCCATATCCGGCTCTCGGATATGGCGGTTTTTTTATGACAAATAAAGAAGTTAGCGTGTTTAGCTACATAGCTTCTGTGCACGCTCAATAAATGGTGCGAGGCTCTTTTTTTGCCCTGGCACCTGTGGATCATCTATCTGAATGACAGAGATTGGCTGGCCAGTGGTCTTGCCGCTCGCCACTTGTTGCTCAGCAATATCATTTAGCGGGTACTGCATCAGTGTGCTTGGGTTGATGACAAACAACGCCTGGCCCGCACGGCAACTCAACATCACCTCTTCGCGGTTAAACGCCCAGTTATCTTTACCCATTTCAAAACGGCTCACGGTGATAATTTGTGGTGCCGCAAACGCACCACCTGCGCAAGCCAGCAACAGCAATGTCAAAATACTTTTTTTCATGAATTTCTCTTGAGCAAATAATGTCTTCAGTACGGTTCCCAGGTAGCGAAAATGCTAACCGCAAGGAGTACCACCACCGACAAAATGATTTCCAGCCAGGTTAACCGGACAAACTGTTTTGTTGCCGTTGGAGCACGGTTGAATCGGGGCACCAAATAATAACGGTTATACAGTGCGATGATAACCATCACGGCAACAAAGACAACCTTCACCAACAAGAAACGCACATAGTCGCTTTCCAGTGGCAATGACCAGCCCAGAATCATCAGACTGTTGATTAATCCGCTTAGTAGCACAGCGGCAACCGCCAGATGCCCGTAACGGGAAAAACGCATCATCGCGGTGATCGCAGCCCCCCGCCAGCGTGGTTTTCTAGCCATGCGCATGCACATAATCAGCGGAAAAAGGCCTCCGACCCACCAGCCAGCGCTAAGTAAATGCACTGCGTGGTTCAGGCGCTGTAAGCCACCATAAAAATCTTCGCGCATTGCGGCATGCCCAACACCAGCCAGCAAAATGAGTTGCCCTGCGGCGAGGGTTAGCAATAAAGATTGCAAGTTGCGCGGTTTTAACATCAGCACCACAACCGTCACGACACCGAGTGAAATCTGCCACAGCCACACAGAACCAAAACGCGTGCCCAGCACGGCTAGCCAAACCTGTGGATTGATGGTGTCCTGCCATCCACTGCCCATCATTCCCGCCTGAGCGCATAACAGCAATACTGCGCTAAGCATTGTCATCCAGACTGCAGAATGCCACTGCCATTGCAGACGGCGGATGAGGACCGGCTTAAATGCCTGAGGCGCTAACATTGAGCATGAAATGGTGCTGCCAAGCAGCACCATAAGGGCAGCAAAATGGATGAATCGCAGCGCGATATAGAAAGAAGGTAGCATCCCGCTTATTTCACCGAGAACAGGTACTTCCCTTTGGTTTTATGTCCGTCAACCGACACCACATGCCAGTCGACCTGGTAAGCTCCTGGTTTCAGTGCCTCCTCGACTGGCACGATGAGCTGTTTTTCGTCTTTTTCATTACGTTTTGCCATGCCGGTTTTCACGGCGACTTGCTGTGGCCCGGTCAGCGTAATCCCGCTAAAATTAGCTTCTACTCCTTCAGAAAAATTGAGGGTAATTGCCTGCGGTGACGCCGTGACTGAAGCATCTGCCGCAGGGTATTGATGCTCAAGATGCGCATGCGCAAATGCTGAGCCAGAAGCGGTAAGAGCCGTTAAAAGAGTCGCGAGGGTAAAAAGACGAGATCGAGTGAAAGCCATATCAACTATTCCTTTTTCTTATTCAAGACGGCAAAAGGATAACCTTGAGCCCAGGTGAAGTCGAGATGAGAACAGCTATCAATAAATGTAAAGACTTGTCATCAACTTCATCTGCAAGTACCTTTGCGGCACAAAACAGGAGACCAAAATGAATCACAATCTTGCTGAATTACCCCAGGACGAAATGGATAAGATCAATGTGGATCTTGCTGCGGCAGGCGTGGCCTTTAAGGAACGTTATAATATGCCGGTGATTGCCGAAGTCGTTGAACGCGAGCAACCTGCCCACCTACGCGATTGGTTCAGAGAACGCCTGATTGCGCATCGCCTGGCATCAGTTAATCTTTCACGTCTGCCATATGAGCCTAAAGTGAAATAAATATTCACAGCCTTAAACTTCCTGACAAAATTGATGTTAAGATTTTTCTTGGGTTTTAGAACCAAACACAGGAATTACCTGTTGCGGCCATAGGAAGATGGCTGTTAGGTAGATTGATTAAGGAAGAGCATATGCCTGTCTGGAATGTTGCGGCGGCGCAATACGGCGCCACCCCCGATGACCTCGAATCTAATATCTCACATCACTTAGACTTTGTTCGTTGTGCAGTCCGTGAACAAATTGATCTCCTGATTTTTCCCGAACTATCCCTCACTGGTTTCAACATAGAAAATCACCACGACTGCGCACTACCCTTCACTGATGAACGTCTTAATCCTCTGCAAAATGCCGCCATAGAACACAAAATGACTATCGTCGTGGGTTTGCCCCTGCGGTGTAAAGGAGGTGTTTCACCCGGTTCTGTAGGCTTTTTGCCTGATGGTTCGCGCGTCGCCTGTTGCAAACCTCTTTCAAGCGATATTGACCTTCCAGGCCAGCATACCCCTTTGGTTGGTTTGCATAATCGTAGCGTCGCGATGGGGTTCAGTACCGGCAGCGATGAAGAAACCTGGCCACGCAGCGCTGCTGAGATGGGCGCAAGTCTTTACGCCACAGGCAAGTTCATTAACGAAATCAGTTACCAGCACGATGAAATGTATCTGCAACGTTGGGCGCGTAAATACAATTTGCCGGTATTGCTGGCTAATCATGCTTTTTCGACCGGCAAATACCGCTCCGCGGGACGTAGCGCCTGTTGGGATGATCGCGGCGAGTTAGTGGTGCGCGCCGATCATGGCGAATTGCTGGCCGTTGGTCGGCGCGATGAGAAAGGTTGGCACGGAGAAATCATTCCATTACGCTAGCGCGTTATTGAAACCAGCGAAGTTCTGATGGAGTGAATATGCTGCGCATTATTGATACGGAAACCTGCGGTTTGCAGGGCGGCGTGGTGGAAGTGGCGTCTGTCGATATCGTCAATGGTGAGATTGTTAATCCAATGAGCGATCTGGTGCGTCCGGATCGTCCCATTGGTCACCAGGCGATGGCCATTCATAAGATTACTGAAGAAATGGTGGCGAATAAACCGTGGATTGAAGATGTCATTCCGCGCTACCACGGCAGCCCCTATTATGTTGCCCATAACGCCAGCTTTGACCAGCGAATGTTGCCTGAACTGCCTGACAGCGAATGGATTTGTACCGTAAAACTGGCCCGCCGTTTATGGCCCGGTATCAAATACAGCAACATGGGTTTATATAAATCGCTCAAGCTTGAAGTGGAAACACCGGCAGGCTTGCATCACCACCGCGCCCTGTTCGATTGCTACATTACCGCCGCTTTGCTGTTGCGGATTATGGAAGAATCCGGCTGGACACCCGATCAGATGGTGACTATTACTGGCCGTCCGGCGATGGTCACCACCATGGCGTTTGGCAAGTATCGTGGCCAGCCCATTGCTGAAATTGCGGATAAAGATCCGGGCTATTTACGTTGGATGTTAAATAACATCAAAGAATTAGCACCGGATCTCAGAATGACGCTGAAACATTATCTCGAAGGGTAAAAACGCATTACTCCACACGCCCTGGTAAGGTGCCTTGCGCCAGGGCAATCAAGAACGCGAACTCCAGCGCCACACCTTCGTATGATTTGAATCGCCCTGATTTCCCACCATGCCCCGAGTCCATATCAGTACATAACAACAGCAAGTTATCGTCGATACGTGTTTCGCGCAATTTTGCGACCCATTTGGCGGGTTCCCAATACTGCACTTGCGAGTCGTGCAAACCCGTGGTCACCAGTATATGCGGATAAGCCTGCGCGGTGATTTGGTCGTATGGGCTGTACTGTTTGATGTAGTGGTAATACTCAACATCTTGCGGATTCCCCCATTCTTCAAATTCACCCGTGGTTAACGGAATTGACTCGTCTAGCATGGTGGTAAGCACGTCAACAAATGGCACTTGCGCGACCACACCGTGAAACAAATCCGGACGCATATTGATAGCCGCGCCCACTAATAACCCGCCTGCGCTCCCCCCCATGGAATACAACAGATTTTCATCGCCGTATCCCAACTTCAGCAAACCATCACACACATCCAGATAATCATTGAATGTGTTCATTTTCTTTAGGTATTTGCCGTCTTCATACCATTGTTGGCCAAGCTCACCGCCGCCACGCACGTGGGCAATCGCATAGACAAAACCACGGTCTAACAGGCTCAAACGGCTGCTGCTGAAATCCGCATCCATACTGCTGCCATACGAGCCGTAGCCGTACACCAAAAGTGGATTTTTCCCACGGATGAAATGTTCACGGTGATAAACCAGTGATACCGGCACCTGGACGCCATCTCGTACCGTTATCCATAAATGTTCACTGCGATAGTGACTGGCATCAAATCCCGCCACTTCGCTTTGTTTAATGACGCGCCGCTCGCCGGTATCCATATCCAGCTCGAATAAGGTATCAGGCGTAGTCATTGACGAGTAACCGTAACGTAGTCGGGAAGATTCCGGTTCAGGATTGTAGCCAACCCAAGTTACGTATGCCGGATCGTCAAAAGCAATTCCGGTCACTTCGTGCGTTTTACGGTTAATTTGCCGTAGGCTGGTTAGCCCTTGCTGGCGTTCTTCAACAACCAGCCAATCGGTAAACAACGTAAACCCTTCCAGCATGACGTTTTCACGTGGTGGAATCAGCTCTTCCCATTGGCTTTCGTCGCGCACTTTTGAGCGATACAAACCAAAGTTTTTGCCTTCACGATTCGAACGCAGATAAAAATGATGTTGATAGTGATCGAGAGTGTATTCGTGGTCTTTACGGCGTGGTGCAAAACTTTGTGGCTGCGCATCCACCAGCTCGGCATCCAGCAACAACACTTCGCTGGTCGTCGCGCTGCTCAGGTAAATCAGGACAAAATGCTTCGAAGTCGTTTTATGCACGCTGACATAAAACATTTCGTCCTTCTCTTCGTAAACCAACTCGTCGGACGTGGAAGGATGCCCTACCGTATGTCGCCAGACCTGATATGGCAGCAGCGTTTTAGGGTGCTTGCGGACGTAGTAAAGCGTGGCGGAATCATTCGCCCAGACAAAACTGCTGTCGACATTTTCCAGCACTTCCGGGTACCAGTTCCCGGTTTCCAGATTGCGGAAACGCAAACCGTACTGGCGACGCGAAAGAAAATCTTCCGCCAATGCCAGCACAGTATTGTCAGGCGTGATGCTCATCCCGCCCATCGTATAAAATTCACTGTGGGCAGCACGGCGATTACCATCCACCAGCGTGCTCCACTCTTCCCATTCAGCCAGCATCACCGACTGGCGCTGATAAATGGCGTATTCATTTCCGGTTTCAAAAACCTGGCGATAACGATAGCCATTTTGCGTATAGGGCGCGGAGACATCGCGTTGTGGGATACGGTCGATCATCTCTTTGAGCAAGCGTTCTTGTAGCGCCTGTTGCGTGCTCATGACTTGATGGCCGTAATCATTTTCCTGATGCAGATAATCAAGTACTTGCGCATCTGCGCGCTCGTCGTCGCGCAACCAATAATAGTTATCGATGCGGGTATCGCCATGAACTGACATGGTGTGAGGAATTTTTTTAGCTTTTGGTGGCATGTCGATTTTCATTTTTGAGTTAACACCCTGTAAGGGTGGCAAATTAAGACAGCCTTGCAAGCGTAACGTGGGATTTTGAGAAAAATGCCGGGGTTAACCCGGCAGATTGAGTTTCTGTTGCTGAATATCTTTTTCAATACCTTCGCGCACATCTTGTGGGATTTTTAGCGCATCACCTAACGCACTGAGATAGCTACGTTCCATAAAGTGGTCGATGTCGATTGCCGCACAGCTGAGGAAATAAAGTTCCAGAGCTTCTTCTTCGTTATTAACGCCTTGTACCAAACGCTGTGGATCAAGCGGTTGATCGATAGCCTGTTGAATCAGCGTACGGCCTGACTCTTCAATACCCGCATCCCGCAACTGTTGTTCGATTATCTGGCGCTCTTTGTCATCGATATGGCCGTCACTTTTCGCGGCAAAGACCAATGCCATTACCAGACGCTGGGTCCGCACATCAACTGGCGATTGTTGCTGCCCAAATTGCGGCTCCCCCTGATGGGTTTCACGGACGCGATCTTTATATTTGCTCCACATCACGCTTCCAGCGACTGCCCCACCGCCAACCAACAGCGCGCTGGTTCCGTATTTAGTGAGTAATTTACGCGATGATTTACTTGCCAGCAGTAACCCCGCTAAGCCACCCAGCGCGCCAGGTACCAGTAATTTGCTCAGCCCCTGAGGATCTTGAGTGGGTTGATTGTGCCTGGAAGATTTTTGGCCGGGCTGTGTCGCTTGCCCCAGCATAGACTGAAGCTGCTGTAACCAATTACTCATGAGAGACACCCTTGTTTTAGAACATAGCCACTGAGGTTAGGTGAAAGGCTGTCAAGAAGTGTCTGATAAGACTAAAGATGAGAAAAGAACCGCGCCGGTATTCCGACGCGATAAAACTTAAGCGGCTTTGGTGCGTTTACGTGGATGTTCGGCTACTTTATCATCAGAAGCCTCTTCTTCAGTAACGACTTCAGGCGTTTCATCTGCTGCTGTTGCCGTTTCCAGCTCTGGCAATTTTCCGCTTTTCAGTACGGTCGAAAGCACATCTTTGTTTTCTGCCATCCACATGGCCAGCACGTCATTTTGGCCTTCTTCGAGAGCAATTGGGCTTTGAGTGAGCCAGTCACTCAACACTTCGGCCAGGTCGAGCATTTTGTCATAGGCGTCTGCGTCCTTTTTACTGGCAAATGACATTTTTTCTTGCCCCTCTCGTACTACAACGTATTTGATTTCAACCGCCATTTTGCAGCTCCGGCTTAACTGTTTATTTAAACAGTATAATAATATTACCCTTGCATCGCAAGCGGGAAAGTCGCTGCGTACGCAAACGTTTTCGTTTATAATTCGCCGGTCTATTTTCTCCGTTTGGGTATACAGATTATGTCAATGTTGGGAACAGCGCTTCGTCCTTCAGCTACACGTGTGATGTTGTTGGGTTCAGGCGAATTAGGAAAAGAAGTGGCAATTGAATGTCAACGTCTGGGGCTGGAAGTGATTGCCGTAGACCGCTACGCTGATGCCCCAGCGATGCACGTCGCGCACCGTAGTCATGTCATTAATATGCTTGATGGTGCCGAACTTAAAAAGCTGGTCGCTGCTGAAATGCCCGATTTTATCGTTCCCGAAATTGAAGCCATTGCCACGGATATGCTGGTAGAACTGGAGCAGCAAGGCCAGAACGTTGTCCCGTGCGCCCGAGCCACTAAGTTGACCATGAACCGCGAAGGTATTCGTCGTCTGGCAGCTGAAGAGTTAGAACTGCCCACTTCAAGCTACCGCTTTGCCGATAGCGAAAGCGCTTTCTTGCAAGCCGTCGAAGAAATTGGCTTCCCTTGCATCGTTAAACCGGTAATGAGCTCTTCAGGCAAAGGGCAAAGCTTTATCCGCAATGCCGACCAGTTAGCCAAAGCCTGGGAATACGCTCAACTCGGTGGCCGGGCAGGCAAAGGACGCGTCATTGTCGAAGGGGTGGTGAATTTTGATTTTGAAATCACTTTGTTGACCATCAGCGCAATCGATGGCGTGCATTTCTGCGCGCCAATTGGTCATCGTCAGGAAGACGGCGATTATCGTGAGTCGTGGCAGCCACAAAAGATGAGTGATGTTGCGATTTGTCGCGCGCAGGAAATTGCCGAGAAAGTCGTGAAATCCCTGGGGGGCTTCGGGTTGTTTGGCGTTGAGCTGTTTGTCTGTGGCGATGAGGTCATTTTCAGCGAGGTTTCCCCGCGTCCACATGATACCGGCATGGTGACGCTGATTTCTCAGGATTTGTCAGAGTTTGCATTACATGTCCGCGCCTTCCTCGGCTTGCCAATTGGCGATATTCGCCAGTATGGCCCGGCGGCTTCTGCGGTGATCCTGCCAGAATTAACCAGTGATAACGTCCAGTACGGTAACGTCGCGGGTGCGGTAGGTGCCGGTTTGCAGGTGCGTCTGTTTGGTAAGCCGGAGATTGAAGGTAAACGCCGTATGGGTGTCACGCTGGCAACAGGTTCTAGCGTGGAAGATGCGATTGCGCGTGCGATTGCCGCAACCAAAGCGGTTATCGTCAAAGGATAAAAAAACCGGTCACATCGTTATCTATGTGACCGGTTTTACGCAGCTACAACTTAAAGAATGGCGTATTATTTCGCGCCTTCAACCGCTTCACGAGCAAGCTGAGTAATACGGTCGTAATCACCTGCTTCCAGTGCGTCAGCCGGAACCAACCATGAGCCACCGATACACAGAACGCTTTTCAGTGCCAGGTAATCACGGTAGTTAGCCGGTGTGATCCCGCCAGTTGGGCAGAAACGAACCTGAGAGAATGGGCCCGCAATAGCTTGCAGTGCTTTGGTGCCACCATTCGCTTCAGCCGGGAAGAATTTGAATTCTTTCAAGCCGTAATCCAGACCCAGCATCAGTTCAGAAACAGTGCTGATACCCGGAATCAATGGAATTGAGCCTTCGGTTGCCGCTTTCAACAGTGGCTCAGTCAGACCCGGGCTGATAGCGAACTGCGCGCCAGCTTCGGTCACTTCTGCCAGTTGCTCTGGGTTCAGAACGGTACCCGCACCAATAATCGCTTCTGGTACTTCTTTAGCGATAGCGCGAATCGCGTCCATTGCACATGGAGTACGCAGAGTCACTTCCAGAACGCGCACGCCACCAGCAACTAATGCTTTAGCCATTGGTACTGCGTGTTCCAGTTTGTTAATTACAATAACCGGGACAACCGGCCCTGTTTTCAGGATCTGTTCCGCAGTAGTTTTCCAGTTTTTCATCTAATAAGGCCTCTTCAACCAACTTTATAATTCGTTTCCAGTGCGGCAATTGCTACATCTGGTCCTTAAAATTTAATGCAGGTCGCGCCCTGTTCCGCGCCAGATAACTGTTCGCGTAACGCGCTAAATAGTTCACGGCCGGTTCCAACGCGATCAGCGCTGAGGTCCGGGTGATATGCAGTGCGTTTTGCAAGCTCTGCATCATCGACCAGCAATGTCAGTTCACCCGTTTGACCATTGACGCGAATCATATCGCCATCACGGACTTTCGCCAGCAACCCACCATCATAGGCTTCTGGCGTAACATGGATTGCTGAGGGCACCTTACCTGATGCACCCGACAGTCGTCCATCAGTGACTAACGCAATTTTGAAACAGCGGTCCAATAATACCCCAAGTGGCGGCATAAGTTTATGTAATTCTGGCATGCCATTCGCTTTTGGCCCTTGATGGCGCACAACAACCACGCAGTCACGGTCCAGCAGACCTGCTTCAAACGCTGGCAAAACGTCATGCTGGCTTTCAAAGATGACGGCGGGAGCTTCGATAATTTGATTTTCTACGGGGACTGCAGAGGTTTTCATTACTGCACGGCCGAGGTTACCGCTAAGCACTTTGGTGCCGCCGTGTTTGGAGAATGGTTTTTCAAAGGTTGCAATGACATCGGTATCGAGTGCGGTTGTCGCACCTTCACGCCATGCAAGCTGCCCATTATCCAGCCATGGTTCCATGGTGTAGTGATGCAGACCAAAGCCCGCAACAGTGTTCACGTCTTCATGCAGCAGGCCACCTTTGAGCAATTCGCGCATTAGCACTGGCACACCGCCCGCGGCCTGGAAGTGATTGATGTCCGCCGGGCCGTTCGGGTACAGGCGCGCCAGCAAAGGCACCACATCAGAAAGATCAGAGAAATCATCCCAGTTAATGATGATACCTGCTGCACGCGCCATCGCGACCAGGTGCATCGTATGGTTGGTAGAACCGCCGGTTGCCAACAACGCAACAATGCCATTGACCACTACTTTTTCGTCAATCATTTTACCGAGTGGCATCCACTCGTTGCCATTTCCTGTCAGGCGCGTTACCTGACGTGCCGCTGCTGCCGTTAGTTCATGGCGCAGAGGGGCATCCGGATGAACAAACGAAGAACCCGGGAGCTGCATCCCCATAAACTCAACCACCATTTGGTTGGTATTGGCGGTGCCGTAAAAAGTACAGGTGCCTGGCGCATGATAAGAAGCGGCTTCAGATTCCAGCAATGCCAGACGGTCAACTTTGCCTTCAGCATAAAGCTGGCGAATGCGTACTTTCTCTTTATTGGCCAAACCACTGGCCATTGGGCCTGACGGCACAAACACCGCTGGTAAATGGCCAAATGAGAGTGCAGCCATAGTCAAACCGGGGACAATTTTGTCGCATACGCCCAGGTACAGCGCGCCGTCGAACATGTTGTGGGACAGGCCGATAGCGGTGGACATCGCGATAATTTCGCGGCTCAGCAATGAAAGCTCCATGCCGTCCTGGCCCTGAGTCACGCCATCACACATTGCTGGCACACCACCTGCAACCTGCCCTACGGCACCAACAGAGTGCAACGCTTTACGAATCTGATCAGGGTAATACTCATAAGGTTGATGCGCGGAGAGCATGTCGTTGTAGGAGGTAATGATCGCAATGTTGTTACGCAGCATACTTTTCAGCGAAGCTTTATCTTCCGGCTGACAAGCAGCAAAACCGTGGGCCAGATTTCCGCACGCCAGCTCAGATCGGTGGACTGTGTTGGACTTCGCTTTTTCGATGCGAGCCAGATAAGTTTCACGGGTCTGGCGGGAACGTTCAACGATGCGCTTTGTTACGCGTAACAAAATTGGATTCATAAAAGATCCTCTTTAAAGTGGCTGCCGTCGCTTTGGGCAGGTGGTCGAGGTTACCGGCTCTTTTCTCTCAATGAGGCGGCAATCCGTACCATCAGGGCAAAATCGCTTCAGCTAGTGTAAATAAAAAAGCCCTGCTGGTGAATCCAGTCAGGGCTTTTATATTAAAAAATTTTCACCACTTTGGCGCTAGATCATGTTACCGGTAAAATACGAATCGTTTGTTACACGATTTTTACACAATGACACCGATTCCATCCGCTAAATCAGTCGAGTTGCAGGTAGACGGCAAATGACCGAATCCCCAGCAGCTTACATTAGTAAGTGACTGGGGTGAGCGAGTGCTGCCAACCCCCCTGCAACTTGAAGGATGACGGGGATTACTCAAATTCGTTCCATGAACGCCCATCACGGGTAATCATCGCCACCGATGCCACTGGTCCCCAGGTTCCGGCCTGATATGGCTTAGGTGCGTCATTGTCCGCAGCCCATGCTTCAGTGATGGAGTCGACCCATTTCCACGCTTCTTCTACTTCGTCACGACGCACGAACAGTGCCTGAATACCACGCATGGTCTCCAGAAGCAGGCGCTCGTAAGCATCTGCCAGATGTGTTTCGTTAAAGGTTTCGGAGTAACTCAGATCCAGTTTGGTGGTTTGCAGGTTGTGCTTGTGATCAAGCCCTGGCACTTTGTTGAGCACCTGGATATCCACACCTTCGTCCGGTTGCAGACGGATGGTAAGTTTGTTTTGCGGCAAATCTTGCCAGGAATCTTTAAACAGGTTCAGTGCAGGGCTCTTGAAGTAAACCACGACCTCAGAGCATTTTGTCGGCAGACGTTTCCCGGTACGCAGGTAGAATGGCACGCCAGCCCAACGCCAGTTGTCGATATCCACACGGATAGCCACGAAGGTTTCAGTGCCGCTCGTTTTGTTGGCACCTTCTTCTTCCAGGTAACCCGGGACTTTTTTACCCTGTGCAAAGCCCGCCGTGTACTGGCCACGAACCGTTTTCTCGCGCACATTGCTACGGTCAATACGGCGCAGGGATTGCAGAACTTTCACTTTCTCGTCGCGGATATGGTCGGCAGTCAGATCGGATGGTGGTGACATGGCAATCATGCACAGGATTTGCAGCAGGTGGTTTTGAATCATGTCGCGCATTTGACCGGCCTGGTCAAAGTAACCCCAGCGCCCTTCAATCCCGACTTCTTCCGCTACGGTGATTTCCACATGATCGATAGTTTTGTTATCCCAGTTATTGGCAAACAGGGAGTTCGCAAAACGCAGCGCCAGCAGGTTCAGTACGGTTTCTTTACCTAAGTAGTGGTCAATACGGTAAACCTGGCACTCTTCAAAATACTCACCAACCTGATCGTTGATTTGCTGAGAAGTCACCAGTGAGGTGCCGAGTGGCTTTTCCATCACCACACGAGCAGGTTTAGCGTTAAGTTTCGCTTTACCCAATCCTTTGCAGATGGCACCAAAAGTACTTGGTGGCATCGCAAAGTAGTTAATCGTGACACGGTTTTGCTGATCGAGCATCTTACCGAGTTTGGTAAACGCCGCAGTATCGTTAACATCCAGGTTGCAAAAATCGAGACGGCTACTCAATTTGTCCCACAGGCTTTCGTCGATCTTTTCCTTCATAAAGGTTTCGATCGCTTCGCGTACCACTTTGGTATACGCCTCTTTATCCCAGTCTGCGCGGCCTACACCCAGGATGCGAGTGTCCGGGTGAATCTGCCCCGCCTTTTCCAACTGATACAGGGATGGCAGCAGTTTCCGACGCGCAAGGTCGCCTTTTGCACCGAAAATCACCAGGTCACATGCCTGAGCTGTCTGCGTTACCGCCATGTCTATTCTCCTCGTTTCGGATGTCCGGGGGGATTCACCGGCCCGTTTGTAATTTTATTACAGAATAATGTACTGCTTTTAGTGAATTCAGGTAAACCTTTGCCCATTATCAGATCACATTCATGGGCAACATTTGCCCGTCAGTGCCACTTTTAGCGATGTGCCGTGGAATTTTCTGACGATTTATTGTTGATGTATATCATGTCTAAAGTTAGACGCTGATCATGTAATGAAAAAAAACAACATCATTACACCTATTCTCCCGCCCAATCGATGATGGGCAAGCGTATATTCTTGCTAAATCGTGTCGCGATTTCTCCTGTTAGTGAAATCGACAAAATCCATGAGTGCCGGACACCTATGAATATGCTGGACAAAATCCAGTCCCAACTGGAACACCTTAGCAAATCAGAACGTAAAGTCGCAGAAGTGATTCTTACCGCACCGCAAGATGCCATTCACTCAAGCATTGCTACCCTCGCCCGCAGCGCTGACGTTAGCGAACCGACAGTCAACCGCTTTTGCCGCCGTCTCGAAACCAAAGGCTTCCCGGATTTTAAATTACATTTAGCGCAAAGTCTGGCGAATGGCACTCCTTATGTAAACCGGAATGTTGACGAAGATGACAGTGTAGAAGCTTATACCGGCAAAATCTTTGAATCAGCGATGGCAAGTCTTGACCAGGTCAGGCAATCACTGGATATGGCTGCCGTTAATCGCGCAGTAGATTTACTCACGCAGGCGAAGAAAATTGCCTTCTTTGGTTTGGGTTCCTCGGCCGCGGTCGCACATGATGCGATGAACAAATTCTTCCGTTTTAACGTGCCAGTTATCTATTCTGACGATGTGGTGTTACAGCGTATGAGCTGCATGAATTGCAGTGAAGAAGATGTTGTCGTGCTTATCTCGCATACCGGACGCACCAAAAATCTCGTTGAACTGGCGCAATTAGCGCGTGAAAACGACGCCATTGTGCTGGCCATTACCTCTGAAGGCTCACCACTGGCTCGCGAAGCCACCCTCTCTTTACTGCTGGACGTGCCGGAAGATACCGACATTTATATGCCTATGGTTTCTCGCCTCGCGCAATTAACGGTGATTGATGTACTGGCAACCGGTTTTACTTTACGTCGTGGCGCGAAATTCAGAGATAACTTGAAGCGAGTCAAAGAAGCGCTCAAAGAATCGCGTTTTGATAAGGAGCTATTCGTTTCTGGCGATAGCCAGTAAAACAAAATTAGTCTGCTTAAATCGTTTGAGTTGCAGCCAGCACTCCCGCAGCTCGAAGTAAGACAGATATAACAAAGCTGTAACTTTTTAGGTCATTCGGTTAAGTTGTTACATTGCGTTTTTCAACGCATTCCGATTTACCGAATCTTTTGTTAACACAACACCAAAGTTGTTTCAGTCAACGGAGTAATACATGTCCAGACGGCTACGTAGAACCAAAATCGTTACCACTTTAGGCCCGGCAACCGATCGCGACAATAATCTGGAAAAGATTATCGCAGCCGGCGCAAACGTGGTGCGTATGAACTTCTCCCACGGTACTGCAGAAGATCATCAGATCCGTGCTGATAAAGTTCGTGAAATTGCCGCGAAACTGGGTCGTCATGTCGCTATTCTGGGCGATTTGCAAGGGCCAAAAATTCGTGTCTCTACCTTTAAAGAAGGTAAAGTTTTCCTCAATATCGGCGACAAATTCTTACTGGATGCCAACCTGGGTAAAGGTGAAGGCGATAAAGAAAAAGTCGGTATCGATTATAAAGGTCTGCCCGCTGACGTGGTCACCGGTGACATCCTGCTGCTCGATGATGGCCGTGTTCAGCTAAAAGTACTCGAAGTTCAGGGTATGAAAGTGTTCACCGAAGTCACCGTAGGCGGCCCGCTGTCGAATAATAAAGGCATCAACAAACTGGGTGGCGGCCTGTCAGCCGAAGCGCTGACCGATAAAGACAAAGCTGACATCATCACTGCAGCGAAAATCGGTGTCGATTATCTGGCGGTTTCCTTCCCACGTTGTGGTGAAGATCTGAACTACGCTCGCCGCCTGGCGCGCGAAGCAGGCTGTGACGCGAAGATTGTCGCAAAAGTTGAGCGTGCTGAAGCGGTATGCGACGAAGCGGCAATGGATGACGTTATCCTGGCTTCTGACGTGGTTATGGTTGCCCGTGGCGACCTGGGCGTTGAAATCGGTGACCCTGAGCTGGTCGGTATTCAGAAAACCCTGATTCGCCGCGCACGTAAACTGAACCGTGCGGTGATCACTGCGACTCAGATGATGGAGTCAATGATTACCAACCCAATGCCAACTCGTGCCGAAGTCATGGACGTGGCGAACGCCGTTCTTGATGGTACCGATGCGGTGATGCTTTCTGCAGAAACCGCTGCGGGTCAATACCCGGCTGAAACGGTTGCTGCAATGGCGCGTGTTTGCCTGGGTGCAGAAAAAATCCCAAGCATCAACGTCTCTAAACACCGTCTGGACGTGCAGTTCGACAACGTTGAAGAAGCGATTGCGATGTCGGCAATGTATGCGGCAAACCACCTTAAAGGTGTTACCGCCATCATCACCATGACCGAATCAGGCCGCACCGCGCTGATGACTTCCCGTATCAGCTCTGGTTTGCCAATTTTCGCCATGTCCCGTCATGAGCGTACGCTGAACCTCACCTCTTTGTACCGTGGTGTGACGCCTGTACATTTCGATAGCCCAAGCGACGGTGTTGCTGCTGCAAATGATGCAGTGAATTTGCTGCGTGACAAAGGCTACCTGATTTCCGGTGATTTGGTTATCGTGACCCAGGGCGACGTGATGAGTACCATTGGTACCACCAACACGACGCGCATTCTGTGCGTTGAGTAATTCAATCGCTGTATGACAAAGGGGCCAAATTGGCCCCTTTCTTATTTCTTCGGATATAACTCTTTGCGGCGGTAGGGTTCTGTTTCCCCTTCCTTGCGGGTTTTGAGCAATTTTAAAATCCAGGTGTATTGTTCAAGATTCGGCCCCACCAGGATTTCGACTTCTTCATTCATTCGGCGAGCAATGGTGTTGTCATCCGCATCAACTAAATCGTCCATCGGAGGACGAATATGAATGTCTAAGCGGTGAGTTTTGCTGTTGTACACCGGGAACAATGGCACAACGCGCGCACGTGCTACTTTCATCAAGCGGCCAATTGCCGGCAATGTCGCTTTATAGGTGCCGAAGAAATCGACGAACTCACTATGCTCAGCACCGTGGTCCTGGTCAGGCAAATAATATCCCCAATACCCCTGACGCACAGAGCTGATAAACGGTTTAATCCCGTCATTACGCGCATGTAACCGGCCACCGAAACGGCGACGCACGGTATTCCACATGTAGTCAAATAATGGGTTACCCTGGTTATGGAACATGGCTGCCATTTTTTGCCCCTGCGACGCCAACAACATCGCCGGAATATCCACGCCCCATCCGTGCGGCACCAGGAAAATCACATTTTCTTCCCGCTGCTTTAACTCGTCGATAATCTCTTTGCCATGCCAGTCAACACGCTGCATGACCTTTTGCGGGTCCTTGATCGCCAACTCAGCCATCATCACCATCGCTTGAGGAGCAGTAGCAAACATCTCGTCGATGACAGCTTCGCGTGAGGCTTCCGGCATCTCCGGGAAGCAATACAGCAAGTTAATTTGTGCGCGACGGCGGGCACTTTTACCAAAGCGCCCGGCTATACGCCCAACTTTACCCAGCAGAGGATCGCGTATTGACGGCGGTAACATCGCAATACCAGCGAAAGCGCCAACGCCTAGCCAGGCGCCCCAAAATTTCGGGTGCAAGAAGGCCTTTTGAAATTCAGGAATGAACTCACTGTGACTTTTTTTAGTTTTTTCCATTCATATTCTCAGTACAGCATCAAATCATTGATGACATGAATTTATCAGTATCTTAGCGGGGTAATGCCTTTCAGACAAAGAAAAAGCCGGTTACTGGGAACCGGCTTTATTCACAGCACTGGATTAATTGAAACTGAGCTGTGGAGTGACTTCACGAACCTGAGCCAGATATTCGTTACGATCGGAGCCTGTCAGCCCTTCGGTACGTGGCAGTTTCGCGGTCAACGGATTCACCGCTTGTTGGTTAACCCACACTTCATAATGCAAATGCGGCCCCGTAGAGCGCCCGGTATTGCCTGACAATGCTACACGATCGCCGCGTTTCACTTTCTGACCTGGCTTCACTAACAGTTTCTTCAAGTGCATGTAGCGGGTGGTATATGAACGCCCGTGGCGAATAGCCACGAAGTAACCTGCCGCACCACTACGTTTTGCCATCACCACTTCACCATCACCGACAGCCAACACTGGCGTACCTTGCGGCATCGCAAAGTCGACACCTTTGTGCGGCGCAACACGACCGGTGACCGGGTTAAGGCGACGAGGATTAAAGTTTGACGAAATACGGAACTGTTTAGCCGTCGGGAAGCGCATAAAGCCTTTCGCGAGACCCGAACCGCTTCTGTCGTAGAACTTGCCGTCTTCTGCACGAATGGCGTAATAATCTTTACCGCCACTGCGTAGACGCACGCCAACCAAACGACTTTGCTCACGTTTGCCTTCAAGCATTTCGCGAGACATTAACACCGCGAACTGATCGCCTTTTTTCACTTTGCGGAAGTCCATTTGCCACTGCATGGCCTTGATAACTCCGCTGATTTCAGCGCTGGTTAATCCAGCATCTTTCGCGCTGCTGACGAAACTACTGCCTACCGTGCCTTTCAAAACATTGTTAACCCATTCGCCTTGCTGCATTTCGCTGCTGAGCTTAAAGGCCGTACCTGAACGGTCGTAGGTGCGTGTTTCACGGCGCGACATTTCCCAGGTCAGGCGTTGTAACTCGCCATCAGCATTTAACGTCCAGGAAAGTTGTTGACCGATTTTCAGGTTACGCAGATCTTTATCAACCGCGGCAAGCTGGCTGATATCACCCATATCAATTCCGTACTGGTTCAGGATGCTGCTAAGCGTATCCCCGGTAGACACGACATACTCATGAACCCCAGCTTCACCGGCGGTTTTATCATCCAGTTCATCTTGCGGAATGGTGTCGTCTTCAGCGTCTGGAGACTGGTCTAAAGGTTCACTGGCCTCAGGAAGCAACGAACGGATCTCGTTTTTCTCAAGCTCAATGGTTTTGATAACAGGGCTGGCTTCAGGATGATAGACGTACGGTCGCCAAACAGCGACCGCAAGTGTAAGAACTGTAAGCGACCCCAGCATAACGCGGTGGGGCCGGGACAAATTGTCGAATGCCAGGGCGACAGAGCGGGCTATCTGTTGCACGTATTCACTTCCTCGTTAATCTCCTTTCAGGCAGCTCGCATACTGGTTCGCAAGCCCGTTCAAAAACTGCATATAGCTGTCTTTGCCGAGCTTAACCTCAATCCCCAGTGGGTCCAGCGTTCCGGAACGGACGTTAGTACCACGGGCTACGGCATTGATCACGGCTGGCCTGAATTGTGGTTCAGCAAATACGCACACGGCTTTTTGCTCAACCAACTGTGTTCTGATGTCATGTAAACGCTGCGCACCGGGCTGGATTTCAGGGTTCACGGTAAAATGACCAAGAGGTGTTAGACCGTAGTGTTTTTCAAAGTAGCCATAAGCGTCGTGAAAAACGAAATACCCTTCACCTCTGAGCGGTGCGAGCACGTTAGCCACTTGCTTGTCGATGTTGGCTAATCCTAACTCGAAAGATTGCAAGTTGGCGTCAAGTTTGGCTCTATTTTGGGGCATAAGTTCCACTAATTTATCGTGGATTGCAACCGCCGACAGCCGCGCTACCTCTGGTGAAAGCCAAATATGCATGTTGTATTCACCATGATGGTGATCTACATCACTATTTTCGGCTGAATTGTCATGTCCTTCATGACCATGGTCATCGTCGTCACCGCCTTTCATGAGCAACGGTTTCACACCCGGCAATACAGCCAATTGCACTTGTTTTTGTTCAGCTAATTGATTAACCGACTTCTGCATGAAGGCTTCCATTTCTGGGCCAACCCACACCACTAAGTCCGCGCTTTGTAAGCGTTTTACATCCGATGGGCGAAGTGCATAATCATGCTCAGAAGCGCCATCTGGCAGTAAAACCTCTGTCGGTGTCACGCCGTCAGCGATCGCTGCGGCAATAAAACCTAATGGCTTGATAGAGGCAACCACGGCGGCCTGTGCGGGCACGGCTGCGGTAGCCATAAAAGCAGTTGTTAAAGCTGCGCAAAGAAATGAGTTTTTATGTAACATAATGCGACTTATCATCGTTATGAATCAGAGATGTGTGATATTATAACATTCGCTAACTTCTGCAACCCCTGAAATTGTCATGACAAATCTGGTATCACTGGAAAATATTTCTGTTTCTTTCGGACAACGCCGTGTGCTGTCTGATATTTCACTCGACCTCAAGCCAGGCCGAATTTTGACGCTGCTCGGGCCAAATGGCGCTGGAAAATCAACGCTGGTGCGTGTGGTTCTTGGGCTGGTAGCACCTGACGAAGGAGTTATCAAGCGCGACCGCGACCTGCGTATTGGCTATGTGCCGCAAAAACTGCATCTGGATGCCACCCTGCCGCTTACGGTAAGTCGTTTTATGCGCCTGCGCCCTGGCGTGAAAAAAGCGGATATTCTGCCAGCGCTTAAACGCGTTCAAGCCGCTCATCTGATTGAAGCCCCGATGCAAAAGCTTTCCGGCGGTGAAAACCAACGCGTCCTGTTGGCACGCGCGCTGCTCAATCAACCGCAATTGCTGGTGCTTGATGAGCCTACGCAAGGTGTTGATGTGAATGGCCAATTGGCACTGTATAACCTGATTGATCAACTGCGCCACGAATTGGATTGCGCGGTGTTGATGGTTTCCCACGACCTGCATCTAGTGATGGCAAAAACTGATGATGTGCTGTGCCTTAACCACCACATTTGCTGCTCCGGTACGCCAGAAGTGGTGTCGATGCACCCGGAATTCATTTCGATGTTCGGCCAGCGTGGTGCGGAGCAGTTAGGCATTTATCGTCACCACCATAATCACCGTCACGATCTTACCGGACGTATCGTTCTGCGCAGAGGGAATGGCCAGTCATGATTGAATTGTTGTTACCCGGCTGGCTTGCCGGGATCCTGCTGGCGTGCGCTGCTGGCCCGCTTGGTTCGTTTGTTGTCTGGCGTAGAATGTCTTACTTTGGCGATACCCTCGCCCACGCTTCTTTATTAGGCGTGGCCTTTGGCTTATTGCTCAATGTAAATCCGTTTTATGCGGTGATCGCCGTTACGTTAATGCTGGCTTTCGGCCTGGTCTGGCTCGAGAAACGCCCACATCTGGCATTAGATACCCTCTTAGGTATCCTGGCACACAGTGCTTTGTCGCTGGGTCTGGTGGTCGTGAGTTTGATGTCTAACGTCCGTGTCGATTTGATGGCCTATCTGTTTGGCGACCTGCTTTCAGTCACCATGCCAGACATTATCTCAATTGCGTTGGGCGTTGCGGTGGTCGTCGGCGTTCTGCTTTGGCAATGGCGCAACTTGTTGTCGATGACTATTAGCCCGGATCTCGCCCATGTAGATGGGGTTAACCTGCAACGAGTGAAGATGCTGTTGATGCTGGTGACAGCCCTGACGATTGGCGTTGCAATGAAATTTGTTGGTGCGCTGATTATCACTTCGCTGCTGATTATTCCTGCGGCAACCGCACGTCGTTTTGCGCGCACGCCTGAGCAGATGGCAGGTTTCGCGGTGATTATCGGGATGCTTTCCGTGACGGGTGGGCTGACGTTCTCAGCATTCTATGACACGCCCGCAGGGCCATCAGTGGTATTGAGTTCGGCGGTGTTGTTTGTGCTGAGTATGGCGAAGAAACAAGCGGCATAAACAATTATTTAGCACCCGGACTACTGGCAATAGTTCGGGTGACAAGAACAGTTGAGTCGCTTTTTGGCGCTCAGTTCAAAGAGCGGCGACTAAATCTCCAGTAGTGATCATCAACGTCATCGGTTCTACTGGTGAGGGTTCAAACCCGACGCGTAAATAAAAATCCCTGGCTTCCTCAGAGAGGGCGTGAACCAGCATCCCACGGATACCAATCGTTTCTGCTGTCTGAATGACCCGTAGTCCGGCATCACGCACCAGCGCCCTGCCGATGCCCTTCCCGTGTAACGATTTATCAACTGCCAGACACCCCAATATTACTACCGGGATCGGGTCAGGCATATTACGACGAAAGCGACCTGGCGCTGAGTTCGGTGCAACCGCACTTGATGCCAGTGAATAGTAAGCCAGCACCCTTGCTTCATCACAACAAACGAAAGTACGGGATGCACCGGTTAACTGATTTTTCATCGCCCGCTGTCTGAGCCAGCTATCCATAGACTCCACTCCGCAACAAAACTGGCTAACAACATGTTCAGCGCGTAGAGGTTCAGGAGCGGCAATCATTTTTTATGATTCCAGGGTGCGATTGTCTGCATGGTTTTACGCAGTGCCGCATTGGATTCCGGCGCCTGATCAAGGCGAGCAAGAAACTCCTGATAAGCTTCGGGGTCCACCATAATAATACGCTGTTCAAGCAGCGTTTCTTCAGCCGCTGCCCGAGCAGCATCCAGAACAAAATCAGTACGATTTTTCCCTCTGACTTTTGCTGCACGGTCGATCAGGTCGCGCTCGGTGGACTTAATACGCAAATTTAACGTTTCACGCTTAACACCGATGTTTTGTGCACCAGGCATGATATCTTCCTCATAGATGTTTGTGGGTAATAAGTATACAGCTTGCGTAACGTTGATGTCATTACACACCAAAGAAAATGTACAACAACTTCACGGCCCGGCTTCTGCCAGCCATTCTCCAGGAAGAGGTATTGAAGGCGTATCGTGAATTCCCTGAGCAGGCACGTAGCTGACGGTGTAGCGGCGATGGGTTTTAGAAAGCGTTGATGATGGGTGAGTCTGGGTTGAGGTCGTAGCCATTTGGCAACCTCCGATAAGAAGATTTAACTTCCACCACCAGAGGTTCCAATCCCGACGCCTGATTTTGCAGGTGCGCAGGAAAGATACCGCTAACTATTACCGACGACTAGAGTTTTTCTCTATGATAATTAAGACAATTTCACAAACTGGAATCTGTCTCGTAAAAGCCTATGAAACTCATTTCACAGTGACCTGACCGTTCATTAGCATCGGGAGAAGCCCTGTTGATATCATATTGCTGCCTGTTCAGACTTTACCGCAGCAACAGCGTCAGAACGATTCTGATTGAAAACGGTTCGATATGTTACACATTCCAGTAATACCAACCGAGTACTTTAGATAGGATTATCTACAAACGACCGTAGTTAAAAACAACCCCGACTAAAGCCGGGGTTATCAACAATAGATGAGCAGCTTTTTATACCCGTCATACTTCAAGCTGCAGGGGTGTTGGCTGCACTTCTTCACCCCAGTCACTTACTGAAGTAAGCTCCTGGGGATTCACTCCCTTGCCGCCTAACTGCAACTCGAATTATTTAGGGTATAGATCATTCAAGGCTGTGCGGGTGGCACAATCCCAAAATGAGTCCAGGCTCTTGGCGTTGCCATTCGCCCGCGCGGCGTACGTTGCAAGAAGCCCTGCTGAATCAGGAAGGGTTCGAGTACATCTTCAATCGTTTCCCGTTCCTCACCAATTGCTGCCGCGAGGTTGTCCAGCCCGACCGGGCCGCCAAGGAATTTGTCTATTACCGCTAACAATAGCTTGCGGTCCATATAGTCAAAGCCTTCGGTATCAACATTCAGCATATCCAGCGCTTGCGAAGCGATGTCAC
>Ga0207696_1000648_pt1 | contig 25117 bp, 24 predicted proteins | sample KBSS54metaG_FD_184403 | JGI IMG/M metagenome (GOLD analysis project Ga0207696, IMG submission 184403) | Switchgrass rhizosphere microbial communities from Kellogg Biological Station, Michigan, USA - KBS S5-4 metaG (SPAdes) (version 2) | ecosystem: Host-associated > Plants > Roots > Rhizosphere >...
TTGCACAGCTTGCACTACAGACTGGTGGTTTTGACGTGATGATCAACGCCACCGGTTTTGTCCATAATCAAGGCAAAGGAATTGCGGAGTTATCCCTCACAGAATTCAGGCAAGGAATAGACCCGTTCCTGGCAGCACAATTCAACCTATCCAAAGCAGTCATTCCCTATATGGGCGGTGACCGCGCAGGCGTCATCCTCTCGGTGGTCGCACCCGCAGGGCCAATGGCAATTCCAGGCCACCTGGGTCATGTTGTCGGCAGCGCAGGTATGGAAGCCTTCACAAGGGCTCTGGCCTGCGAACTAGCGCCAAAGAATATTCGAGTCATTTGTGTGCGTTCACATGCGCTAGACGGCGCTATTCAGGCGGGTTCCTATACCAGCGAAGTGTTTGCACCAAAGGCACAAGCAGCGGGTTTGACGGTGGAACAGTGGGTGGCGGGTGCTGCGCAAAGCACCATGCTGAAACGTCTGCCAACACTCTCGCAAATTGCCGAGCTCATGGCATTTTTGGCGTCGGATCATGCAGGCGCAATGACGGCAACGGTGGTCAATATGACTGCTGGTACAACTCTCGACTAAAAATAGGCGGTAACGGTTGGTACTCCCCGCTCCTTACCGCCTGACTAAAACCTGTTGCGACTACCGGGAATTAGCCACTATTTTTAAGATTCAAAGCCGTTCCCTCTCTTCGCCCAGCTAAATGATTCGTGGCGAGTACACAAATCAGCACCACAAACCCACCGCCAGAGCTGAGGTACAGCACCCACGCAGGGTCGAAAGTGTCAGCTGCAAAGCCTGCTATTACCGGAAGAATCAAGGTGATAATCAGTTGTACGCGCCAGGCCTTCGCCATCGCCCTGCCGGTGACAGAGGCAGGAAACGATTGCATGATGTTTAGCGTCGCCAGCACATAGACAATGTTGGTGAAGATGTGGGCCATAACTATCAGCAACATAGCCAGCCATTGCTTATCGGTGATCGAAACCAGTGCGTAGCAGCAGATAAACAACGCGAGCGAAATGATCAGTACATTGAGTTTCCCCGAGTGGCGTTGCAGCTGTGCTTCAGACAACAGCAACGGGCCGATAAGCTGCCCTGTACTGCGAGCCAGTAACAACATCAACCCCGTGTCAGTGGATGAGCCGCTAAAGTTTGTCGCCAGTGCCGGTAACAGTGCCATTGCTGGAGCACCGACAAGCGCAATCGCCGGGAGAAAAAGCAGACTTCGGCGTTGTAATTGTGTGAGTCTTCGCCAGCTGAGGTTGCCTATAACCTCACCATTTTCCGGCACACACACTGGCCGAAATGCCCGGTGTGTAGCGAACAGCAGCACGATACCCAGAACAAAACTCAGCGCATCCAGAGCGAGAATAGCCACTGCAGGCAGGTGCCCATAAAGCAAGGTACCAATGCCGATGCCAAGGATGACGTTTGCCGCAAAGATAAAGGTTTCCAGGCCCGATGCAGCGGGGAGTTCCGTGGGTTTAAGGCCGCTCTTTAACGTCTGGCTTAAAACCGGCACCATCATGCCCCCCGCAAAGGCCGCCACCGCCTGGCTTGAAAGCAGCAGGATCAGGTTATCGCTATATAACGACCACGCCGGCAGAGACAATCCCAACAGCCCGATGATTTCAGACAAAATCATGACCGGAATAGGTGCCATTTTGGTGAGCAATTTTTCTGCCAGATAACTCCCCGGGAAGCCGGGTGCTAGCGCGAGAATATAGGCAAGCGTCAGTACTGAAGGTTTTGCTTCGAGTGCGAGGAGCTTCCCAAAAACAATGACATAAGTCAGGCCATTCCCGACAGAAGAAAGCAGTAATGCCGCCCCAAGCAGGGCAAACCAGCGGTGCTGGCGAAGCGTACGCAGAATGAGAAAAAACATGTGTTATCCCTTATCAACAAGCACAAAGAAGTCGCCGACGATTTCGTCGGTTTTAAAGCTGTGTTTATCGTTAAGGGGACAACTACATTGGTAAGGGACTCACATTAGGAAACTGCTTCAAACTCTAGCTAACAACAGGCAAAAAATCACCTGCCAAATTTATCCGACAATTTTTGCCAGCATTCTGCTGAGATCTGCCCGGCTCAACGGATGCCGATCCGTCACGTAATGCAGTGTCATCCCTTCGATAAAAGCATCCAGGGTTCGGGCGGTAATCGGGTCAAAGAAGGCTTCCAGCACTTGTTGGCTGCGGCACATCCAGTCCTGCATGATGATTTTTAGCTGTGGATTACGATTGGCGTAAGCATACAGTTGATACATTACTTGTAAGTTATAAGAGGTGGCAATTTTCTCGCCACAGATCATGTCAACAATCGCTTCGCAGGCCTCATCGCGATTACTGGCTTGCGCCAGACGGTTACGGTAATCGTCTGACATCTGGTGGGCGAACTGCGTGAATGCCTCACTGAGCAATGATTCGATACCGTCGAAATAATAGGTCATCGACCCTAACGAAACGCCTGCTGCTTCGGCAATTTTACGGTGTGTGATATGGCTAATACCGTGTTCCACCAGCATATCCAGCGTAGCTTGCACAATTCTTTCACGTCGGTCGGGATCGTTACGGCGCGGGGCTTTGATCATGATTTACACTCGGTTAAGCCGGACTAAAAAGAGTTTACCAGGCAATGTGTACAAATGTACACATTCTTGCTAGTGTCATTCTCATTCACCGCCAACCGGTATTTCCATGTCTGCCGCTATTAGCCAACGTAAAGCAACCCAACGTCGCACCTGGGCATTGTTCGCCTTCTTCTTCCTGCCTGGTCTTGTTATGGCCTCCTGGGCTACACGTACTCCAGCCATTCGGGACACGCTCAGTGTGTCGACCGCCGGTATGGGTATTGTGCTGTTTGGTCTGTCGGTTGGTTCGATGAGCGGCATTCTCTTTTCCGGCTGGCTGGTTAAGCGTTTTGGTACGCGTAATATTATCCGTAGCGGTATGACGCTAATGGTCACCGGCATGTTGGTGATGGGCGTTGCACTGTTCTTTTCTTCCCCGTGGCTGTTTGCGCTGGGGCTGGCGATTTTAGGTGCAGGTCTTGGTTCATCTGAAGTGGCGATGAACGTAGAAGGCGCCATAGTTGAAGGGCTGCTGAAAAAGACAGTGTTACCGATGATGCACGGTTTTTACAGCCTTGGCACGCTGGCAGGCGCAGGTATTGGCATGAGCCTGACAGCCTTTAACGTCACGGCTTATGGGCATTTGTTGGTGATTGGCTTAATCGTGATTACCCCCATTATTATCGCGATTACCGCCATCCCGCATGGTGTAGGCAAAGACAATGCCGACGCGAATTCCGCTGATACCCACGAGCCACACCCTCCTTTTTATAAAGATCTACAACTGATATTGATTGGTACTATTGTGCTGGCGATGGCATTTGCAGAAGGCTCCGCCAATGACTGGTTGCCATTGCTGATGGTCGACGGTCATGGTTTTAGCCCAACGTCTGGTTCAATGATTTATGTCGGCTTTACGCTGGGTATGACCGTGGGCCGTTTCACTGGCGGCTGGTTTATCGACCGCTACAGCCGGGTAACCGTGGTTCGCGCCTGTGCAGTGATGGGGATTTTGGGCATCGGCTTAATCATCTTTGTCGATAATGCCTTTGTCGCTGGCATTTCCGTGATTTTGTGGGGCCTCGGCACCTCGCTCGGCTTCCCGCTCACCATTTCTGCCGCGGGCGATACCGGCCCAGACCCGGCAACTCGCGTCAGTGTCGTTGCCGCTTCTGGCTATATTGCATTCCTTGTGGGGCCGCCGCTATTGGGCTTCCTCGGCGAACATTACGGCCTGCGTCTGGCTATGCTGGTAGTACTGAGTTTGATGGTTGTTGCAGCGCTAGTTGCGAAAGCCGTCGCAAAACCTACAGACCTTGTACCCGAATTAATTCAACGGAGAAATCGATGAGTGTGAAACTAATTGCCGTCGACATGGATGGGACTTTCCTCGACGATAATAAAGAGTACAACCGCGCGCGTTTTGCAGACCTTTATGCACAAATGAAAGAACAAGGGATTCGCTTCGTGGTCGCCAGCGGCAACCAGTATTATCAGCTAATTTCATTTTTCCCGGAAATTGCCCACGAGATTTCGTTCGTAGCCGATAACGGGGGTTGGGTGGTCAGTGAAGAAAAGGACACCTTTAACGGTGAACTGACAAAACAGCAGTTCAACACCGTTATCGACCATCTGCTGACGCTGCCTCACGTAGATATTATCGCTTGTGGTAAGCACCACGGTTATACATTGAATAGCTACGATGATGCGTTCATCCAACTGGCGCGCATGTACTACCATCGCCTTGAATTAGTAGATAATTTCTCAAATCTGGATGATGTATTCTTTAAGTTTGCGCTGAATCTGCCAGACAGTATGTTAGACGACACCATGAGCGCTCTGACAGACATTCTCGACGGTATTATGGTGCCAGTTACCAGCGGCCATGGCTCGATTGACCTGATCATTCCCGGTATTCATAAAGCTAACGGCTTGCGGATCCTGCAGGAAAAATGGGGCATTGCTGACAGCGAAGTCGTGACGTTTGGCGATGGTGGCAATGATATTGAAATGCTGCGTCAGGCCAGGTACGGATTTGCCATGGCCAATGCCCCTGAAAAAATTAAGCAAGTTGCGACTTATCAGGCAGGGCATTGCAATCAGCAAGCGGTGCTGGATGTGATTGAAAAGGTGCTGAAGAAAGAAGCGCCGTTTAACGTGTGATTTTAAGTAAAGTGGTGGATGACGCGCTCCTACAACGACCCTTCGTAGGTCGGATAAGCGCAGCGTCATCCGACATTTATCTCAAATACAGCAGACCGTAACCCACCGCAGCCGCCCATAATAACATCGGCAATGAATAGTAGTGGAAACGCACCCAAATACGGCGATCGTTAGCCATACGTAAAGCAATCAAATTTGCCAGCGAACCGGGCAGCAGACCGAAACCGCCAATGTTCACTGCAAAGGCTAGCAGCATCGAAGCGGGGACGTAATTCAGTAATAAAATGGTCGATGGAACATTACTAATCAACTGCGACAAACCGATTCCCAATGCAAATAATCCTGTGGCTGAAAGCTGATTAATGCCCGCTAACGCGTGCTGTAACACCGGAAGTTGTGTGATCAGCCAGACGTCGATAAACATCACCATAAATACCAGCAACAGACTCCAGTCGATACTGAGCAATACTCTTCGAGCCAGCAGCAAGAAACCCATGGCCACAACCACCAGCCCCCAGATGTCTTGTTTTAGCTCCAGCGCGACAATAAATACCACGTACAGAGCCACACAACTCAGCACCAGCCGTGGCTGCCAGTCGTGCTTTTTATCATGGATTTGGTAGACGAGTTTTTTGTTGGGAAAACAGAACCAACAAAGCGCCAGCAGGCTGAGCATGATAGCGAACGCTATTGGTGCCATTTGCCAGCTAAACTCCCCGAACGATAAACCCGAGCGCCCCCACAATAAAATGTTCTGCGGATTACCAATCGGCGTGAGCATTGAGCCAGCATTGACCGCCAACGCTTCAAAGATGATGATCCGATTAATCGGGATGGCGCACAGTTTTTTCAGCGTGATGGTCAACGGCACGATAATAAACAGGGCCACGTCGTTGGTCAGAAATGTGGCGAGCAATGCCGCCGCGCTGACTAAAAACATCGCCAGCGTTCGCTCGTTATCAAAGCGTTTCACCATGCGACGGCCCAGCACATCGAAATAGCCGCTTAACTCGACGCCTTTGGTCAGCATCATTAAGCCCGCAAGCGTAATAATGGTGTGCCAATCAATGGCATGAACCCAAAGTGTTGGATGAAATGGCGCGATGAAACTTAATACCACACCGCACAGAAGCAATAGATGAAGGAATCGATCGCGAGCAAACGGGCGAACCAGGCTTAACAGCATCGCTACTTAAATCCTCGCTGCTCACTAAACAAACGAAATGCCGCCAGGGTTTCTTCGCTGACGTGATGCTCCACCCCTTCGGCATCAATCCTTGCGGTTTCCGGGCTAATTCCCAACGCGAGGAAAAAGTTTTCCACAATCTGATGACGTTCGCGGCTGATTTGCGCCAGCTTTTCACCTTCAGCAGTTAAAAACACACCGCGCCACGGAATTTGCTCAATCAGCCCAACCGAGGCGAGTCTCTTTAACATTTTCGCAACGGTTGGTTGAGAAACACCGAGTCGCGCCGCCATATCAACCTGACGGACTTCCCCCACTTCGCGAATCAAATCTGAAATCAACTCAACGTAGTCATCAATCAATTCACGACGGTGCGCTTCCCGCACCTGCCGAAAGCCTTCGACATGCTCTTCAACGTTTACCAACTGCGTCACTTTCTGTTTATTTTTTTGGCCAGGCGTACGGCTCATGATGCTTCCTCTTGCAGTGGCGCGGCATCGTCCAATGACGACGTTCGGCCCCATTGTAAACCAGCATCACGGAAGCACAAAAATTTAACGAATTAGCAATAGCTATACAATATAGCCTGTGCTATATCTGTATGTAATGCAGACAGCCTTAAAGGGAAACAAGGGCAGCAGAAGTGAACAGGAGGGTTATATGAACGAATTTAAGAGGTGCATGAGCGTGTTTACACATTCCCCGTTTCAAGTGCGGCTAATGCTGCTCAACATGTTGTGTGATTTGGTTTCCGGGAAACCACAACAGGGCGAAAAACCTAAGTCATAGGCAGTCGCCCTGCCTTTTCGGGTTTAGTCATTCTGAACGGCTCATCTATTTGTAACTTTTCATTTCATGATGATTCAGTGAATACCTCACGCAACAGCGCTTTAACCTTACCATTTGTTGGATTTGCTACCTGCTTCGCAAAACACATTTCTCTTATCAGTTGATCTTCTTATCGTACCGCTCTATCTTCTTGCAGCCCTGCACATGAAGCGGCTCGCAGATGCGGTCCAGTATCCCTTCTTTTCCGTCTGTCAGGCAGGTTCTTACCCTCGTCGCCAGGGTTTTCGCATGGCGTTTAGTAGATCTCGATAAACATGAATTTAACGCTTAAAGATTCCCTGACGATCCGCGCAGTGGCGCTTAATCCGTGGACTGGCTTTTATTTCCTGCAGTCTTTACTGATTAACTTTGCGCTCGGTTATGAATTTAGCATTCTGTATGCAGTGGCATTTAGTTGCGTATTACTGCTGCTATGGCGCAGTGCGCCCAAATTCCAAAAAGGCTTGCTGGCGATTTGCAGCCTGATTGCAGCAATGTATTTCCCTTTTGGCCAGGCCTACGGCTCGCCGAACTTTAATACCCTGCTTGCCCTACACTCAACTAACTTCGAAGAATCCACGGAACTGATGACTATCTTCCCGTGGTACAGCTATTTGGTGTCGATCTTTATTCTGGTGCTTGGCGTTATTGCGCTGCGCCGCAAAGTTGCACCTAAAAAACGCCTGTGGTGCCATTTTGATAGCTTATGCCTGGTTGTCAGCGTGGTCTGTTTCTTTGTCGCTCCGGTACAAAACCTGGCGTATGGCGGCGTATTTAAAATCAAAGACTCTGGTTACCCGGTATTCCGCTTCGTAAAAGATGTTGTGGTCAATAACCAGGAAGTGATTGATGAGCAAACGCGCATGAAGGCCTTCGCACAGATGAAGGACACCTGGAATGTGCTGGCGGTTAAACCTAAATATCAAACTTACGTGGTGGTGATTGGTGAAAGTGCGCGCCGTGACGCATTAGGCGCATTCGGTGGCCATTGGGATAACACCCCGTTTGCCAGCCAGGTGAATGGCAATATATTCATGGATTATGTGGCGGCCAGCGGCTCAACGCAGAAATCGCTGGGCATGACGCTTAACCGTGTCATTGACGGCAAACCGCAATATCAAGACAGCATTATTACGCTTGCCAACCGGGCAGGCTTCCAGACCTGGTGGTTCTCGAACCAGGGGCAAATTGGTGAATACGATACCGCCATTGCCAGCATCGCCAAACGTGCCGATGAAGTGCAGTTCCTGAAAAGCGGTGATTTTGAAGCCGACAAAAATACCCGTGACGAAGCTTTGTTGAAAATGACCGCTCAGGTATTCGCGACACAACGAACCACGCCACAATTAATTGTGCTGCATTTGATGGGTTCACACCCGCAAGCATGCGACCGCACGCAGGGTAAATACAAAGATTTCGTCCAGTCGAAAGAAACGTCCTGCTATCTCTACACCATGACGCAAACCGACGATTTGCTGAAGCAGCTCTACCAACAGCTACAAAATACCGGGCAGAGTTTCTCGATGGTCTACTTCTCCGATCACGGTCTGGCAATTAAAGAGCGCGGCACTGAGGTGCAATATCTGGCGCATGGTGACGAGTTCCAACAAAACTTCCAGGTCCCATTTATGGTGCTGTCCAGCGACGATAAAGTGCATCGCCAGATAAAAGCGCGCCGTTCAGCGAATGATTTCCTGAATTTCTTCTCAGCGTGGACAGGGATTAAAACCAAAGAGTTAACGCCGAAGTACAAGTTCATTTCTGAGCAAAAAGCGGGGCCAATCTACATCACCAACTTTAAGCTCAAGAAGGTGGACTATACTCATCTGCAGACGGATGTGTTTGATACCAAGACTCGTTAAGCTAATCCCCTAATCAGGGAATTCAGAAATAAAAAAATCCGCCTCAAGGGGCGGATTTTTATTTTCACTCGATAAAAGAGTGAAATTAGAAGCGGTAACCTACGCCTGCGATCCAGGTGCCAACGTCAACGTTACGGATGCGGCTCTGCTCGTAGGAAACGTCCAGTGCAACGTTTTCGATTGGGTTGAACTGCATACCCGCGCCGTAAGAGAAGCCGTAATCGCTGGTGTCAGCTTTGTTCGGGAAAGAGGTGCTCTGGAATTTACCGTAACCAACACCGACTACACCGTAGATGCTTGCCCAATCGTTGATGCGGTAAGCAGGACCAGCAGTAATACCGTAGTATTGGCCTTTGGTGTAAACGCCTGACTCAGAACGGTCTTTCTCGGTGTAAGTGAAAGAACCGATGTAGCCCAGTGGGGTGTCGTTTTCGTAACGGTATTTCAGGTTGAAACCGCCAGCTTTGTTAGCAACGCCCTGCATATCGCTTTGTGCGTAGCCGCCAGTTACGGTGCTAGTTGCAGCAGATGCGGTACCAACGGAAACGGCCAGAACACAAGCCAGTGCTGAAAGACATGCAATTTTTTTCATAATCCACCTCAATATGCTTCAAGTAACTTCTAAGTTTTTAATATATCAAAATTGTATCGGAAACTCTTCGATATTTACGTTGTCTAATGAATCCTTTCCTGTAACAGATCATTTCCATTACACCCTACTCCCTTAAATTTATAGCCTTTTTATCAAAAAACGACCTAATTGTTGTCATGAATTGCAACATAGTCATCCAGATAATTCTTAAACACTTTTGAACAAATCTTACGCAATCACACAGTTATGTTACTGCATCCGGCCATGATTTTTTTCAATGAAATCTCAACCAGCCATAACTTAATCATTTACACTGGGTCACTTTTTATTTTCTTTACTTAAATATACACATTAGCATTCGAGTTTCAGGTAGGAGGCAAGGACGAGAGTCCCCAGGAGCTTACTTGAGTAAGTGACTGGGGCGAGCGTCTGCGGCCAACACCCCTGCAACTTGAAGGATGATGGTATAGACACTGACTGACAGGATGCTGGATGCCCTTATCGCCACGTAAAACCCCCTTATGGTTACCCATTGTTGTTCTTTTGATTGCCATGACCTCGATTCAAAGTGGCGCATCACTTGCAAAATCACTCTTCCCGTTAGTCGGAGCACCAGGAGTGACCGCTTTGCGCCTGTTCCTGGGGACATTCATCCTGGTGGTTGTCTTTAAGCCGTGGCGTTTGCGCTTCAAAGCGGAGCAGCGCATCCCTTTGCTGATGTACGGGCTGGCGCTCGGCGGCATGAACTACCTGTTCTATTTATCGATTCAGACGGTTCCCCTGGGGATTGCCGTCGCCCTTGAGTTCACCGGCCCACTGGCCGTGGCACTGTTTTCATCACGTCGAGCGGTGGATTTTATCTGGGTGATTCTGGCGGTATTGGGTCTCTGGTTCTTATTACCGCTGGGGCAGTCAATTTCGCATGTCGATTTAGCCGGTGCCGCCTATGCACTGGGAGCCGGGGCATGTTGGGCGATATACATCCTGTTTGGACAAAAAGCCGGTGTCGATCATGGGCCAGCAACCGTGGCATTCGGTTCGCTGATAGCAGCAATAATCTTTGTACCGATTGGCGCATGGCAAGCGGGTGATGTTTTTTGGCACTGGTCACTTTTACCGTTAGGTCTCGGTGTTGCGGTATTATCGACAGCACTGCCCTACTCGCTGGAAATGATCGCCCTGACGCGTTTACCGACCCGCACCTTTGGCACGCTGATGAGTATGGAGCCTGGGCTCGCTGCACTGTCGGGAATGCTGTTCCTTGGTGAGCATCTGACTCTGGTGCAATGGCTGGCATTGCTTTCCATTATTGCCGCATCCATCGGTTCAACGCTGACTCTCAAGCGTGAAACGCAGATTACTCAGGTCGATGTAAAGTAGCCCACTCTGATATTATTTACCGTGGTTACGATTCCCACGGTAAATAACCTCTGCGTTCAACCACTTATATTTCCCTCTCTTACCTTCACAAAATAATAATTATTCCCATTCAACAATCACTCTTTGTTTAATTCAATTACCACTCGAAATACAAAATTGAAACTTATTGACTAACAATGAGTTACTAAATTCTATCCTTTCATTGCTATTAATCTGATAGGTACAACCTGCTCCTTCGAATACGAAATCAGGTGCTATACTTATTTCCGGTAATTCATTGGACATAACATCAAGAGGACGAAAGATTATGACTACCGCTAAACTGGTAAAAACCAAATCTACCAACCTACTGCATACCCGTAATGATGTTTCAGACAGCGAAAAGAAAGCCACCGTTGAGCTGCTGAATCGCCAGGTCATCCAGTTCATTGATTTGTCGTTAATTACCAAGCAAGCGCACTGGAATATGCGTGGTGCAAACTTTATTGCCGTTCATGAAATGCTTGACGGTTTCCGCACCGCCCTGACTGACCATCTCGACACCATGGCAGAACGCGCCGTTCAACTTGGCGGTGTCGCACTGGGTACAACGCAAGTCATTAACAGTAAAACACCACTGAAAAGCTATCCGTTGGATATTCACAGTGTTCAGGATCACCTTAAAGAGTTGGCCGACCGTTACGCGATTGTGGCGAACGATGTGCGTAAGGCAATCAGTGAAACGAAAGACGAAGATACCGCCGATATTCTGACTGCGGCTTCGCGAGATTTGGACAAGTTCCTGTGGTTCATTGAGTCAAATATCGATTAATTGCTAGCAGATTGTTACTTCATCCTCCCATTTCCGGGAGGATGGATGCACTGTTTTAGCGCATAAAAATGGTTATCCCTGCCGCAAAAGTTACTCATTTGTAATAATCACTTCACACAATCGTTAACAGCCGATTGTTTTACCGCCTTAATCTGCGGTAAAACTAGACTTCATCGTTCCTCAATACTTAACGCACCAAAACTGGGCACCATTAGAGTGCGCTGTAACTCACTTGCAACCATTATTGTGCAATGTTACATATTCACATCCTTGCAAAAACAGTAAGTTGAAAACCTGGCATGATTTTTCCATGTTGCCGCTTACTGATGCAGGGGATTGCCCCATGGATAAACAAGGAAATGCTATGAAGTCGATTTTAAAAGTTTCACTGGCTGCACTCACTCTGGCTTTTGCGGTTTCTTCCCACGCCGCTGATAAGAAACTGGTCGTTGCGACCGACACCGCATTCGTTCCTTTTGAATTTAAACAAGGCGACAAATACGTCGGTTTTGATATCGATTTATGGGATGCCGTAGCAAAAGAATTAAAACTGGATTACACCCTCAAGCCAATGGATTTCAGCGGCATCATTCCTGCGCTGCAAACCAAAAATATCGACCTGGCGCTGGCGGGTATCACCATCACCGAAGAACGTAAAAAAGCTATCGAATTCTCTGACGGCTACTACAAAAGCGGCCTGTTGGTGATGGTTAAAGCCGACAACGATTCCGTTAAAAGCGTGAAAGATCTCGACGGTAAAGTAGTTGCAGTGAAGAGCGGCACCGGTTCTGTTGATTACGCGAAAGCCAACATCAAAACTAAAGACCTGCGTCAGTTCCCGAACATCGATAACGCCTACATGGAACTGGGCACCAACCGTGCTGACGCGGTACTGCACGATACGCCGAACATTCTTTACTTCATCAAAACGGCTGGCCAGGGCAAGTTCAAAGCAGTTGGCGACTCTCTCGAAGCACAGCAATACGGTATCGCCTTCCCTAAAGGTAGCGATGACCTGCGTGTGAAAGTGAACGGCGCGCTGAAAACCCTGAAAGAGAACGGCAAGTACAACGAAATCTACAAAAAATGGTTCGGCACTGAGCCAAAATAATAAATCTAAAATGATGTAAGCAAGACCTAAGGGGCGGCTTTCGCCCCTGATATTTTTGAACCACGGTATAAGTAAAATAGGAACACATTATGGAGTTTGACTGGAGCGTCATTTGGCCTGCCATTCCAATATTGCTGGAAGGCGCCAAAATGACTCTGTGGATTTCGGTCCTTGGATTGGCAGGTGGTATCATTATCGGTCTGGTGGCAGGTTTGGCCCGCACTTACGGCGGCTGGATAGCCAACCACATAGCCCTCGTTTTCATCGAAGTGGTCCGCGGCACGCCTATCGTTGTACAGGTCATGTATATCTACTTCGCATTGCCAATGGCATTCCCTGATATTCGCATCGACACTTTCACAGCCGCGGTGATCACCATAATGATTAACTCTGGCGCCTATATTGCGGAAATTACCCGCGGGGCGGTACTGTCGATACATAAAGGCTTCAGCGAAGCGGGTCTCGCTCTCGGTCTATCCAGACGTGAAGCCGTTTGTCATGTGATTATGCCACTGGCACTGCGCCGTATGTTGCCGTCACTCGGTAACCAGTTAATTATCAGTATCAAGGACACCTCGCTGTTTATTGTTATCGGCGCAGCCGAACTGACTCGTAGCGGCCAGGAAATTATTGCAGGCAACTTCCGCGCCCTGGAAATCTGGACTGCCGTTGGTGTTATCTATCTCATCATCACCCAGGTCTTGAACATAGTGCTCCGCATTCTTGAAAGAAGGATGAAAATCCTGTGATTGAATTTAAAAACGTTTCTAAGCACTTTGGCAAAACCCAGGTGCTGCACAACATCGACCTCAACATTAAACAAGGTGAAGTGGTGGTGATTATCGGGCCGTCAGGCTCCGGTAAATCGACGCTGCTGCGCTGCATCAACAAACTGGAAGACATCACTAGTGGTGACCTGTTTGTCGACAGTCTGAAAGTTAACGACCCGAAAGTCGATGAGCGCCTGATTCGTCAGGAAGCCGGCATGGTGTTCCAACAGTTTTATCTGTTCCCGCACCTGACCGCGCTGGAAAACGTCGCCTTTGGCCCGATTCGTGTACGTGGTCTGAAAAAAGACGCCGCCGATAAACTGGCTAAAGAGCTGTTAGCGAAAGTGGGCCTTGCGGAACGTGCGCATCACTACCCATCAGAGCTTTCTGGCGGCCAGCAACAGCGTGTGGCAATCGCCCGGGCGTTAGCGGTTAAACCGAAAATGATGCTGTTTGATGAGCCAACCTCGGCACTTGACCCGGAACTGCGTCACGAAGTGTTGAAGGTTATGCAGGATCTGGCTGAAGAAGGCATGACGATGGTTATTGTGACGCACGAAGTCGGATTCGCCGCCAAAGTCGCCTCGCGCCTCATCTTCATTGATAAAGGGCGCATTGCTGAAGATGGTAACCCGCAAGAACTGATTGAGAACCCACCAAGCCCGCGTTTGCAGGAATTCTTGCAGCACGTTTCCTGAGTTCTCGACCTCACCCTCTCCTTTTGGAGAGGGTCGGGGTGAAGGGAATGCTATTTATAACGTGTGGCAGCCCAACGAACGCGCTGCGCATCGTTCATAAAGGTCCAGGCAATGAAGCGGCTCTGCTTCTGCCCCTGGGCCATCTCTTTCTTCACCACTTTTTCGACGCCAGCTTCTTGCAACGCGCGATAAATCAACGGCAGGTTCTCACCACGAGAAACCAGCGAGGTGAACCACTGCACCTGGCGGGCAAACGCCTTGCTTTCGTTGACCATCTGGTTAATAAACGCCACTTCGCCACCTTCACACCACAACTCTTGCTCACGTCCGCCAAAGTTCAGTGCGCCGTCTTTCGCCTGGCCGAGGTTTACGCGTTTACGCTCGCTACCGCTGCGGGCCGCCTGTGCAGAATCGTGGAACGGTGGGTTGCACAACGTGGCATCGAACATTTCGTTTTTATGAATCACACCCGGCAAAATTGCGGTTGCCGTTTTCTGGCGACGCAAACGAATCAGGCGTGACAGGCCTGGATTAGCATCAATAATCGCCGTTGCGTTACGCAAAGCCTCGCCATCCACATCGGTGCCGGTAAAACGCCAGCCGTATTCATGTTGGCCAATAAGCGGATAAATACAGTTGGCCCCCACACCCACATCCAGTACTGAAGCCTGCGAAGGCACCACGCCGCCGTTACCTTCTGCCAGTAAATCTGCCAGATGGTGAATATAATCGGCACGCCCAGGCACCGGAGGGCAAAGAAAGTCTTCAGGAATATCCCACTGTTTCACACCGTAGAAATGCGCCAATAGCGCCTGATTCAGCGCTTTCACTGCCAGCGGGTCAGCAAAATCAACCGTCGTTTCGCCATGCGGGCCAGGGCGTAAAAATGCGCCGAGTGCTGGGCTGCTTTGTGTCAGCGCCTGGAAATCATAACGGTTACGATGACGATTACGTGGGTGCAGACCCGGTTTGGTAGTGGCAGGGGTTTTCATTGCGGCTTCTCCTTGTGTGGTCGCGTAAGATACTCTGTGAAGCCAGCGGGGTAAACAACGCCGCGCCAATTTCATCACTGAAGCAGAGGTTTTATGTCCGCGAAACGTTATTACTACGAACCTGCCGACGGCCACGGTTTACCGCACGACCCGCTCAACGCCATTATCGGCCCGCGCCCAATAGGCTGGATTTCCTCATACGATCAACAAGGTAACCGTAATCTGGCGCCGTACAGTTTCTTTAACTGTTTTAATTATCGGCCACCTATTATTGGTTTCGCCAGCAGTGGCTGGAAAGACAGCGTACAAAATATCGTTGAAACAAAAGAGTTCGTCTGGAACCTCGCCACGCGTGAACTGGCTGAGCAAATGAATGAAACCTCAGCCTCCATACCACGCGGTGAAGATGAGTTCGTTCGCGCGGGGTTAACTGCCGTTGTCGGGCAAAAAGTCAAAGCCAGCCTCGTTGCCGAAAGCCCGGTTAATTTTGAATGCCGCCTGTCGCAGTGCATTCAACTCACGACTGCCGACGGTGCGGCGATTGATAGCTGGCTGGTGTTGGGCGAAGTGGTCGCCGTTCATATTGACGAGTCACTACTAAAAGACGGTATTTACCAGACCGCGCTGGCAAAACCGGTGCTGCGTGCGGGTGGCCCATCGGCTTATTACACTATCGATGAAAGCCATCGTTTTGACTTAACTCGCCCCGACGCCCGATAAAATCAGCAAAATCATACACCTGTATCTATATGATTTGTAAGAATTTCGTCAAGTTATGTCGTTCAAAAAATGAGCATAAGTCCATCAGTTTTTTGCGTCTATGGTTTGGCGCATTGCACCTACACTGTAGGTGCTGATGATTTTTTAATCGGTTCCCAAAAGCGATGAGGATGTGATTATGAAAAAATTGCTGTATTTTTCTGCGGTTGTCACCCTTGCGGCATTACCGTTTGCCACCATGGCAGCTCAAGAAACGAATGACATCAATAACAGCCAACTCCGCCCTGCGGGGACGGTTTCGGTCTCAGGCGCGGCGAATCTTGACGATCTGGAAGCCAAACTTGGAGAAAAAGCGAAAGAAGAAGGTGCAAAAGGTTTTGTTGTTAACTCAGCCAGCGGTGAAAACAAGATGTTCGGCACCGCAACTATTTATAAATAGTCTTAATAGTTATCCCCGGGGTGACTTTCAATAACGGTTTCCATAACAGGATACCGTTATTTATTGTTAAGTTTGTTGGTTCATCCGTTCCAAATTAAATCAAAAACAGTAAATACCCTTCGTAAATACTGCCTAATACCTCGGTAATTCCTTGCATTCATTTTCTCAACTTAGAATAAATTCACGAGAGAAACAAAAGACATTTCCAATCATATTAAATTGAGTGAGCAACAACACAAAAAATAGCAAAACCACTCCTGATTAATAAAAAATGTGAAGTCTATACAAGTTGGTTATCGGACAAATGCAATAAGCTGTCATACAGCAATAACGGCCTCCATTCGAAACTTCACCTTTTCTTTTATGCAGGAAGCATTTTATATGAAATTTTTGACACTACCACGCAAACTACTTTGTGCCTCGCTGATTACGTTGTGTGCCACAGGTGCAAATGCCGCTGACAAAATAACTTTAAAACTCGCGCATAACCTGGAACGCAGCCATGTTGTGCATCAAGCCTATGAACAATTAGCCAAAGAGGTACAACAACTTTCTGATGGCAGTATGCGTATTCGTATTTATCCAAGTAGCCAAATGGGTAGCGCCCGTGAAACATTAGAACTATTACAAAATGGCGCACTGGATATGACCAAAGGTTCTGCCAGTGATTTGGAATCTTTCGACAATACTTACGCTATTTATAATTTGCCATATTTATTCAAAGACCAACAACATTTTAATCGCGTGGTATTTGGTGAAATCGGCAAAGAAATTATGGAATCAACCAAAGATAAAGGTTTCTTTGCTATTTCAGCATATGTTGCAGGTACCCGCAGTTTTTATGCGAAAAAACCGATTACCAAACCAGAAGATTTAAAAGGACTTAAAATTCGCGTTCAGGCCAGCCCAACCACCTTGAAAATGGTTGAATTAATGGGCGGTTCACCAACCCCTATTTCTTTCGGCGAAGTGTATACCGCGATGCAGCAAGGCGTTGTTGATGGCGCGGAAAATAACGTTCCATCATGGGTGCAGACTCGCCATATCGAAATCGCCAAAGTGTTCTCGGAAGATGAACATACCTCTATTCCCGACTTCCTCGTTATCTCAACCAAAACCTGGGACAAACTATCCCCTGAACAGCAGCAAATCTTGATGACAGCGGCGAAAAACTCCGAAACATATCAACAAAAGCTTTGGGACAAAGTCGATTCTGATTCACGTGCTCAAGCTAAAGCGATGGGGGCCACTATCCTCAGCGTTGATAAAGCCCCGTTCCGCGCAGCCGTAAAACCGCTGTATGACGACTTCGCCAAAGATCCAAAACAAGCGGCTCTGCTGGCTAAATTCGAAGCCGCTACCGAGTGATTTAGGGTTGCAGGTTTCAGCGGGTGAGCTCCTCACCCGCTCGTCCAAAGTTAATTTTCAGGTATACAAACATGATACTAAAGCCCATAAAGCTTGCGGTAGACCGGACTATTGCCACTTTTTCCGTGCTGGTAATGGTCGCGCTGGTCATCTGCGTGGTGTGGCAAGTGTTTAGCCGCTATGTACTCAACCAGCCCAGCACATTGACCGATGAACTGGCGCGTTTTCTGATGATCTGGGTGGGTCTATTGGGCGCGTCATACACCGTGGGTGCACAGCGCCATCTGTCCATCGATTTTCTTTCCATGATGATGCCAGACAATAAAAAACCCCTGCTCGGCATGCTAATCAACACACTGGTGCTGCTATTTTCTGGCGGGGTTATCGTCAATGGCGGCCTAAAACTCATTGAAAAGACACTTGCCACTTCGCAACTCTCGGCGGCGCTGCAAATCCCTATGGGCTACGTCTACATAGTGCTGCCGTTAAGCGGGGCGATCATGATGTTTTATTCGCTCTACTTTATCTTGACCGATGCTCAAACTTTAGTCCGTCACGAGGGTAAATAATGGAAACTTACATCGCCCTTACCTTATTCGGCGCGTTCTTCGTGCTGGTGTTTCTCGGGGTTCCTATCTCATTCGCCATTGGGATCGCCACCGTTTCATCGATGCTTATCATGTTCCCATGGGACATTGCCATTATCACGGTTTCACAACGCCTGGCGAACGGGTTGGATAACTTTGCTCTGCTGGCGATTCCGTTCTTCATTTTTGCCGGAACGCTGATGAACAGCGGCGGGATAGCCATCAGGCTAATTAACCTGGCGCAAATTATGGTAGGACGGGTACCGGGTTCACTGGGCCACGTTAACGTACTGGCGAACATGATGTTTGGTTCGATTTCCGGTTCAGCAGTCGCGGCGGCGGCTGCCGTGGGTGGCACACTTTCGCCGATTCAAAACAAAGAGGGTTACGATCCGGCGTTCTCGACAGCGGTCAACGTTTCCTCTTGTATTACCGGTTTACTGATCCCACCTTCTAACGTGTTGATCGTCTTCTCGCTGACTGCTGGCGGGGTTTCGGTCGCTTCGCTGTTTATGGCCGGGTACTTACCTGGCATCCTGATGGGTCTGTCCATCATGCTGGTGTGCGGGATTATCTCCAAACGCCGCGGCTATCCAGTATCCGCTCGTCCAACGTGTGCACAGGCGGCCAAAGCGTTTCTCGATGCCTTGCCAAGTTTGTTGCTGGTGATCATCGTGATGGGTGGAATTCTGGGCGGCGTATTTACCGCAACGGAAGCCTCGGCTATCGCGGTAGTTTATACCTTCGTGCTCTCGGTGCTTATCTACCGCGAAGTGAAATGGCGCGATTTACCGAAACTAATCCTCGACTCCGTGGTAACCACCTCAATTGTTCTGCTACTGATTGGCTTCTCGGTTGGCATGTCGTGGGCGATGACCAATGCTGATATTCCATACATTATTAGCGACACGCTGATGGGGATTTCAGACAACCCACTGATTATTCTGCTGCTGATTAACATCGTGTTGCTGATTGTCGGCATCTTTATGGATATGACGCCTGCGGTGCTGATCTTCACACCAATCTTCCTGCCGATTGCGCAAGAGTTGGGTATGGACCCGGTGCATTTCGGCATCATGATGGTAGCGAACCTGTGCGTCGGGTTGCTGACACCTCCGGTGGGAAGTGCGCTGTTCGTGGGCTGCTCGATTACCGGCGTGAAAATCCAGCACCTGATCAAACCGCTGCTACCGTTCTATGCCGCATTATTTGTTTCACTGATGATGATTACCTACATTCCTGAGATTTCGCTGTTCATTCCTCGATTGCTGGGACTGATGTAATTCCTGCCTGCTTGAGACTGATGACAAATCACACACATGGTGGATGACGCTGGCGCTTATCCACCCTACAAAACCGTCTGGAACAGAGTAGGTTGGATAAGCGCCAGCGTCATCCGACAGCTGACCTTATCATAAGCAATCATGTGATACTTTTGTGAATCCACTCACTTTATTCGCCGCTAACAATCCCTACTGTATACAACACAAGAATTGTCTCTTGTGATTACTTACGGAGCGGTAAGAATGAAAAACCTGATGGCCGCAATAGAAGCAAAGCTGATGCCGCTGGCCGCGAAAATGGCGCAACAACGCCACCTCGGAGCCATTCGCGATGCCTATATCTCATTTATGCCGTTTATCATTGTCGGTTCAATCCTGCTGGTTATCTCCTCTTTCCCAAGTACCGCCTATCAGCAGTTTATGGCGTCGATTTTTGGTGAAGGCTGGTCTGCAACTGTCGAAATCCCGTTTACTGCCATCTTCTCCACCATGGCGGTATTTATTAGTTTTCTGGTCGCCTACCGTCTTGCCGAACGTTATGACATCGACAAAATGTCATCCGGGATTTTGTCTCTTTCCTGCTTCTTGATTCTCACCCCTTTCGCGAAAACTCAGGAAATCGGCAACCTGATCCCCATGGAATGGCTCGGCTCCAAAGGCTTGTTTGTGGCGATGCTCGGGGCAATTGCCAGTACCGAATTGTTTGCCTGGATGCTGCGCCAGAACTGGGTGATTCGCATGCCGGATGGCGTGCCACCCGCAGTGCAAAAATCCTTTGCCGCGCTGATTCCGTCATTGCTGGTTCTGGTGCTTGCGCTGGCGGTTCGCGTGTTGTTTGCCAAAACCGAGTACCACACCATTCACCAGTTTGTGTACGAAGTGCTGGCCACGCCAATCCGCCACTTTGGCACCTCGTATGTCGGCGCGTTGTTTACCTGCTTTAGCATCACCGGCTTGTGGTCCGTCGGGATCAACTCCGGCTCGATGGTGAACGGCATCCTGCGTCCTTTCTGGATGGAAAACCAAATGGAGAACCTGGCGGCTACGCAGGCCGGTTTACTTCCACCGCACGTTGTCACTGAGCAGTTCTACGACATGATTTGGATGGGTGGCGCGGGCGCAACTTTGTCTCTGGTGATTGCTATGCTGCTATTTGCCCGCAGCCAGCACATTAAGAACGTTTCGCGTCTGGCCATCGGTTCTTCCATCTTCAACATTAACGAACCGGTGCTGTTTGGCCTGCCGGTTATCATGAACCCGATAATGCTAATCCCATTCAACCTGGTGCCGCTGGTACTGGTCACCGTGCAATACATCACCATGTCGCTGGGTTGGGTCGCGACCACCACGGGCGTGTATATCCCCTGGACGCTGCCGCCGGTGTTGAGCGGGTTTATCGTGACCGGGCATCTTAGCGGTGCGGTGATTCAGTTAACCAACCTGTTGATTGGCGCCATTATTTATCTGCCATTCCTCAAAGTTGTGGATAAGCAATATCGGGCCAATGAAGCGCCGGAGCTTTCTGCATCCACCAAACCCGCCACGGAGTAACTAAAACATGACGTTATCGACAAACTGGGGCGTGATTGCGACCTGGCGTATGGCCTGGGAAGGCGTTGGCGAAGCCGCGCAAATGTTGCAAGAGAACAGCGACGCCAGTGGCGCAGCAGTTCGCGCCGTCACTTGCGTGGAAGATTATCCATTCTATAAATCTGTCGGCTACGGCGGTTTGCCCAACGAGCAAGGCGTGGTTGAGCTCGACGCGGCCTTTATGGATGGCTCAACGCTTGCCATTGGCGCGGTCGCCAGTCTTCGCGATATCGCCAATCCTGTCCTTGTGGCACAGGCGTTAAGCCGTGAGCGCTTCAACAGTTTTATGGTTGGTGAAGGAGCGCAAACCTGGGCTTTAGCACAGGGCTTTGAGCGCAAAAACATGCTGACGGATCGTGCGCATCAACATTACCTGAAGCGCAAACGTGAAACCCTGGATCGCGGCCTCAGCCCGTATACCGGGCACGATACCGTGGGTGTAATTACCCTCGACCATAACCAGCAAATGTGTGTCGCCACCTCCACCAGCGGCTTGTTTATGAAGCGCCCAGGACGCGTGGGCGACTCCCCCGTTTCCGGTTCAGGTTTTTATGCCGATAGCCAAATTGGTGCTGCCACCGCCACAGGCCTTGGCGAAGATCTGATGAAAGGCTGTATTAGCTATGAAATTGTCTGCCGGATGGGGCGTGGCATGTCACCCCAACAGGCTGCTGAATCGGCGGTTTACGATCTCGAAAGCCAGCTGATTGCCCGTTTTGGTCGCGCCGGTGATTTATCAGTGGTGTGTATGAATAACCGTGGTGAATATGGTGCGGCAACAACCATCGATAATTTCTCGTTTTCCGTCGCCACTCCCGCACAAAAACCCACGGTCTTTTTGACGACCCGCGAAGGTAAGCACACGCTGATTCGCCCGGCAGACCAGGCCTGGCTTGATGCTTATCTGCAACGCGTAACCGCAGAGGTGATTATATGAAATGCCAGTTAGCCGCTTTTACACCATGCCCACCAGACGCACATTTGGTGCTATGGAAAAATCACACCGATGCGTGGCCGCAGCCATTGCACTCTTTGCTTGATGAAATGGCGCAACATGATGAAGCGCAGTCCACCACTTTCGGCTTGCATGGTGTTTGCCAGCAGTTGTCTCTTTTGCCATCCAGCCAACTGGATAGCCCCATGGTGTTGCGCCAGCTAACGGAAAGTTTGACCAACCTGCTGCCCAGCCCCGTTTCGCATCCGATTGCCATCGATATTTCTGGTTTTGACCTGGCAAACCCTGGCGTTTTTGCTCGCCTGCGCACGTTGCTGGTCGCGCTGATGAACCGCTTTTATCAGTTACCACAGTTGGGTTATCGCCAGCAGCAGAAAGAGAGTAACGGGCAACTTTGGTTGTTAATCCGCGAAGCAAACATACAGGCGCATGAACTCGCCTGGCAAACTCAGGCCATCGCGCAAGGCATGCTGCTTTCCCGCCGCCTTGCCGACACGCCAGCTAATGATTGCCGCCCCCAAGACGTTGCTCAACAAGCCGCAGCCTGGGCCGCTACCCATCCGCAAACACACTGTGAAATTCTTGATGAACACGCGATTCGTGAACTCGGCATGGGTTGTCTTGATGCCACAGGAAAAGGCAGCAAAAATCCGCCCCGGTTGGTGACATTGCGCTGGCAGGGTGCGGCGGAAAATGCCCCAACTTATGCGTTTGTCGGTAAAGGGATAACCTTTGATACTGGCGGCCTGTGGCTGAAAGAAGGCGAAGGGATGCGCACCATGAAATACGATATGTGTGGTGCCGCCGTGGTCTTCGGGCTGATGGAGATTGTTAGAACACTGCAATTGCCACTGAATGTCGTGGCGGTAATGGCGCTGGCCGAAAACATGCCGGGCGAAAACGCCATGCTGCCAGGCGATGTAGTGAAATCTCACGCGGGGCTAAGCGTGGAAATTATTAATACCGACGCCGAAGGCCGTCTGGTGCTGGCAGATGCGTTGAGTTATGCCGCCACGCGCTTTAATCCGGCAGCATTAATTGATGTCGCCACCCTGACCGGAGCGGTAGTGAAAGCACTGGGTTATGACATTTCTGGCCTGATGAGTAACCATGTACAACTCAGCCAGCAACTACAGCAAGCTGCCGACTTAACGCAAGACCGAGTCTGGCCGTTACCGCTGGACGAAAGCTTTGATCCGCAAGTCAAAAGCCATATTGCCGATCTCACCAATACACCGCCGAACAATGCAGCAATTGCAGTCTCTGCCGCCCATTTTTTAAGTCAGTTTTGCCACCAAAAACCCTGGGCGCATTTAGATGTCAGCGGTACCGCGCTGAGTCGTGGTAAATTTACCCAGGCCAGCGGCCGCCCTGCTCTACTATTGACGCAGTTCTTACTCGGTCTTTGCGAAGGGAAAACGAAGGATCTGTAGCCAGGTTATAAGCGGGATTTTAACCACGCAACCGGTGAGAGGTTTTTCAGCCGGTTGCGGATAATTCGTTTATTCAGCAAATCCTCGAACTCCAGCAATACCGCACCAAATCCCAGGCGTTTGTCATAACGTTCACCGTTAAGTAGTTGTTCCAGAGTCTGCGCCCACTCACCGTTTGCTGCGCGAATTTGCCACTCTTCCTGCTGCGCTTCATGCAGTGGAACCTGTAACTTGTGCGTCAGTTGACGAGCAAGTTCGCTCGGGCAGGCCATTATCGACTGCACCTGCAACGGTAAACCTTGCTGCAAAAAGCCCACCAGCGCCTCCAGCGTTTGCTCACTTCCCCGCTCACGCAGTGCCACCGCCAGGAAACCTGAAACCGGGCAGCTAAATGCCAGTAGCGCGCCGTGTTTGTGGCTAATGGTTTCCGGTAGTGGGAAAACATCCAGGCGCAGATGACCCACAGGTTGTTTTAAATCGGGTTTCGTCAAACGGGATTGCTGCCAGTTTTGCAGCGTTCTACTGACACTTGCGCGAGAAATGCCTTGCTGAACCAGTAATTGCGCGGCTTCTAACAGTTCATCAAGCGACAAAGCCAGACGCACACGCAGGAAAATCAGCAGCGCCTCTTGTTCAGGGCTAAGTGCACGATGAATGGTATTTGGCCGATGAGATTTGTCGTAACAGTCATCTCGCTTACGCCAGCGCCTGACGGTATCCACAGAAATATTCAGCTCTTCCGCCAGTTCACTGTCGGATTTGTCAGAGCTTTGAATATATTTGCGGGTACGCGGCGTCGTGGTGGCATTGGTGTGGAGCTTAATCTCCATCAGACCTCATCAGGCATACGGTTAAGTAAAGCCCTCATTATAAAAGCAACTTTACGAGCGAAAAGAGCAAATCGACAGATTATCGAAAAATAAGCGCGCAAGCGATTGCAGGCCACAGCAGCCCTGCTGCTGACAGAAAAATTAGCAAAAGGTGCGCTAAACCAAGTAGTTGTAAAGATATATAAATCACAATGATAATTCGCACGCTAATCATTTTTAATTTCAATGATTTAGCGATCATTCAATTTTTTTGAATAAGGAGGTCAATTCTATTCGATTTATTATTCTGCTAAAAAGTGTGACCATAATCACATCGACGGAACATCGTCACCTTAAACAGAATAACCTGCGAGATATTAACTATGAAAACCATCAAATATGCTGTAGCCGCCATCGCCCTTTCTACTCTTTCTTTCGGCGCGTTCGCTGTACAATCAATCAATCCGGCTGAAGCTCAGAACTTAAACAAAGTCGGCGTGGTTTCAGCAGACGGCGCAACCACTCTGGACGGCCTGGAAGCAAAACTGGCAGATAAAGCACAAGCCGCCGGCGCAAAAGCGTATTCCATCACTTCGGCTAACACCAACGGCAAAATGAGCGGTACTGCGGTTATCTACAAATAATCTTCAGTATTGCCCTGATTTACCCTCATATTTTTGGAGCTTTGCTCCACACTGCATGACACTGTTATTACCCTTGTTGCCCGCGATTTTTTCGCGGGCTTTTTTTTGCTCTTTTTCTGCTCATCAGAATGTCTGATTAACGCGCATTAAACCGTCTTCAAGCGTGACCACTTCTCCTGTAGCCACCAGACAGCAAGCCATTTGTATTTTTAATGACTGCGGTACAGGTTCCAACCCTGCAACACAACGTTCAATCCAACGGGCGGTGACTTCCGGATCTTTTCCGGCAGGTAGCACCACTTCCTCGTCGCCGATTTCAGTCTGG
>Ga0207696_1000649_pt1 | contig 25116 bp, 28 predicted proteins | sample KBSS54metaG_FD_184403 | JGI IMG/M metagenome (GOLD analysis project Ga0207696, IMG submission 184403) | Switchgrass rhizosphere microbial communities from Kellogg Biological Station, Michigan, USA - KBS S5-4 metaG (SPAdes) (version 2) | ecosystem: Host-associated > Plants > Roots > Rhizosphere >...
ATTTTTACTAAGGAGCTCATGCTCTCTTAACGTCTCAACAATTTGTTCTCCAACAGTAAAAACTGGGTTAAGAGATGTCATTGGTTCTTGAAAAATCATCGCGATATCATTTCCTCTTAAACTTCGGAGTTCTTTCTCTTTCATCCCCAAAAGACTTTGGCCTTCATAAAGAATATCACCACCAACAATGCCGCCAGATTCCGCAATAAGTCCCATAATAGATAAAGCCGTTACACTTTTCCCACAACCTGATTCTCCCACTACACAAACTGTTTCACCTTCTCGTACAGAAAAGCTAACATGATTCACAGCTTTCACTGTACCTTCTTCCGTATGAAAGTGTGTTTGTAAATCTTGTAGTTCTATTACTGCTTTACTCATGATTCCTCACCTACCGCTTCATTTTTGGATCTAATGCATCACGAAGTGCATCACCAAGTAAGTTAATTGATACAACTGTTATAAAAATCGCAAAACCAGGCGGTATCCATAACCATGGACGTTTTTGGAAATCAATTAATGAGTTTGCTGCACTAATCATATTCCCCCATGATGGCGTAGGTGGAACAACCCCAAGACCTAAATAACTTAATGCTGATTCACTTAAAATAGCTCCCGCTACACCTAACGTTGCCACAACAATTAATAAAGGGAATACATTCGGAATTAAATGATGTACAATCTTCCGGTAATCCTTTAATCCTAATACATCAGCAGCTTGCATAAATGATTGTTCTCGAAGTGTTAAAATTTGTCCTCGTACCAGACGTGCAAGCCCCGGCCATCCAATCAAACTTAACATGATCATAACAACATAAAGTCGATATTCAGATGGAAGTTTCCATTCTGATAAGATGGCACCCATAATGATAAGTAATGGTAATCCTGGAATAGACATTAACACGTCTGCAATACGCATAATAATATGATCTACAATACCACGATAAAAACCAGAGATAGCTCCTAATAATGCACCGAGTATGACGGATAGTACCATCGAAGCTAAACCAATTGTTAATGAAATTCGTCCCGCTTGCATTAATCGTGTTAAAATATCTCTTCCAAGCTGATCTGTACCAAGCCAATGAGAAAAATTGGGTGGCTTATTAATTTGTGTGACTTGAATCGTTCCAGAAACGTATGGTGAAAAAAATGGCCCAATAAAACAAAATACAAACATAAAAATTAGGATATAAAAACCAAACAACGCTAATTTATTTTTCTTAATTCTGGTAAATGCTTGATGCCAAGGTGAAGTCACATTTCCTTTTTTCTTTTTTTTCTTCTTTACTGTTACAACAGTCTCCATCTTTCTCCCTCCCTACTTTAATCGAATACGAGGATCGACAATCGCATAAACGATATCTGCCAAAAAGTTTGCGATAATTGTTAGGCAAGAGAGAAACATTGTAAATGCCATTAACACTGTGTAATCACGAAAACTCAACGCTTCTAATTGAATGCTTCCGATTCCTGGCCAATTAAAAATTTGTTCAATAATGATTGCACCAGAGAACAACCCTGGTAATTCAAATGCAAGTAATGTGATCGCTGGTAAAATCGCGTTTTTTAATGCATGTTTATAAATAACCACTCTTTCTTTCAACCCTTTTGCACGAGCAGTACGAATATAGTCTTGTCTTACAACTTCAAGCATTCCCGTTCTAAAATAACGAGTTAATGAGCCAACACCAAGGAGCGTTAAAATAAATACCGGTAAAATCATATGTCTTAGTACTTCTGATATGTAAGCAAAACCAGTCGAGTTACTTCCTATATCAATCATGCCACCAATAGGCAATATATTTAGATCAACAGCAAATACTTTAATTAAAAATAGACCGATAAAGAATGATGGGAACGACATCGCTGCAAAGACACCAATTGTTACAAGTCCATCAAACCATGAATGTTGCTTTGTCGCTGAAACAACACCAACAATAAGTGCAATTATCCAAGTGAAAAATAAAGCTGCAACAGCAACAATAAAGGTATTCCAAATAAATTTATTAAGTAATGATGTTACAGGCTCTTGATATTGCAACGAGAAACCAAAATCACCGTGTAACGCATTACCTAACCAATGAAAATACCGCTCAATAATCGGTTTATTTAATCCATACAATTCTCTTAATTCCTGTGCGCGTTCTGGTGTTAACTTTGGATTAGAATCAACATAATCCCCCGGCAAGAGAGCAAATAAGAAAAAAATAATGATAGATGTACCAAGCAATGTAGGAATCATTTGTAGAAACCTACGAATGATATATGTTTTCACTTTTTGTCTCCCCAATCATAGTTACTTAAAAATAGAAGAACATTTTTTCAAAACAGCACGACCTTACAGCTGTATGAAAAAATGTCTTCTACTTCTCCTTACTTATCCCTATTGTTCAATAGATAAAACAGGCAGGTTTGAACTAATACTATCGTATTTCTCTGGGTCAATTCCTTTCACACGTGCATTGTGTGCTGAAATACTTTTGCGATAATTTAATAGAATTACAGGTGGATCATCGCTTAATTCTTTATATAACTCTTTATAAATAGGTTTTCTTTTTTCAATGTCAACTGTTTCAATACCTTTTTTAATTAATTCATCCACTTTTGGGTTACTATAACCCGCTGAGTTATCTGGATGCGTAGATTCAAACTCACCTACAGTTTCACTCGGATCAGAAATAATTGGTGTCGCAACAGCTGCTAAATCATAATCAAACTTTCCAACCTTCGACACAAGAGTATTAAAGTCCATAATTTCCGGATTGAACTCCACACCTAATGCTTTATAGTTCTCTTTTGCAATTGGTATAAATACCTCTTCTTGCTTTCTTCCACTTGCTGCATAATAGCTTAACTTTAATTTCTGACCATCCTTTTCGCGAATACCATCAGATCCAACTTTCCAACCAGCTTCATCTAACAATTTTTTTGCTTTCTCTAAATTATATTCGTATTGATTTATACCCTTATCATCATATGCCCATGAAGTTGGTGAAATTGGTATATTTGCAACAGAAGCATTTCCTTGGAAGTTTGTATCTACATATTTTTTACGATCTAATCCGTAAATAAGTGCTTGACGTACTTTTTTATCTTTTAAATATGGCTTCTTATTATTAAAGTAAACGAATGAGTATGAGCTTACTGTTTCAATATTGAAGTTAGCAAAACCTAAACTCTTTAATTGTTCAATATTGTCATTATTAGCAGCAAATCCTTCATAATCCGTTTCTCCTGTTTGGAATAATTGGAAACTTGTATCTGGTGATGTAATTTTGTAAATAAAGTTTTTAACTTTTGGCTTTCCCGCATAATACTGCTCATTTGCTACAAATCGTACTTCTTGACCTGGAATATATTTTTCTAATTTATAAGGACCAGCAGCAACCGGGTTACCATATAACTCTTTTAAATAATTTAAGCTTGTGTTTTGCTTATAGTCTTTTCCATAATATGCTTTAGATAAGACAGGTCCTCCGAAGTTTACTAACGCTTGTGAGTTTACTTTTTCTGTCGTAATTTCAATTGTTTGTGGATCAACTACTTTAATCCCTTCAATAGATGTAGCTTTTCCTTCTTTATAATCTTTGCCACCCTTAATTGCATACTGTGAAATATCTGTTCCACCCTCATAAGCCTTATCATGTAGCAATGTTAATGTAAATGCTACATCATCTGCTGTTAACGGTGAACCATCACTAAATTTCAAATTTTTTCGTAAGTGGAACGTGTACTTTAATTGATCAGAAGATACATCCCATTTCTCTGCAAGCTCTGGAACTGGTTTCCCTTGCTTATCTGTTGATACAAGAGATGCAAATATAACTGATGTTACGTTACCGTCCCAACCATTCTCTTGGAAATAAGGTAAGAACACACCACCAGGCTTTGAAATTCCTACAATAAGTGTATCTTTTCTCTGTTTCGCTTTCTCAGGATTTTTTGATTTATCTGTCGCTGCAACCTTCTCTATTTTTAAATCTTTCACATCCTGCTGTTTTGCCGGCTCTGTCGAAGCCTTATCCTCTTGTCCCCCACAAGCCGATAACACAAGCGAACTACTCAGTAAAATAGAAAATACACCAGCCCATTTTTTTGTCTTTTTCTTCATTGTCCCCACCCTAACTTTTTTTAATAATTACACCTTATGAACTGCTTGCCTTATATATGCCTCCCACAGCAACATTTTTATAACCCATCGGAAAAGTCGGTTTTAAATACAAAAAAATAGATGTTTACGAGGGGTAACATTCTTATTCCGACTTTTCCGCTAGACTTTATGGTTATTAGCTTATATCGTCCGTTATATTTTGTCAATTCTTTCTATTTAAATATTTTAAGATTTTTATAAAAGCTATTGCTGGATCTTTAATTTAGGTAGACTTAACAATATACCATTATAATTATCTTCCTGTAATCCTTGTATTCTCGCATTATATGCAGAAACAACTTTACTATTATTTAAGAAAATAACTGGTGGATCTTCACTTAGTTCTTGATACAGTTTTTTATAAATTTCTTTTCATTTTTCAATGTCTAATACTTGTAATGCTTGAGCTGCCAATTCATCCACTTTTGGATTATGATATCCATCATAATTTCGCTTACTAGTTGAAACGAACTCTTCAATCGTTCCACTTGGGTCATCAATCATTGGCGTAGATACCATTGCTAAATCGTAATCTCCTTTCTGCAACAATATTCACTTTACCCATAAAAATAGTAAGAATTAGTTTTAAGATTATTCCTTCCTCCCAATTGTGTCCATCATCCCTTATTTTTCACTATGAAGAAACGATTAAAAAAATAATTCTATTATTCAGTGGACGAGCATAGAATACTAACAAACTACCAAAAAGGGGGGCGAAAATATGGACAAACTATTCCAATATGTCTTGCACTATGTTGCTTTAACACTCATGATAGTCGGGGCATTGCTACTATTTCCGTTCTTCCCAAGGTTCGTCCTCTTTTTAGCATTTCTCTTTATGCTCGGAATTGCGATTGCTATTTCTATAGGGGAAGACGATACACAAAGAGAAAGCAGAGTTCAGCGGGCGAAGCTGTAGACTCTGCTTTCTTTTTTCAATCATAACGTATTCTTGTTAAACCAATTATAAAGAATACACCAGTAAATAACATAAGTATACCAATATATCCTGCTATATCTGCCAATGTCCCGCCCCTTGCAATTAATTCGGTAAACCCGCGCATTGCCCAAGTTTGAGGAATAAAGTTTGCTACAGTTTGCATCCATTCTGGTTCTATTTCAATTGGCCAATACAGCCCACTAATCATGCAAGTTGAAATAACAACGATATTACCTAAAGCTGACTGCTGCTCCGTTGTTTTCACAATACTTGCTAATAATAGTGCTAAACCAATGACCGCTAGCAATAACACTGAGACAAGTATGATTATCCCTAGTAGATTTCCCCACTGTACATCGAACAAAACATTCGTTAATACCATTAAAGTTCCAAATTGAATCCATCCAATTAAAAAGAAGGAAAGTATATATCCCCCAAGTATTTGAGCCTTTGAAACAGGCGTTCCTAATAAACGATACCAAACGCCAAGTTGTCTTGCTTTTAAAATTGTTCCTGTCGCACTTAGCATCACAATCATTACAAAAAGAATGGAAAACCCTGCAGCTCGCCCTGTTACGTTATTCAGTTTTTTCTCCCCAGGTACAATGGATTCCTTTTGAAGTGAAACTGGTTCTACCTTTGTATGAATCATTTCATACATCTTCTCCCAAGCCATTCCCCCATTTTTCTCTGAATCCCTTGCTGCTGCTACTTCTATTTCCATCTTTTTCATTGTACTTTGTAATATCTGTTCTACAGAAGCTCCTCCGGTAAAATCAGCGCTTGATTGAAATTTAACCTTCTCTATCTTCCCGTCTACCATACTCTTTTGAAAGTTTTTTGGAATTGTCACAATACCCGAGGACTTCTTATTTTCGATTTTCTGTTTCGCTTCTTCATCTGTTACTTTCTCTATAGAAATTAAATCGCTTTTCTTTATTTCTTTATAATAGGAATTGGATAATGTAGACCCATCTTGGTCTATTAAACTAATATTTACTTTCTCGTTTCCACTTCCACCTAAAAGTCCGCCAAAAATAAGTGTAAAAATAATCGGCATTCCGAACATGAGTATATAGCTTTGTGGCTTAATTAAGATTTGTTTTAATTCTAACCAGCAAAGTGCCCAAACTTTCTTCATTATTTCTCCTCCTATCTCGTACGCAAACGGAAGGTTCCTATGATGACGGAAACAATACCCGCACTAGATAAACTTAAGATAACTGGAAGTAACGCATACCATGATGTACCCGACATAATGTTTAAAAAACTTGTAAGTGCCCATTTATTTGGGGCAATGTTAGCAATTGTTTGAAGAGTATCCGGAAATGCATAGATTGGTAACATAGATCCACCTAATATAGCTAACAACTGAATTCCAATGCCACCCATTAAATCCGCTGTTTTTTCTTCACGAATAAATGCCGCGATGAGCATAGATAAGCCAGAAACACAAATTGCATAAGCAATTCCTACTGCTACAATTTGTGAAACATCTTCACCCCAATTCACATGAAATGCGTAATAAGTAGCAACTACAAATACTCCAAATTGAATACAAGCAAATAGTAATGTACCTAAAAATTTACCTAATAATATGGCAAAAGAGCTTGTCGGTGTACTTGATAATCTTGCTAATGTTTCAGTTCGTTGCTCTGTCACAATAGATTTCGCGCCTACTGTTATGTTAAATAATAAAAACATGACTAACATTGCCGCAGCGTAATATTGCATCGCAGCAACTGTTTTTTTGCCGACTATTCCTTTTTCAATTCCATCCGTATTTGAAGTCGCCACTGTTTGTAAATCAGCCGTTACCTCTTTTGCAACCTGTTCAATATTTCCTAGCTGTGATTTTGCTAAGTCTGTTAGGACACTTTTAGTAGAGACAGCAACTGTTTGAGCACGTTCTGAAAAGGAACGAATAATTGATTCAGCGATTTTTGCTTGTATATCTTTTGATGGATCTGTAATCAGTTTTGGTTCTTTTAATTTTCCATCTTGTATATGTTCACTCCACCTATTTGGAATGATAATTCCAACATCAACTTTCTGTTTTTGTACCATATCCTCTAGCTCTTTTTGCGAGGTTACTACTTCTACTTTTACATCATCTTTTAGTTCCTTTGATTGCAATACATCTTTTTGAAATATATTTGCAAACTCATCTGTTCCTTCTTGATAATAACCAATTACCGTTTTAGGTAATCCTCCATTATCGAATATGTTACTTAGTGCTGATCCTAAAATAGCTGTTAATAGAAGTGGCATAAGTAACATCATCATAAATCCGCGCCGATCTATTAAACGAATTTTCAAATCTTTCCATGCAATAATAAAACTTTTCATGAGTTCCTAACCTCCTTAATCGCGAAGTGAACGCCCTGTTAACTGTAAAAAGAGAGCTTCTAGATTTGGCTCTTGTACTTCAAGCTTTAAAATTCGCACATGCTTTTCTACAACTTCCGAAACAACCGTACCAACAGCTTCTCCATTCTTCAATCCAATATCAAGTGTATTTGTATCCTCATCGATGATAATCCGTTCTACAGTGGGTATGTCTTTTATTTTCTGCAATAGCTCTTGGTTATAACGATTCAGTTGTAACTTCACCATAAAGCCATCAGCAAGACGATTACACAACTCAGTTTTCGTTCCTAATGCAATTACCTTTCCATGATCAACAATGGCAATTCGTTCACATAAATACTCCACTTCTTCCATGTAATGGCTCGTATAAATGACCGTCATGCCTTTCTCATTTAATCCTTTTACCGTCTCTAAAATGTGATTCCGTGATTGTGGATCAATTCCAACTGTCGGCTCATCCATAATTAATAACTCCGGTTCATGCATAAGTGCTGCACCAATGTTAATTCGGCGTTTCATTCCACCTGAAAATGTTTCAATTTTGTCCTTTGCGCGATCCTGTAAACCAACATATGCTAATACCTCATCTGCTCGTTTCTTTGCAATAGCTCCACTTAAACCATACATTTTCCCCCAAAAGATTAAATTTTCTTTCGCTGAAAGCGTAGGATATAAAGCAATATCTTGCGGGACAATACCGATCTTCCTTTTCGCATCTAATGGATATTCTTTTACAGATTTTCCCCCAACTTTTATATCACCGCCATCATATGGAATAAGCCCACAAATCATTGATATCGTCGTCGACTTTCCTGCACCGTTTGGACCAAGCAAACCAAATGTTTCTCCTTTCTTAACTTCAAAAGATACATTCTTTACAACTTCCTTCTTTCCAAACGACTTTGTAATATGATCTACGACTAACATGTCGATTCAGCCCCTTTGCATTAATCTACAATTTCATTGTAAAAAAACATCCTCTTTCTTCCATCACCCTTAAGATAGAAATGCAAAATAAAAAAGCAGCATAATTTGCTGCTTTTTTATTTTTCTCTATGCCAAAAGTCATGTGTATGTTGTAATACCGTATCTTACTGCATATATAGCTGCCTGTGTCCGATCCCTCAGCTCCAGCTTACTAATTAAATTAGAAACATGATTTTTTACAGTTCCCTCTGTAATAAACAATTTCTTAGCAATTTCTTTATTATTTAATCCAAGGCCTATTTCCCTTAATACATCTATTTCACGCTCTGTTAGTTGCTCCATTTGCTTTGGCTGACTTTTTTCTGATATTTCCACCGCTTTTGTTCTTTTTAGTTCCTTCACAATTTGAGCTGTTATATCCTGCGGAAGAACGGCTCCTCCTCCATGGACTGTCAATATTGCCTGCACAATTGCGTCCGTCTCCATATCTTTTAATAAATAACCGCTCGCTCCTTGTTCCAATGCTTCAAAAATAAGTTCACTATCATTAAATGTCGTCAGCATAAGAACCTTCATATCAGGAAACTTTTCCCTTATTAAACGAGTTCCTTCAACGCCATTTATACGAGGCATTCGAATATCCATCAAAATAATTTCAGGTTGTAATTGTTCTGCTATTCGAACTACTTCATCCCCATCATTTGCTGTGCCCACCACTTCAAGTTCTGAACGTAAATTTAATAGCATTGCTAAACCATCACGAATAAGTGATTGATCATCAACAATCATAATACGAATCATATCTTTCCCCCTATTACCCACGTCTTTTCCTTAAGTGGGAACTCAATCTGTAATCGAAATCCCTTCTCTTTTTCACTCTCAAATTGGATCATTCCACCATGTTCCCCTACACGTTCTTTCATATTCATTAACCCAAAACCAGGACTCAGTTCATTTACGCCAACACCATTATCCGTAATCGATAGCATAACTTTTTCATCTAAACACAATAAGCTAACTTTACATAAACTAGCTTTTCCATGGCGTTTTGCATTTGTTAATGACTCTTGCATAATACGCAACAAGGTAGGTTGTAATGACAACGGGATTATGATTGGATCCCCTTGTAAATGAAAGGTTACTTGTACTTTCGTTACCTTTGAAAATTCATTTAACATTCCTTTCATATTTTCTATTATGTTTCCTAGATCTTTTTCTTCCTTCAACGCACGGACTGAAGCCCTTACCTCTTGAAGAGATTTTCTAGCTAATTCATGACATGTATGTAAAACTTCTTCTGTTGCATCTGACTTTTGCTTCCATAAAGCCTCTGCAAGCTGCAATTGAACAAGTAAAGCCGTCATATTATGACCAACTGTATCATGAATTTCTCGGGCAATATCGTTCCTCTCTCGAACTGTAGTTAGTTCTTCTACTTCTTTCGCATAAAGCTGTAATTGTTCATGCGCTTCTTTTAGAGCTATATGTGATAACGTCAATTTTTCATATTGATCGTCGACGGTTTGGCGGGCCACTGTCAGCTTTTTAATTAAGTTCCCGGCTAAAGCACTGAAGACAACGAACATAAAGTTAATAGCATTGTTATCAAATTCTATCTTTCCAGTATATTGATACGTATATAGTAAAATAGCAAACCAGCATAAAAAGAAAAAACTCACGAAAAAATATACGACTATTTTCCGCCACGTATGAATAAATACCCCCACGGCATCAATCCCAAATATAATTAAATACAAACATGTCTCGGGAAATAAAAAGCCTAATAACGCTGTAACTATCCCATTTGAAAGGAATGCATAAAATTCACGCCTTCTTCCTTGATGTGGTTGGATAAGTAAAACATGATTTACAACATAAATGAAACATGCAATACCAACAAAGATTTGTAAATTTTCTGTTTCACGTGAAACATGATTTATATATACCATGCAAATCATAACAATCGTAATGAGACGTGCATACCCTAACATCAAATTCTCCTCGCATTTTTGAAATGTTGTTTTAAATCATACCAACATGTAAAAAAAATCGTTTTCACAATATAACATAAAGAAAATTATACCATTTTCATCTCGAATTAACGGATATTAATAGAAAAACAAGTCACCTCCACATCTCCTGAGAGGGCGACTTGTTTTTCTTTCATCTATTCCATCATACTATCTAATCGATTATATAATTCCGCCCGTAATCGTTCTTTTTCCGTTTTTCCTTTATATAACTGTTCCAGTATTTCAATGTTGCTTGTTTCTTCCATTGTACACTCCAACGCATATATATCTTCTTCTATATGCATAAGCTTATCTTCAATTTCTTCTACATCATTAGATTCCTTCTTCTTTACATTCATCACTTTTATTTTTGGAACTTCTTTTTGTTTCACTTCTTCCTTCTCTATTCTCTCTGTCCATTTCTGACGTGCCCAAGCATAATTCCCGGCAAATTCAAACAATGTGTGTTCATCAATCCAATATGTTTTTTCAAACAATTTATTTAAAAAATAACGATCATGTGAAACAGCAAGAATGGTTCCATTATATTGTTCAAGTGCTTCTTCCAGCACTTCCCTTGATTCGATATCAAGATGATTTGTAGGCTCATCTAACACAAGGAGGTTTACATCTTGATACATAAGCTGTGCCAAACGTAATCTCATTCGTTCACCACCGCTAAGCTGATTGACCTTTTTAAAAACGGCTGGACCATAAAATAAAAAGCGAGCTAATATATGGCGAGCTTCTCCTTCAGTTACAGCTACATGCTCCCGAAATGCTTCTAATACATCATATTTTACATTCTCATATGCATGCTGCGATAAATAACCGATTTTCACACTACTACCGATTCTGACCTCCCCAGCATCCGGTCTCATTTCCTCTAACAATAGCTTTAATAATGTTGTTTTTCCTGTACCGTTACGTCCAACAATAGCTGCTCGCTCTTGAAAACGAACATGTAAATTTACTCCTCGGAATAAAGTACGATCCGCAAAACCTTTGCCCACTTCCTTCATTACAACAACATCTTTGCCACTTCTCTCTTGTCCTTCAAACTGAAGTCCCATCTGCTTTCTTTCTAAAATTGGCTTCTTCAACTTTTCCATCCGTTCTAACGCGCGTTCCATATTTCTAGCACGTTTATGCAATCCTTCATTCGGGGGGTTCGCTTGATTTGCCCATTCCCTTAAACGTTTAATTGCTTCTTTCATTTTCTTTATTTTCTTTTGCTGTTCTTGATAAGATTGGAACTCTTGGAGTAATCTTTCTTCCTTTTCCTTCACAAACTGTGAGTAGTTCGTATGATATACATGCAGTTCTCCGTCTTCTAAATCAAAAATTTTCGTAACAACTTCATCAAGAAAATAACGATCATGTGAGATCACAACAACTGTTCCTGTATACTCTTTCAAAAATTGTTCGAGCCATTCTACTGCAAATAAATCTAAATGATTTGTCGGTTCATCTAATAGCAGTAAATCTGGTTTCTTGAGCAGCATATAAGCAAGACTTACTTTCGTCTGCTCCCCGCCGCTCAGCTCAGTGAAAACTCGAGAAAATAGCTCCGTTATTTGTAAACCATTTGCTACTTTCATGATGTTCGCTTCTATTTCATAACCACCTAAAAACGAAAATTGTTCTTGTACTGCGCCATACTTCTCCATTAACCTCTCTAAACTAGTTGGATCTTGTTCCTCCGCCATACTTTTCTCTAAATTTCGCATGTTTCTTTCTAATTCTTTCTCTTTTACAAAGGCAGAGCTCAATACATCATATACATTCGTTTCACCAGCAAACTTCGGAATTTGTGCTACATGACCAACACGTGTCCCTTTTTTCATATGAATTGCTCCAGCATCTACATTCTCTATTCCTGTTAATAACTGAAAAATTGTGGTTTTCCCGCTACCGTTTCTGCCAACTAATCCAATGCGTTCACCATTTTGGATTTCAAGCGATATATTTTCAAATATGATGTTTCCACCAAAAGATTTCGTTACATTGTTTACACTACAAATTGTCATTTTCCGTACTCCTTTCAACGTAAAAAACCATGGGGAAAGAAACTTTCCCCATGGTTTTTGGCATAGAAAAAGGAAGCAAAATAGCTCCCTTTTCACACGTCCTATAAAATGGGTGAAGAGATTTCTATCGTTCAATAGCTACTATGCAATTGCTAAAAAAGGGCATACGTATCCCGTTAGCAATCACATCATGAAAAATCGCACGACAAAAATAGATAAAATCTAAAAATTTTGCGCGTGCAGCTAAAGAACGTTTCATCTCATTCACTCCTTTCGTACGGAATTTAATACTTACTCCTTTATTATACTTCCCCACTTGATGTTTGAATAGTCATTTTTTGAAAATAATGAATATAGACTAAACATTTCAACAAATTACATCCAATCTTACAAAACTGTTATGTTCACGTAATGGAAAGCGATAGTACGAAATCGTGCCTCCTTATACAATAAAAATGTAAGCAAGAGGTAAACAAAAGGAGGAAACAGTCATGATGAAAGAAATCGTAAAAGCAGTCTTCGAGGTGTTAGTAAACGGACAAGCAGTTGTAAAAGAACTAAACCGACTATAAAAGGAGGAATAAAAATGATGAACATGGTAAAAATGATTCTCCACGCTTTAATTGATGCAAAAGCAGTTAGCCAAGAATTAAATGAACAATAAAAAGGGGAAAATGAATATGAAGAAAGCCATCTTTACAATTGTAGGTACATTCTTTGCCTTACATGCACTGAAAAATAGAAAAAAGAAACAAAATGAAAATACTCTATATTATCCATACACATTATTACAAAAAAAATAAAAGACAAGATACCCAAGTACAATTAGGATATCTTGTCTTTTGTTTTTTCTATTAAAAATTGTTGTTCTACAATCTTTTTATAATATGTATGATGCTTCATTAATTCATCGTGTATACCAATTCCTGTAATACTGCCATTCTCTATTACAAAAATGGTATCTGCTTGTACTACCGTTGATAAACGATGTGCAATAACAAATGTCGTTCTACTCGCAAATACATTTTCAATTGCTTTTTGTATTTTCGCTTCTGACTCCGAATCTAGACTTGCTGTTGCTTCATCTAATAATAAAAATTCTGTGTCACGTAACAAAGCACGCGCAATGGCAATTCGCTGCTTTTGACCACCCGATAATTGATTTCCACGCTCTCCAACTTCTGTTTCATATCCATCTGGAAACGCCATAATAAATTCATGTGCATTCGCAAGCTTCGCTGCACGAACGACTTCTTCTGGTGAAACATTACGATCCATACCATATGTAATATTGTCTGTAATTGTTCCAGACAATAAAGAAGCTGCCTGGGCAACATAACTAAAATGCTTTCGCCATGCTTCTATATTCATCTCACGATATGACTTTCCGTTTAAGAATATGTCCCCATCTGTTGGCTCATAAAATCGTTCCATCAATGAAAAGATTGTACTTTTCCCCGCACCACTTGGCCCTACAAGCGCTGTCGTTGTACCTTTTCTCACTGTAAATGAAATATCTTTTAAAATAGGATCCCTTTCATTATAATGAAATCTCACATTTTGAAACTCCAATTTTTCTGGTATATCAACTTTTTGCGGTAAAAAGGCGTGTTCTTCTTTTTCATGTAATATTTGAAAGAGACGACGTGTAGAGCCTTTTGCCTCTTGAAAACTTGTTACAAACTGGTTCATTTGTACAAACGGCATTAAAATTTGAAACAGGTATAAAATAAATGCTACTAATTCACCAGAAGAAATATACCCCCGATCAACTCGCCATACACCAAATCCAACAACACTCATTAACACCACTATTGTACACATTCCTAAAGCTGGCCCTAATATAGATTTGATTTTCGCTTGCTTCATCCCATATTGGAATAGACTTTGAAATTTATTTTTCCCCCTTTTATATTCAATCCTTTCAGCATTATACGACTTAATTAATTTGATTTCACCTAATGTTTGTGATAAAAATGCCGTTAACTCTGACATTTGTTCCTGCTCTCGATCAGATAAGTCCGCAAGTTTTTTTCCAAGTGGAAAAACAATCAATAAAGTAATAGGTACAGCTAGCAATAAAACAAGCGTCATCGGAACATCTAAAATAAATAAAATAATAATTGATACAACAATAGATAATGCGTTGGTAATAAGTTGTACAATTTCATCAGAAATTAGCGTCATAAGTACTGTTGTATCATTTGTTACCCGGCTTATCATCTCACCAGATTTATTTTTATCATAATAATTTACAGGAAGGTTTAATAATTTTCTCCATGCTTTCTCTCTTATTATCTGTACTATGCCTTCTCCAACTCGAGACAACATATACATAGAAGTCGCTTCACATAGAAACTCGAACAGTAATAATCCAGCTATTACTCCTAACGTTGAAAAGGAGAAGCCATTTGAAAATCCTTCCATTAAATCTTTAATCAATAGCGGGATACCTAACCCAGCTATTGTTGATAGCATCGAAAAAAACAAGCCTATCGCAAATGTTTTTTTTGGTGGATTAGCAGTCCGCCATATATCCAAAAATGATACACCCTTTTGCTCTTCCATCTTCTATCTCCTTCTTTTATCATTTCCTCCTTTTCCACTATACAGGATTTCCCTTTCCCTTTCACGAATATAGTAGACGGGAATTTCACATATATTTTTAAAGGGGCATATACGAATGGATACACAACAACTTTATTTTTTAAATGACATTGGAAAACAAAAACCAGAAAGTATTCGCAATAAAAGCACTGCTTGTCCTTTTTGCGATAGAGAAAATCTCACTGATATTTTAGAAACTGAAGACTCCATTATTTGGTTGAAAAATAAATTTCCAACATTAAAAGATACCTTTCAAACTGTTCTAATAGAAACCGGGAATTGTCATGATCATATTGCAACCTACACACCTGAACATATGCAAAAACTACTGCGTTTTTCTATAAAGTATTGGTTAGCTTTAGAAAAGAGCAACGAATTTACTTCTGTTATTTTATATAAAAATCACGGTCCATTTTCAGGCGGAAGTTTGCATCATGCACATATGCAAATTATCGGAATGAAATATGTAAACTACCTAGAAAACATAGCACCTGAAAACTTTCAAGGCGTAACCGTAAAAAAAGATGAACAAATTGAACTTAATATTTCTACACGGCCAATTATCGGTTTTACCGAATTTAACATTGTCATTGAAGACATAAAAACCATCGACACCATGGCACATTATATTCAGAAAACTGTGCGTTACATACTAACGGACTTTCATAAAGGTTGTAGCAGCTATAATTTATTCTTCTATCACCTTGATGAAAAAATTATTTGTAAAGTTGTTCCTCGTTTTGTTGTTTCACCATTATATGTCGGGTATAAAATCCCTCAAGTTTCTACAAAGTTGGAAGATGTGAAACAGCAGCTGGCAAATTATTTTACAGTTTCATTATAAGAGGTGAAACCAAATGAATTATATCGTTAGAAAAGCAGCTTTACATGACATACAACCATTAATTAATTTACGCGTTACCTTACTCAAAGAGGTTGATGAATTACATTCACAAGAAGAAGAAAACGGCCTAAAACGAATATGGCTTCATCCTTCCAAAGATGGTGAGTTACTATATAAAAAGATGGGATTTACTTATAAAGAAAATAAAATGGAACTTTTTTATAAAAAAATAGAGTAGGTGCTTAGCATCTACTCTTTCATTGTTCCTTTATTTCGATAGTACACGTTCTCTAGCCCAACGTTATACTTCATATTTTGATCTGTCCACTCAGGTCCTAAATTACCTGGCCATCCAGACGTATTTGCTATATATTTTAGTAACGCTAAATCTGTTAAACCTTTTTGCACACCTCTTTTATACCCTTTCATTAAATGAGGCATCGCAATTTGGGCATTTGTCCGCGGGTCCTTCAATTGCTCGTCCGTTAAGTGATCAGGAGCAAGTCCCCCACCTCGGTGTAACTGAAACAATCCAAAAGAAGTGCCATTGTCTCCAACACTTCGTGGGTTCAAACGACTTTCATGCTCGGCAATTGTAAGAGGTATCCATTCTGGAAGATTTACTTTCTTTGCTTCTTCAGTAATAATTTGTTTCATCTGTTTTGCTTCCTCTGAGTCAACATAACTTGTTTGATTCGTCAATCTTTCCATTCCTTCAGACTCTCCTTGGAAATACAAATACATTCCAAGAACAACTAAAAATCCTACAAAGAATTTTTTCACTACCTCTACCTCTTTCTCTGCTGAAATTTGTCCCCTTTCAGCCCTTCCTTACAATTACCTGCAATCTATCACTCTGTTACTCTTAAATGATATCAAACGAAGCTCTATCTTAACATCGTGCTTTAGACTGATTTTCTGAAAATCAATAGTAAAATATTATAAAAAATGTAACATAATCCGCTTCAGATTAAGGGTAATAAAAAACAAGAAGGAATCTCCTTCTTGTTTTTTCATCTATATTATTTAACAATTAAATTTGTAATTATGTCAAAAAGTCCAACACATACGACAGCAACAGTAAAGTAGCTACAGAAATCTTTTATTGGAAACTTAACTACTTCTTTTTTTTGCATCCCATTCTTCTCCCTTCTGATTACCTTCCCTAACTTTTTATCTTTTTTTATTATGCAGAAAATATGACAAATAAGCTATCGAATTAACTTACGAAAACCTTACAATATTGTAAGGTTTAAAAAAATAGCCTCATCTCATAAAGAGATAATGGCTACGCAATAGTTGGTTTTAAAACATTCATCACTATTTCAGACAGAAAGTTGTATGTTCAAACTTCCTACTTGTATTGTAATAGAATTCGCAAATGACAACTATCGAATTACCTTACATGTACCTTACAATGTTGTCATGAACAATATCACTTTTAACAAATTAGATGCAATCGAACTTGCTAGCAGTGCGGCTATTCTTACGGATTTCAATTCTGCTGCTACAGTTATCCTCGTATAAACTTATGTCCGCTTTCTTGTTATACAGTTAAAATCCCCTAAATTCCATACTCTCTGCATTGTTAAAACTTATTTTATATAGTAAACGTATATTTAAATACTAACACCGAAAAATTTCTTCTTTAAATGATTTATATGTAATAAAAAACACTGTAACATACTCAGTATGTTACAGTGTTTTACAATATTTTATCTTGTCACCAATAGCTTACTTCTCGCCTGCACAGGAATATTTTGAGCCTCAATCTCTACCAATGATTCACCGTAACGTCCTTTTGCGGTAATTTTCAATGACTCATTTCGTTTTAACATGTGCTTCACTGTTTTCTTTATCGTCTGTGCCCTACCTTTTTCATCATATGCAACAAACTCATATTCATACCATTCATCACCAATATGTTGACCGACATCATTCACAATCGTGTAATATTCTTTCGTTTTATAAAATGGATTATATTTATCAATTACTGGCCCAAACTTTGTTGGTAGCAATAATATAATGGCAGCTACCATCGTAATTCCAGTAATAATTACTCTCTTTTTTACTCTTCCCCACTCCAAGATAGACTCCTCCTCCACACAATATGTGTAGTTTTCTATACACTTATTTTAAAGAGAAGGACTCAATTCCGCCATTGAATCCCATTACATTTCCCTTACATTTTTGTAAGAATTTGAATGAGATTTTATATCATTTTTAACAATTTGTGAATTCTCCAAAACTGTGATAAACATCACACCCTCCACTTTCCAAAGATTCTATAATACGAGTATACAAGTTTGTTAAACATTTCACATTTAAGAGGGGAAATAAATATGAAAAAGCGTTTAGTTATGATCGGGAATGGTATGGCTGGTATACGCTGCATTGAAGAAATTTTAAAACTAGATCCAGCACTTTATGATATTACTATTTTTGGTGATGAACCTCATCCAAACTATAACCGCATTATGCTATCTCACGTCTTACAAGGAAAAACAAATATCCAGAATATCATTATGAATGAATACAGTTGGTACGAGGAAAATGATATTACGCTTTATACAAATGAAAAGGTAATAAATATTGATCGGGAAGAACAAGTCATCGTTACAGAAAAGAACCGTATTGTCATATATGACAAGCTCATTATCGCAACAGGGTCCAGCGCTTTTATCTTACCTGTTGAAGGCTCACAACTTCCAGGTGTAACAGGCTTTCGTACAATTGAAGATACACAATTTATGCTGGATGTTGCTAAGCAATATAAAAAGGCTGTCGTCATTGGCGGGGGATTACTCGGTTTAGAAGCCGCACGGGGGCTTATTGACTTAGGAATGGATGTTCACGTTGTTCATTTAATCCCTTACTTAATGGAGCAACAACTCGATGCCAAAGCCGCTTCATTACTGCGTGAAGACTTAGAATCACAAGGTATGAAGTTTCTTATGGAAAAGAAAACAGTGAAAATTCTTGGTACTGACCGTGTTGAAGGTATCCAATTTGAAGATGGGGATGTTGTACCATGCGATTTAATTGTAATGGCTGTTGGGATACGTCCAAATACACATTTAGCAAAAGATGCTGGTTTAATTGTAAACCGTGGCATAGTTACAAATGACTATATGCAAACAGATGATGAATCAGTCTATGCGGTTGGTGAATGTGCAGAGCATGACGGTATTGCCTATGGTCTTGTTGCTCCATTATATGAACAAGGGACCGTACTGGCAAAGCATATAACGAATTCACAAACAGATGGATATGCAGGTAGCATCGTCGGTACACAACTTAAAGTGGCAGGATGCGATTTATTCTCTGCTGGACAAATTTATGAAGATGATGGAACAAAAGCAATCTCAATCTTTAATGAATGTACGCGTTCCTATAAAAAAGTATTAATTCGTGACAATAAAGTCGTTGGCGTTGTTTTATATGGAGATACGGCTGACGGTACACGTCTCTTTAGTATGTTAAAAAAGGAAGAAGATATACAAGAATACACACCAGCTTCTCTTCTTCATAGAGCTGGTGAAGAAAGTGGCCTTGACGTTGCCAGTATGAGTGCTGACGACACTGTTTGTGGATGTAATGGTGTTACAAAAGGAGCAATTGTTCATGCCATTTTAGAACAAGATTTAACAACTTTTGAAGAAGTAAAAGGATGTACAAAAGCTGCTGGTTCATGCGGAAAATGTCGTCCTATTGTCGAACAAATTTTATCCCATACACTTGGTGATAGCTTTGATGCATCTGCTCAAAATGTAGGTATGTGCGGATGTACAACTTTATCCCGTGACGAAGTTGTCACAGCAATTCATGAGAAAGGTTTAAAATCGCCAAAAGAAGTACGAAACGTCCTTGGTTTCGCACATGAAGACGGCTGCTCCAAATGCCGCCCTGCATTAAATTACTATTTACGTATGGCACGTCCAGAAGAATATGCAGATGATAAATCATCCCGCTTCGTTAATGAAAGAATGAACGGTAATATTCAGCATGATGGCACATTTTCCGTTATTCCTCGCATGTACGGCGGTGTTACTACTGCAGATGATTTAATGAAAATTGCTGAAGTTGCGAAAAAATACGATGTGCCGCTCGTTAAAATAACAGGTGCAAGTCGAATCGGCTTATATGGTGTTAAGAAAGAGGATTTACCAAAGGTTTGGGCTGACCTCGATATGACTTCTGGTTATGCCTATTCGAAATCCCTTCGCAATGTAAAATCATGCGTCGGCTCTCGTTTCTGCCGCTTCGGTACAAAAGATTCATTAGGCCTTGGTATGTTACTTGAACAATCGTTAGAAATGGTAGATACACCGCACAAAATGAAAATGGGTGTAACCGGTTGCCCACGTAACTGTGCGGAAGCATTAACGAAAGACTTCGGTGTCGTTTGTGTTGAAAATGGATTCCAACTTTATATTGGTGGTAACGGTGGTACAGAAGTTCGTGAAGCTGATCTTGTAATGATTGTCCCTACAGAAGAAGATGTACTTCGCATCGCTACAGCTTATGTACAATATTACCGCGAAACCGGTATTTACGGTGAACGAACAGCCCCTTGGGTAGAACGAATGGGATTAGATCATATAAAAGAAATGCTGCAAGATGAAAACATGGTCACTACGCTAAATGAACGTTTCCAGAAAGCCCGTAACACATATGAAGAAGCTTGGGGACAAGCGCTAGAAACTAAATCATTAAAAGCCATGTATGAAGTAGAAACTGTAAAATAAGGAGTGATCTACATGTTGCAAACAAAAGAAAAAATAAAAATAATGCATGCAGAAGACCTTCCTGTGCAAATCGGTAAGGAAGTGCGAATTAAGGATATATCCATCGCCTTATTTCGTCTTTCAAATGGTGATATTCACGCTGTAGAAAATCGGTGTCCTCATAAAAATGGACCTTTAGCTGAAGGGATTGTTTCTGGAGAATTCGTCTTCTGTCCATTGCATGACTGGAAAATTTCATTAATAACAGGTGAAGTTCAAAAGCCTGATGATGGTTGTATTCAAACATATGAAGTAGAAGTTATTGATGGTGATATTTATATATACATGTAGCTTGTACAAGGAAGCCCCTTTTGGGTTTCCTTTCAAGTAAAAATAGATGAGGTGTAGGGATGAACGGATACGTATATTTAGTTGGCGCTGGGCCTGGTGATGAAGGACTGATTACAAAAAAAGCAATAGATTGCTTAAAGAAAGCTGATGTTGTTTTATATGATCGCTTATTGAATCAAAATTTACTTCGCTATACGAAGCCAACATGTGAACTCGTTTACTGCGGGAAAATGCCAACGAATCATATTATGCGACAAGAAATGATTAACGCTCATTTAGTTCAGTTTGCAAAAGAAGGTAAAACAGTCGTCCGCTTAAAAGGCGGAGATCCATCTATTTTCGGCCGCGTTGGTGAAGAAGCAGCCGCTTTAGCAACAGAAAACATTTTATACGAGATTGTTCCAGGGATTACATCTAGTATTGCCGCTAGTGCGTATGCCGGCATCCCTCTTACCCATCGTAATTACAGTAATAGTGTAACTTTGTTAACCGGTCATACAAAAGGCGCAATTAGCGACCAAGTAAATTACAGCGCCCTCTTAAACAGCGATACAATTGCTTTTTACATGGGCGTTAAAAACTTGCCGGTAATTTGCGAAAATTTATTACAAACAGGAAGAAAAAAAGATACACCAGTAGCAGTTATTGAATGGGGTACAACTGGAAAACAACGAGTTGTTACAGGTACACTCTCCACAATCGTGGATGATGTAAAAAAAGAACAAATTTCAAATCCATCGATGACAATTGTTGGTGAAGTGGTGTCCTTACGAAAACAAATTGCTTGGAAAGAACACAAGCCACTACATGGAAAAAAAGTTTTATTTGCCTCTGCAACAAACAAAACAAGTATACTAGCGCAAAAGTTACAAGCAGCTGGCGCAGAAATACATCAAATACCAACTTTCAAAAAGCAAGAATATATGCTAACAGCTGAACAACTCTCTGAAGTATTTGAAGCTAATCGCCTTGTTTTCTGCTCAGCTGAAAGTGTAGCACTCTTATTCCAATCCTGTGCGCAGCATCAAAAAGATATTCGCTCCTTAAAAGCAACATTGCAGTATATGAATGCCGCTACACAGAAGGCACTTATGCAGTATGGGCTTTTAAGCTTACCTGCAACACTTTCCAACGAAACAACCGTTTATTTAGGTCGAAATATTAACCGCATTGCCATCATTCAGGAAAAAATAGGTGCTGGCTCTTATATCATGACACACGAATATAAAATTGATCATCGTTTTGATGAAGTTCATTCACGTACACTGACTGAATTCGCATGGGATAGCATTGTATTTGAAGGACGTGCTGCAATCGATACGTTTATCACAGAAGTAAACCGCCTTGGTTTCACAGATATTCTGAATTTACCATTCTCCTATATCGATGAACCAACTTTACAATATGCCAATAAAGTTGGACTTCATCACATTGATTATCAATTACAAACTATCATCAATGAGAAAAGGGTGATTACACAATGAAAGGCATCGTTTATATTGGACACGGTAGCAGATTACAAGAAGGCAATAAACAGTTCATTCACTTTGTTCAGTCTGTTATAAACGAGCGAAGTGAAAATATCCAAAAAATTGGATTTCTCGAACTAACAACACCGACTGTTCAAGATGCGATTGTAGAAGCAATCACTGAAGGTGCAACTGAGATTTTAATTGTCCCTGTTTTATTATTTGCAGCGGCCCATTATAAACGTGATGTTCCTTTTGAAATTGAGAAAATAAAAAAGCACTATCCACACATTACATTTTCAGTTATACCACCTTTTAGTACACATCCGCTTATGATCGAACTTGTCATAAAACGAATACGTGAAGCTATGCCAATGCCAAATAGTGAAATCTTACTTGTTGGCCGTGGTAGCAGTGATTCTCAGCCTATACATGAATTAAGACAAATTGGGGCAGCTGCCCAGCAAAGACTCTGCTTGCCGGTTTCCTGCTCCTTTTTAACAAAAGGAACACCTTCTTTTACTGATGAACTCAATGAAAAGTCATCACACGCAAGGCATGTATATGTCATGCCTTATCTTCTCTTCACTGGGTTATTACTTCAGAAAATAAATCGGCATACAAAAAAATATGCTAACGTTACAACTTGTAATTGTCTTCAATTTGATTCCTACATGAAATCTGCTTTATTAGAGCGAATGGAGGAATATGTACATGTATAACATTTATCCAATTATGTGTAATCTCCAGGGCAAAACGGTTGTGATCATCGGTGGTGGAAAAATTGCATATCGAAAGGCAGCTGGTTTAAAGAATACAGGAGCTCGTGTCACGATTGTGAGCCCGTATATTTGTGAAGAAATGGAGAATCTCACCTATATTACATGGAAGGAAAAAATGTTTACAGAAGAAGATATTAAAGATGCTCATCTCATCTATGCTGCTACAAATCATCATGATGTAAATATGATGGTCAAACAAGCTGTACATGATTTTCAATGGGTTAATATCGTAAGTGATGGCACAGAGTCATCCTTTCATACACCTGCAATCATTCGAAATGACGAATATGTTATAAGCATATCAACTTCTGGTAAAAATCCATCCTTTGCAAAACGAATAAAAGAAAAACTAATGAAGATCCTTCCCAAAATTATAAAATAAAAAAAGATGAACGAATCCCCTCGTTCATCTTTTTAGCTTGCTTTAAAACCACCGCCAAGTACATCTCGTACATCGTGAATAACAACAAATGCATCTTCATCTACATTACTGATTACTTGTTTTAATTTTACAAGCTCTTGCTTATTAATTACGACATATAGTACTTCTTTATTTTTTCCAGTATAACCACCGCGGCCTTCTAAAACAGTAACACCCCGTGTCATATGTTTCGTAATCGTTTCACGAATTAAATCTGGTTGACTAGATATAATCGTAACTGCTGTTTTCGTATTAATTCCTTCTACAATGAAGTCGATTACTTTTGCTCCAATAAATACTGCAACGAGCGTATACATTGCTTTTTCTTGCCCAATAATGAATACCGACCCTACAATTACAACAATATCAATAATAAGAACACCTTTTCCAACGCTCCATCCTAAATATTGATTCGCTAACTGAGCTAAAATTGCTGATCCTCCAGACGTACCTCCCGCTCGGAACATACAGCCTAATCCAATACCGACAAACACTCCAGCAAATAAAGCTGCTAATAACGTATCCGCCTATTAGTAGCAACAAATATCCCCTGTTGATATGAGAAGAAAAAGTTATCCTTCTCATATACCCCTATCACAAGAGACAAGATTTGTTCATCAGGCTCTACATACTTTTTCACATTCAATAATAGTTCATTCATTAATACTCCTCCAAATTCTATTCACTGTCGTAACACTTGAAAAGAATCCATAGATTACTACATAACCGGTATAATTCAGTTATAAAGTATGAAACGCGTTTCCAGTCAAAAAAATCCGCTATGTAATGACACATAACGGACACACCTGCTAGCTTTGCAATATCTCTAATATTTGTCATGCGCTCACCTCTTTCTGTAACGGACGAATTTCATAATCCCTTATCAAATTTTTATATCCTTACATAGATGTTCAGTTTCCTTACAAAAGTGTAATCCTCCTGTAAGCTAATTCGATAGTGACTTCTCTCCATATTTCGTACAATTAGGTCAGAAAGTAACAACAACCATTCGAAAAGGAGCGGATACGCATGATGAACAATATAGAAATAAATAAACTCGTAAATACAATGAGCATGGTGTTATCCGCTCTTGTCGATGCAAAATCAGTTGCTCATTCATTAAATAAGTAAGGAGAGAGTATGATGAACAATATTACTTTTAACAAATTAGATTTTATCGGATTAGCTAGCGGCTCAGCTCTTCTTACAGCTTTCATTTATGCTGCTACGCTTCTATAAATTTGTGTCCCCTTCCCCTTTATATAAACAGTAATAGAAAAGACGACCGTCTATGCCCGGTCGTCTTTTCCTATTTTTTATTTTGTTGTAATGTCTCTGTTAATTCTTCAAACATTGTATTTAATTGATCCGTCATCATTTTCATAGCTGTTTTTCGATCCACTGTCTCTCCCGCTTCAACTTGAATCGGATTACCAAAAATTAATTTTGCTCTTTTTCCCTTAATTAATTCTTTTACACTTGA
>Ga0207696_1000651_pt1 | contig 25049 bp, 23 predicted proteins | sample KBSS54metaG_FD_184403 | JGI IMG/M metagenome (GOLD analysis project Ga0207696, IMG submission 184403) | Switchgrass rhizosphere microbial communities from Kellogg Biological Station, Michigan, USA - KBS S5-4 metaG (SPAdes) (version 2) | ecosystem: Host-associated > Plants > Roots > Rhizosphere >...
TATCCGGGACTCGGTGCAGAGTAATATGCTTAGTGCCGTTCGCATCCTGGCTAATGCCGGTAATAATGCCTTCGGCTTTAAATGGCGTTTTGAGCAGCATTTCGGCTAGCCGCTGGAACTCAGACCACTGCTCTTGCGCTGGAATATCGTATAGCGGAACGGGCGGCAACGGTTGCTCAACCAGGTCGCTACCTTCGTCACTAATAATCACGTATCCGCCTGGTGCTGGGCTATTCAGAGCCTGTGCCGCGCGTGATGTTTCACGAATAAAGAACGGTGCCGTAGAGGTGGTCACCAGGTTATCCAGCGACTCGGCACTGACTGGGCGCAGCAGTACATTCACGCCAGCGAGTCTTCCAGAATCCGCTTTTTTGGTCAGCGTATCCCAATCTTTGGTATTGCCGAGGTTTACCAACGCATTTTTCAGTCGTACACATTCGTCGTCACTGGTACAAAGCGCCTGAGTTTTCAGCACAATACCGGCGAAATCGTCCAGCAACACCATGCCTGATTTCTGAATCGCACTGCGTAACTGCGGGTTAACTTTTGAATCATCGCTGGCCTGCGGATGGATTTGCCCACTCACTGCCTGCGTTAACGCCGTGGCTTTATCCATAATATCTGATTCCGGCACCGGCAGAGATTGGGCGGTATTCCAGATAATTTGTGAACAGTCGAACGGCGTAAACGGATAAGTTTGTCGCGTGGTGTAGTTTCCTGGCGTATGGACGTTACACATCCCCGTACCGTTTACTTTCAGCGTGTCGCCAACCCGGAGCGTTGTTTTATCGAGATCAGCCACCGTTTTGGCTTCGATAGTTTTCGCGCCTTCCAGCCAGGAGATACTTAGCTTGAGCGGCATTTCTAAAGGTACCCAGATTGTCAGCATCGTCAGCACTAACAGGCTACCGATGGCAATCACCAGGTTGCGGACCCAGTGTTGGATAGGGAAGTTGCGGACTTCGTCATGCAATGACAGAAAACGCCCCTGGCGAATGACATGGCGGTCGAGATAAATATCAATATCCGTTTTTTGCCCGAGATCCTGAGCAACATACGGTTGCCAGTGAGCTGGATAGATCAGGTCGATTATCCCTAACGAGATATTATTAATCTGTTCCTGATTTGACTCGCCAAATAGCCCCCAGCGTTTAGGCGTGCCGCGTAAGCAGTGAACTTCACGCAGCGCATTTTTTGCCGGCGGAGCAAATAAACCCCACAGGCTCGCGGCCAACAGCATAAAGGCGCCACCCACTAACCACGGTAAAACGACCGACGGGGTCACCAGACACAAAAACAGCATAATGAAAGCCACACAGATGAGTAAGGCCTCACGTAATCCGTCGGGACGACTCAGCGCGTACTCTTCAGGCGTTTCCTGGCGGATATTCAGCAGTTCTATTTGTTCGCTTTCTTCCCCACGAATCGACGCCTGGCTGTGAGGGTTCTTTTCCAGAGCGAAACCAAAATTTTCGCTGCTGTAATCGATAAGTGTGTGTCCGTTAAGGGAAATCACCAGCGGCATGGTTTCAGTACGAATCAGCTCAACGTAGTTATCGTTGGTAATGTACTGTTCCCAGAATGGCGGAAGATGTACCTCTACAGAATCGAGGTAGTAACGCCACTTATTCGGATCGTCGGTGGATAAGCCATAGCGGGTGATAGCGCGAGTGAGCGAAAGCGCGGTGTTACTCAACGCATTGAGCACCAGTTTGGGCGGCGCGGCGCTGGCACCAGAAGGCCCGACGATATCCTGCGTGCGGGCTAAAGATTCGATGTAATTTTCAACAGCGGCGCGTTCATCAGCAGTTAGCTTGCGCGAGGTCGCGCCACTAAATGATTGTGCTTGTGAGACACGAGCGCGTAAGCGCAGGTTGCGCCAAATCAGCCACCCCGCAATTAAGATGCAGGCCAGCATAGCAGCTAAAAGAAGTAATAAGGTGCTCATGCTTTCCCCATCAAACACTCGTTTTTTTATTAAAACGCAGCAAGTTGCACCCCTTACAGCATTCGGGCGTCTGCCCAACAGACTTTAAGCTACATCTTTATCGGCAGCTATGACGTCTTTCTTGAGACATTTTTGGTGCATAGCGTGCTGTAACATAATGTTAGCAAAGCGACTTTGCGAGAAATATCAGCAAATTCCTATTTCATTTGCAGCCCGTTGACATGTAGCAGAGACTGAGAGAAATCACTGTAAAGTTACAGGAATGTAAATAATTTCGAATGTTCGTTGCGTGAGATATGTGGCATACCGCACAATGAAGTACCTGCATTTACTGTTAGCCCAGCCACAATGAGTAAACCATTACAAAAACCGACCATTTTACATGTTGAAACCGTGGCCCGTTCACGGCTGTTTAATGTCGAAACGGTGGACCTGGAATTTAGCAACGGTGTGCGCCGCGTCTATGAGCGGATGCGCCCGTCTGCGCGCGAAGCTGTAATGATAGTGCCTATCATCGACAATCATTTGATTTTGATCCGTGAATACGCAGTTGGAACTGAATCCTATGAGCTTGGTTTCTCTAAAGGGTTAATCGACCCTGGCGAAACCGTCTTTGAAGCGGCAAATCGCGAACTCAAAGAAGAGGTTGGATTTGGCGCTAATCAGCTGACGTTTTTGAAAAAGCTGACAATGGCACCGTCCTATTTTTCCAGCAAAATGAATATCGTGATTGCTGAGGATCTTTATCCCGAATCGCTGGAAGGTGACGAGCCTGAAGAGTTGCCACAAGTCCGTTGGCCGCTGGCGTCGCTGCTTGATTTGCTTAATGAAGAAGATTTTAGCGAGGCGCGAAATGTCAGTGCGCTTTTCCTGGTGCGTGAATGGTTGAAAGAGCAGGGGCGTTTGTAGTTCTGCTCAATGCAGCCCGCATCAAAGTGAGGCGGGCTGCATCAACGTCTTAGAACAACTCGTGGCTCTCGCCGTTATCAATTATCGTGGTACCCACTTCATGCACAGCCTGCTGCGTCGGTTGAGTGCCTTCGATAAAGAATTCCGGACGGCTACTTCCACCATTCGCCAATTGCCCGGTGTAACGGTCAATATTCACGGTGACGATGCCCGGTGGTGGGGTTAACGGTTCTTCCGGTACGCCTTCCAGTGCGGCTTTCATAAAATCATCCCATGCTGGTTGAGCACTCTTCGCCCCACCTTCATAACCTGAGATTTGATCTTTAATAGCGCCTGATGCGGAGGTTCGTCCAAGGTCACGGCGATGATCGTCAAAACCAATCCATACGGATGTCACCACACCAGGCCCGTAGCCTGAGAACCACGCGTCTTTCGAGCTGTTCGTGGTGCCGGTTTTGCCGCCAATATCGTTACGCTTTAGATCACGACCCGCACGCCAGCCGGTACCTTGCCAACCTGGTTCGCCATAAATATTGGAGTTCAGCGCACTTTTGATCAGGAATGCCAATGGAGTGTTAATCACATGCGGTGCGTACTCCGGCGGGCTGCTCTGTGCCACCAACTCGCTGTTCGCTTGTTCCAGTTTCGGCATTGGCACGCTGGCGTTCTGCTGTTCCTGAGATTGTGCGACATCTTCCACATCCTGATTTTCCAGCACATTAGACTTTTGCGTTTCGCCGTAAATCACTGGAATATCACAATCAGCACAAGCCACTTTCGGTTTGGCTTCAAAAAGAGTGCCGCCAACTTCAGTCTCAATTTTTGAGATGTAGTACGGGTCGACCAGGAAGCCACCGTTGGCCATCACAGAATAGCCGCGAGCGACCTGCATCGGCGTGAACGAGGCTGAACCTAAGGCCAGAGATTCGGTGTGCACAATATTCTGCGCAGGGAAGCCGAAACGTTGCAGGTATTCAGCTGCATAATCGACACCCATGGCTCGCATCGCACGCACCATCACCACGTTTTTCGATTGGCCAAGCCCCTGGCGCAACCTGATTGGACCTGCATATTCTGGCGGAGAGTTTTTCGGGCGCCAGTCGGAACCGGCACCGGCATCCCAGCGCGAGATCGGCACATCGTTCAGCACGCTCGCCAGGGTCAGACCTTTATCCATTGCTGCTGTATAAAGGAACGGTTTGATGTTGGAGCCAACCTGGCGTAATGCCTGCGTGGCGCGGTTAAACTTGCTCTGATTGAAGTCAAAACCACCCACCAATGCGACAACTGCACCGTCATGTGGATTGATAGAAACCAGTGCGGAATTGACGTCCGGGACTTGCCCAAGCCACCAACTCTCTTCAACCTTACGCACCCAGATTTGTTGCCCAGCTTGCACGACATCCGTCACTTTGCGCGGCGTTGGGCCTTGTGCGGTATCTGAACGATAAGGACGCGCCCAGCGCATGCCCTCCATACTGATGGAAACGGCGCTGCCGTCAGCCATCATCGCTGTCGCTTCTGTCGGGGTTGCCTGGGTAATAACGGCAGGGAACATTGGGCCGTAGACCGGTAGATTCTTTAACGAATCAACAATCCTGGTTTGATCCCACGGTGTTTCGCCCACTTTCCACAGCACATTGGATGGGCCGCGGTAACCATGGCGCATATCGTAAGCAATTACGTTATTGCGTACGGCTTGCTGCGCGGCTTGCTGATTTTTGCGCGCGATGGTGGTGTAAACCTTAAAACCATCTTCGTAGGCTTTTTCACCATAACGCGCCACCATATCCTGGCGCACCAACTCTGAAAGATACGGCGCAGAGAAAGCGATTTCTGGCGCGTGATAATTAGCATCAATAGGCTGATTACGCGCTTCATCATACTGCGCCTGCGTAATATAGTTTTCGCTTAACATACGCGATAACACGACATTACGACGGGAAGTAGCACGATCCATTGAGTAAAGGGGGTTAAAGGTTGACGGTGCTTTTGGCAAGCCGGCAATCACCGCCATTTCACTCAGTGTGAGTTGATCAATCGGCTTACCGAAATAGACTTGTGCTGCCGCACCGACACCATAGGCACGGTAACCGAGATAAATCTTGTTAAGGTATAACTCGAGGATTTCATCTTTAGTCAGCAACTGCTCGATACGAATCGCCAGGAACACTTCTTTTATCTTACGCATCAGCGTGCGTTCAGGGCTCAAGAAGAAGTTACGTGCCAACTGCTGCGTGATGGTACTCGCACCTTGAGAGGCGTGACCCGAAAACAGCGCCACACTGGCAGCACGGAAGATCCCGACAGGGTCAACACCGTGGTGCTCGTAGAAACGGCTGTCCTCAGTTGCAATAAACGCTTTCACCATCACTGGCGGAATTTGCTGGAGCGTAACCGGGATACGGCGTTTTTCCCCGTATTGTGCGATTAGCTCACCATCGGCGCTATAAACCTGCATTGGGATCTGGAGTCGCACGTCTTTAAGCGTGGCGACATCAGGCAACTGCGGCTCAATAAATTTGTAGAGCCCGAAGATCGAGCCTGCTCCCAGCAGAATGCAACACACTGCAAGGATTAATAAATACTTTACGAACTTCACCTTAAATTTCCCATTACGTTTCCATTGGGCAGTTTATAAACAACCGCGCGGTAGTATAAAGGCAAGCCAGTGGCATTGGTATGGCATTTTCCTCGCACGGCGATAAGGAGATCGTAATCATGATGTTCTCGACCTGGCAAATAGGCCTGGATATTCAACATGAAAGCATTCGTGCTGTGGCTGTCCAGCGCCAGCGGCAAGGGTGGCAGCTTCGGCATTGGTGGCAACTTCCATTGCCCGAAGGCACCTTTCGTGATGGTTTATTAACTAATTCTGAAGCTTTCACTAAAGCTTTGCTGGACTGGCGAAAAGAATTGCCGGTTCGCCATCAATTACGCGTTTCTTTCCCAACCCAACGGACATTGCAACGCCCCATTCCTGCGCCTGATAAACGTCTGGCTGAACCTGCAAGTGAAGTGTATATCGCATCAGCCACTGCCCGGCAGTTGCAGATGACACCGGCTCAATTGTGCTGGGATTATTTAGCGTCACAAGATGTTACTGACCCGTATCTGATCATAGCTGCGCGCCAGACAGATGTCGCAGCGTTGATAAAAAGTCTGGCAGCGATAAGGCTCTATCCGGCAACGCTAACTCCCGGTGCGAGTGCATTGCCAGCGCTCATTGCGCCGTGTCATTTGGAGAAGTGCCAGTATTTGGTACATCACGAAGGGGATCACTGGTTGTGGGCCTCTGCTGAAGCCATGCCACGTTGGGGATGGGTTGATACCCATGTTGTCCCAACGATTGCCGAGCTATGCCAGCAATTAAAAACTGCGCCAGACAGAGTGGCACTGAGTTTCGCGCAGCCACAGTCACTGCCAACTGGGGTATTACTTTTGGACGCCTGGGAGGCACTTTCACGTTTGCAGCCGCCATTGCCACGTCATGGCGGGATATTTACGGTGGCAATAGCGCTGGCAATCGGTCAGGTTTCCCGATGAAAGGGCTAATAAATTTATTGCCCTGGAGGAAGACACTGCGCCAACAGAGGATATGCCGTTGGAGTGTATTGCTGGCTGCGGTTTTCATTCTCGCTCCTTTATTTGCCGCTGGCGCCCGGCAGTTATCGGCATGGAAATTAAGCCAGCAGCAGATTCAAAATGCATATCTGACAAGTACGCTTCCCGCCTTGCAAGCCCTGTATCAGCAACAATTGGGTTTGCAGGAACAGAACAGAAAATTACTGCAGTTGCAGCAAATTCGCGATGCACAGCAACAGGCCGTGCAGGTATGGGAACGGCGATTACTTCGTCTGGCGAGCGGCTTGCCTGCCGGAGCCTGGCTGTCCTCTCTCACCCTACAAAAGGGGCGATTTGAGATTAAGGGACACGCAATGGAACTGGAAGATATACGGACGCTGGAAAAGGACCTTGCTCAGCTTGGCGATGTGGCGACAGTTCAGACGGATGCGGTTCAGCATGAAACACCCGGTGGGTTTGGCTTCGGTTTCACACTCACGCTGTCTGAGGTAGCCAATGCCCTGGCTGATTGAACGCTGGTTTAGTGGTGCGCACTGGGTACGCGTCGTTACCTTTACCACCTTAAGTAGCATGGTCATTCTTGCCGTATGGCTGTTGCTGGTAGTGCCGCAGCATTCTCAGATTCAACAGTTGCAAGCGAACAGCATGAAAGCGAGTCAACAACTGGCACTGTTAAGACACAAAATCCGGCAGTTGGCTGCACATGAACAACCTGTTATGTCGTCAAATTCGCCAGTGTTTTCCGTGGTGGAGTTTGTCAGACAAGCGGACGGGCAATTAGTGAAGTGGCAGCCGGAAGAGAGAAGCGCTGTTCTGACTATGTTGGTTCCGTGGGAAAAATTGCCAGGATTATTCATATGGCTCGCTGAATACCGTGTTGTGGCAGACCACTCGTTCACCATCACGGCCCAAGGGGAGTTACTCAATCTGGTTCTGGGCATGGAGTTTGCCGATGATCCGTAGCATTAGCGGGTTGGTCTTCCTGGTTATCTCCCCGGCGTGGGCGATACCTCCAAATCCCTTTCAGCCACACATTTCGCTCTGTGAAAGTCTGGCTACTCAACTTGAGAGTTGGTCGTTAAATGGCGTTATCACTTCAACCAACACCAGCACGGCTTTGATGCTCAGCCCACAAGGTGCATGGCGGCGAATCAAGCAAGATAGCGAGCTCTTTGAAGGTGCTCAGATTGAAAGCGTGGGTGAGGGATATGTGGTCGCCAAACTTGGTCCAGGTTGCCCAATCTCTTCTTACCGTTGGGATATAAAAGGAAAAACACATGCAATGGATGCGGGTATTACTTCTGACGCTGGTGCTGCCATTCACCAGCCAGGCCGATAAAGGTATTTCGCTGGTACTTGATGATGCGCCGATAAGCCAGGTGTTGCAGGCGCTGGCTGAAACCCAACGAGTTAACCTGTTGATTGCACCTGGTGTTGAAGGTGTGCTGTCGCTTAATTTAATCAATGTGCCGTGGAAACAAGCGTTTCAACTGGTGCTCAATAGCGCTGAGCTGACTCAGCAACGGGACGGCAATGTCATACAAATTCTTTCTAAGGCTCGCCAGCGCGAACAGCAAGCGTTAGCAATGGAACAGCGTAAACAGCTCACTCTCAACCAACCGATGTTGCAGCAGGTTTTTGCCCCCCATCATGCAGATGTTGAAGAGCTAGCCAGTGCATTGAAATCGGCTGGCGCGAAACTAATGAGCGCCATGGGCTATGTCACGGTAGATAAGCGAACTAATCGGCTGATTGTGCATGACAATAAGGATGTATTGAAACAGATTACCGCCTGGATAGCTGAAATGGATTTACCCATTGGGCAAGTGGAAATCGAAGCCCATATCGTCACTATCAATCAGGACAAGCTGCGCGAGCTGGGTGTGAAATGGTCTGCTGCGGAGCAAACTGGAGAAAGTAAAATTTACCAGCCTACGGGAATCTCGGCCGATCTCTCGGTCGCAAACGCCACGACTAAAGTCGGTTTCAATATTGCTCGCATCGATGGCCGGCTGCTGGAACTGGAGCTATCTGCTCTGGAGCAGCAGCAACAATTAGAGATTATTGCCAGCCCGCGCTTGATGGCAGCTCACCAGCAACCTGCCAGCATTAAACAAGGGACTGAAATTCCCTATCAGGTTTCTAGCGGTGAGAGTGGAGCAACCGCAATTGAATTTAAGGAAGCGGTTCTGGGGATGGAAGTGACTCCAACCATTCAGCCTCATGGCAATATTCGTTTGAAGCTACGTATCAGCCAAAATATGCCGGGCCGAAGTATTCAGCAGGCTGATGGCGAAGTGCTGGCGATAGACAAGCAAGAGATAGAAACTGTGGTGGCGGTGAAAGATGGCGAAACCCTCGCGCTGGGTGGGATTTTCCAGCAGCAAAACAAAGACAGCAATGATAGTGTACCCATTCTCGGCTCGCTCCCACTCGTCGGGAGCCTGTTTCGCCACGATGCTAAAAACCATCAGCGCCGCGAATTAGTGGTATTTATTACTCCGCGACTTATCCCTGTTCTATAGTGTTTTCTTTCGCCATAGTGGAGTTTTTCTTTGAAACGGTGCCCAGGTGTTTGACGGCAGAGAGGAATTAGCTTACAAGGTGTACCGTTTCGAGAGGCTGGATGCTCAAGACTTGTGACAGATAACCCTGATTTATGCATTTTCTTCTTCATAAGAACGCTGGGGAATATAATCGGTTGCCAAACCACCTTGAGTATTGAGATAATTTTCAGTCTGACTCTCGCACTATCGCTTATGAGGTTTCAGTTCATGTCCCGCTGCACCTGGTTTTAACAGGGCGGGTTTATCATCAACGAATTGTCTTAGTAGTACCGAAAAAATGGCAGAGAAACGCAATATCTTTCTGGTTGGGCCTATGGGTGCCGGCAAAAGCACTATTGGGCGTCAGTTAGCTCAGCAACTCAATATGGAATTTTTCGATTCTGATCAAGAGATTGAGAAACGTACTGGAGCTGATGTGGGCTGGGTATTCGACGTTGAAGGCGAAGACGGCTTCCGCGATCGCGAAGAAAAAATCATCAACGAACTCACTGAAAAGCAGGGCATTGTGCTGGCAACTGGCGGCGGCTCTGTGAAGTCTCGTGAGACCCGTAACCGTCTCTCCGCCCGTGGAGTTGTGGTGTATCTTGAAACCACAATCGAAAAACAGCTTGCTCGTACACAGCGCGATAAAAAGCGCCCACTGCTGCAAGTTGAGACTCCACCGCGTGAAGTTCTTGAAGCATTAGCTCAAGAGCGCAATCCTCTTTACGAAGAGATTGCTGATGTGACGATTCGCACTGACGACCAAAGCGCCAAAGTGGTTGCCAACCAGATTATTCATATGTTGGAAAGCAACTGATTCTGGCTTAATCGAAAAAAACGCCTGCGGGCTAAGCAACATCAAGGTGGACTTCGCGTTATGGAGAGGTTAACAGTCACTCTCGGGGAACGTAGTTACCCTATCACCATTGCTGCTGGGTTATTTAGTGACTCGGCATCTTTTGGGCCGCTGAAAGCTGGCGACCAAACGATGCTGGTGACCAATGAAACCCTGGCGCCGCTCTACCTGGATAAGGTGCGTGGCGTGCTTGAGCAAGCGGGCGTTAAAGTCGATTCCGTCATCCTTCCGGATGGCGAACAATTTAAAAGCCTCGCAGTATTAGATACTGTCTTTACCGCGTTGCTTGAAAAGCCACACGGTCGTGATACGACACTCATCGCCCTTGGTGGCGGTGTCGTCGGTGACCTGACTGGCTTTGCTGCGGCGAGCTATCAACGTGGCGTGCGTTTTATTCAAGTCCCAACCACCTTGCTTTCGCAAGTGGACTCTTCAGTTGGCGGAAAAACAGCCGTTAACCACCCCCTCGGTAAAAATATGATTGGTGCGTTCTACCAGCCAGCTTCGGTTGTGGTGGATCTCGACTGTCTGAAAACTTTACCGCCGCGGGAGTTAGCCTCTGGCCTGGCTGAAGTGATTAAATACGGCATTATTCTCGACGGTGAATTCTTCGATTGGCTTGAAGAAAACCTGGACGCATTGCTGGCGCTTGATGGCAAAGCGATGTCCTGGTGTATTCGTCGTTGTTGTGAGCTGAAAGCCGAAGTTGTTGCCGCTGACGAGCGCGAAAGCGGCTTACGTGCTTTACTGAATCTGGGCCACACCTTTGGTCACGCTATAGAAGCTGAAATGGGCTATGGCAACTGGCTGCACGGTGAAGCTGTTGCTGCAGGTATGGTGATGGCGGCTCGTACAGCACAGCGTCTTGGGAATTTCAGTGAGGCCGATGTGCGCAGAATCATCAAACTGCTACAACGTGCCGGGCTGCCAGTGACCGGGCCGAAAGAAATGCTTGCCGCCGCGTATATGCCCCACATGATGCGTGACAAGAAAGTTTTAGCTGGTGAGCTGCGCTTGGTGCTGCCACTGGCAATCGGGAAGAGTGAAATGCGTGGCGGAGTGCCACACGATGTCGTTTTGTCCGCCATTGCTGATTGTCAGCAGGCTTAATTATTAGAAATTTCGGTCGCTTGTAGTCAGGCGATTTTTAACTTCGGGTGATGTGCTGAGTTCGAATTGCTGGCATAAGCCTTTGAGTGGGGTGTTAAATGGATGAGTTTAAACCGGAAGACGAACTGAAACCTGATCCCAGCGATCGCCGTTCAGGCCGTAACCGTAAAGCTGATGAGCGCGACAGTGAGCCACATTTCAATGTCGATGATGTTGAGTTAGACGCCGACGAGCCTCGTCCTGCGCGTTCCCGCCGTACTCGTGATGAAGAAGAGTATGAAAACGATGACGAGATGCAAGTTGATGCAGAAGAACGTCGTCCGGCGCGTGCCCGCAAAAAATCCGCTAAACCGAAAGTTCCGGTATCCCGTCAGCACCTGATGATGGGCATTGGTATTCTCGTTCTGTTGCTGCTCATCATTGGGATTGGTTCGGCGCTGAAAGCCCCATCTTCTGATACGGAAACTGTGAATAAGAATCCGTCTGCCGAGAAAAACATTGATCTGTCTGGTTCTACTAGCGATCAGGCTAATGGTACTCAACCTCAGCCAGGTTCGACATCTGCGGCTAACCAGACAGAAAATGCAGGAAACCCACAAGAAGTGACTCTTCCTGCCATTTCGTCAACCCCGACTGACGCACAAACTCAGCCTGCACCTCAGGGCCAGCAGCGTGTTGAAGTTCCGGGTGATCTGAATAACGCCCTGACTCAACAATCCGGCCAGATTGATAATGTGGTGAGCAATTCAACGTTGCCAACCGCACCGGCTACAGTTGCCGCAGTTGCAGGTAGTAATGGCGCAACGACAGCACCACGCCCGGTCGCGAAATCAGAGCCTGCGAAGCCAGCAGCACCACGCCAGGAACGTAAAACTGCAGTGATTGAGCCGCACAAAACTCAGCCTGCTAAGCAACAGACTGTGGCGAAAACGCCAGTAGCGGAACCAAAACCGGTAACGACTGCGAAACGTAGCGAGCCAGCTCCAGTTCCAGCACCAACTGCGACTACATCTGTGAAAGTCCCTGTGACCGAAGTTGCACCGAAAGCGACGACTACGACCACTGCTACCGCAGCCACTCCAGCTCCGAAAGCAACAGCCGCTGCGCCAGTGACAGCAGCAACAGGTGCTGTTGCGGGTGATGCGGGCGCAATCAAAGGCGCTCCTGGTAGCAATTACACCTTACAACTCAGCTCCTCTTCTAACTCAGATAACTTGAATGCCTGGGCGAAGAAAGAGAAACTGCAACACTATATGGTCTACCAGACAGTTCGAAATGGTCAGCCATGGTATGTGTTGGTTAGCGGTATTTACGCCAGCAAAGATGAGGCAAAACGTGCCGTAGCAACATTGCCAGCTGATGTACAGGCTAAGAACCCGTGGGCAAAACCTATCCATCAGGTTCAGTCTGATCTGAAGTGATGAACAAGCGCAGCCGCTGTTGGAACCTTTCCACAGCAGGAAAAGGTGTAAATAGTTAGGCAGCATGAAAAAAAATCGCGCTTTTCTGAAATGGGCGGGGGGGAAATACCCCCTGCTCGAAGACATTAAAAAGTATCTGCCGAAAGGTGATTGTCTGATTGAGCCGTTTGTTGGTGCTGGCTCAGTCTTTCTGAATACTGATTACTCCCGTTATATCCTCGCAGATATTAATAGCGATCTGATTAACCTATATAACATCGTCAAAACACGTACGGATGAGTACGTTGAAGAGTCCAGAAAACTCTTCACTGCGGCACAAAACGACGAGCAAGCGTTCTATCTCAATCGAACTGAATTTAATCTGTGCAAAGATGAGTTCCGTCGTGCACTTCTGTTTTTATATCTGAACCGCCATTGTTACAACGGCCTTTGTCGTTATAACCTACGTGGTGAATTCAACGTCCCGTTCGGCCGCTACATCAAACCCTACTTCCCGGAAGAAGAGTTGTATCATTTTGCCGAGCGAGCACAAAACGCCACGTTCCTGTGCCAGTCGTATGATGTCAGCATGGCGAATGTCGCTGCGGGTTCTGTAGTCTATTGCGACCCGCCTTACGCGCCATTGTCTGCCACGGCTAATTTTACGGCGTATCACACCGATAGCTTTAATATGGTGCAGCAACAACATCTGGCGCAGTTAGCTGAAAACTTGCAAGAAGGTGGCATCCCGGTGCTGATTTCAAACCATGACACTGAGTTGACTCGGTTATGGTACAAGCAGGCGAAAATGCATAAGTTGCAGGTTCGGCGCAGCATCAGTCGGGATGGTGGAAAACGTAACAAGGTGGACGAACTGCTGGCGCTTTACAAAGTCGGTGCCTAAGCTGTTTCGCCCGCGGTCGTTTTTGATTTGCTATTGGAGAAGCGGATGAAACAGTTTTTGATTGCCCCATCAATCCTCTCAGCCGATTTTGCCCGCCTGGGTGAAGACACGGCTGCGGTACTGGCTGCTGGTGCGGATGTCGTCCATTTTGATGTTATGGATAACCATTACGTCCCAAATCTCACCATCGGCCCGATGGTGCTAAAAGCCCTGCGTGATTACGGTATTACCGCTCCTGTTGATGTGCATCTGATGGTGAAACCCGTTGACCGTATTATTCCGGACTTCGCCGCTGCCGGTGCCAATATCATCACCTTCCACCCGGAAGCGTCAGAGCATGTTGACCGTTCCCTGCAACTGATTAAAGAGCATGGCTGTAAAGCAGGCCTGGTGTTTAACCCGGCGACATCGCTCAGTTGGCTTGATCACGTTATGGATAAGCTGGATGTGATTTTGCTGATGTCCGTTAACCCCGGTTTCGGTGGGCAATCTTTCATTCCTCATACGCTGGAAAAATTACGTCAGGTGCGTGAACGCATTGATGCTTCCGGTTATGACATCCGCCTGGAAGTCGACGGTGGTGTAAAAGCGGACAACATCGCAGAAATTGCCGCAGCAGGTGCAGATATGTTTGTCGCCGGTTCTGCGATTTTCAACCAGCCGGATTACAAAGCGGTTATTGACCGTATGCGTAGTGAGTTGGCAAAGGTAACTCATGGATAAGTTAAATAAAATTCGCGGTATCGCCTTTGATTTAGACGGTACGCTGGTTGACACCGCATTGGGTTTGACGCAGGCAATGGACCAGGCGCTGTATGCGCTGGAGTTGCCAACAGCAGGTGAAGACAAAGTTGAAAAGTGGATCGGCAATGGTGCCGATGTGCTGGTTAAGCGTGCGCTGACCTGGGCGTTAAAAGGCGAAGAGCCACAAGACGACCAGTGCCGTATCGCGCGTAAACTGTTTGATGCTTTCTATGCACAAACTGCGGAAGAGGGCAGTTTCCTGTTCCCTGAAGTGGCTAACACTCTGGCGGCATTGGCCGAGAAAGGCCTGCCGATGGGCCTGGTCACTAACAAGCCGACTCCATTTGTGCTGCCGATGCTGGAAAGATTAGGCATCGCGCATTACTTCAAAATCATTATTGGTGGCGACGATGTGGAAAATAAAAAACCTCATCCCGAAGCGCTGCACAAAGTGATGGAGAAGTTGAACCTCAGTGCTGAAGAGCTGCTGTTTGTTGGTGATTCACGCAACGATATTCTCGCTGCACAGGCGGCTGGGTGCTGTTCCATTGGCCTGACTTATGGTTATAACTACGGTGAAGCCATCGAGTTGAGCAAACCCGATTTCGTGTACGACCATTTCAACGATTTATTGCCCGCATTAGGGCTCTCTAACAAAGAACATCAGGAATCAGAACATGAGTAAGCCCATCGTCTTTAGTGGCGCACAGCCATCAGGTGAATTGACCATTGGTAACTACATGGGTGCGCTGCGTCAGTGGGTCCATATGCAGGATGATTACCACTGCATTTACTGCATCGTTGACCAGCACGCGATTACCGCGCGTCAGGATGCGACACAACTACGCAGCCGTACTCTCGATACGTTGGCGTTGTACCTGGCTTGCGGTATTGACCCGGCGAAAAGTACAATTTTTGTACAGTCCCACGTGCCTGAACATGCACAACTGGGCTGGGTACTGAACTGCTACACCTATTTTGGTGAGCTAAGCCGCATGACTCAGTTCAAAGATAAATCTTCCCGCTATGCTGAAAACATTAACGCTGGCCTGTTTGATTATCCGGTGCTGATGGCCGCTGACATTCTGCTGTACCAGACTAACCTGGTGCCCGTCGGTGAAGACCAGAAACAGCACCTGGAACTGAGCCGCGATATCGCTGCACGTTTCAATGCGTTGTACGGTGATGTGTTCAAAGTACCAGAGCCGTTCATCCCGAAATCTGGCGCGCGCGTAATGTCTCTGCTTGAGCCGACCAAGAAAATGTCTAAATCAGACGATAACCGCAACAACGTTATTGGCCTGCTGGAAGACCCGAAATCTGTCGTGAAGAAAATCAAACGCGCGGTAACTGACTCTGACGAGCCACCTGTCGTGCGTTACGATACTGCCAACAAAGCGGGCGTATCCAACATGCTGGATATCCTGGCGGGTGTGACGGGTAAATCTATCCCTGAGCTTGAGCAGCAGTTTGAAGGCAAAATGTATGGGCACCTGAAAGGCGACGTGGCTGAGGCTGTTTCAGACATGTTGACCGAGTTGCAGGAGCGTTTTCATCGTTTCCGTAACGATGAAGCATTCTTGCAGCAAGTGATGAAAGACGGTGCCGAGAAAGCTCGTGCGCACGCCAGTGCCACGCTGAAAAAGGTCTATGAAGTTATTGGGTTTGTCGCACACCCATAATTTTTAACACAACCCTCATCCTAACCTTCTCCCTGAGGGAGAAGGGATTGATCGGTTTTCCCCTGTCCTGAGGGAGAAGGGATTGATCGGTTTTCTCCTGCCCTGCAGGAGAAGGGATTGATCGGTTTTCCCCTGTCCTGCAGGAGAAGGGATTGATCGGTTTTCCCCTGTCCTGTGGGAGAAGGGATTGATCGGTTTTCTCCCTCTCCTGCGGGAGAGGGCCGGGGTGAGGGCGTCCCTCCCCATAAATTCCCCAGCTAAATATCTTTTGTGATCATATTCTCTTTTTGCATCTTTCCCGTTTGCCATTTATATTCAATTTAATGAAGATATAACCATTCAATAAATTGAAGATTAAATATGAGCCGTAGCTTTATCAAAAAAGAAGGGGTTGCCCAGGCCAGTCTGGCGCGTTATTTGCTGGGCGAGAAAAGCGGTAACCGACTGAAAACCATTGATGAACTGGCGAGCGAATGTCGTTTTTCCGTCGGGCTGATTCAGGCGGCGTTAAAAACCCTTGAGAATGCCGGAGCGGTAAAAGTTGAGAGACGCGGGCGCAACGGCAGCTATCTGGTCAGCATGGATAACAAAGCCTTATTGGCTTTTGCTGATATAGGCAATGTCGTGTGTGCGATGCCGCTGCCTTACACCCGGCTTTATGAAGGTTTAGCCAGTGGCCTGAAAGCGCAGTTTGATGGCATCCCATTTTACTACGCGCATATGCGTGGCTCAGATGTTCGGGTGGAATGCTTGTTGAATGGCGTCTATGACCTTGCGGTTGTCTCAAGGCTTGCCGCGCAGAGCTATCTCGATAACAGCGATGTCTTTATGGCGCTGGAACTTGGGCCACACACTTACGTTGGCGAACACAAATTGATTTGCCGTACCGGTAATCAGCAAATTAGACGTGTCGGCCTCGACCCGCGTTCCGCCGATCAGCGCATTATGACGGACATTTATTTCGCGGGTCAGCCGGTTGAGATCCTCGATGTGCCTTACCACGAGAGCCTTAATCGTATCGCCAAAGGCGAAATTGATGCGGTTATCTGGAACGTGGGTAGTGAGGCGGATCTTGAGTTACTCGGCCTGCAAGCGCAGCCCCTTAAAGGCGACTCGCGTTTTTTGCAGGCTTCCGAGGCCGTGGTGCTGACTCGCGCCGATGATGCGCCAATTAATCAATTGCTGCGCACAGTGGTGAACAAAAATGAGCTGCTTGCTCACCAACAAAGAGTGCTGCTGGGTGAGCAGGAGCCAAGCTATTAGAACTTCATCAAAGGGTAAATCAGGATGGAAGAACGGCTAAACCTGCTGTGTGATGCGGGCGTTATCGACAGAGATATTTGCGACGGCATGATTGCTGTCGTTGAGAAAATGGAAACGGTGTGGGCCATTCCCATGCGTAATGAACAAGGGGAAATGGCGATCACCCATATGGCAAACGCGCTGATGCGCAGCCGTCGGGGTGAAGAAATCGGCCCACTTGATGAAGACCTGCTGGAAGAAATTGTCACTTCTCAGGCTTATGCCGAACTGCTGCCGATTCACCAGGCGATGCTGGCTCCCTTTGATGTGAATATTCACCCGAATGAAGAAGGCTATCTGCTCGCGAACCTGTTTAGTTTGTGGATGGTTAGCAAAGGCTAAGAATTTTTTTGTCAGCCGTCTGCTTTAACTTAAATATTCAAAAAAATGATTATTTAAGTTTTTTTGCAGCATGGAGTCGAGAGGCAAGGGCATGTTTATTGAAGCACTCAAGGCACAAAACCCAGCACTGATTGGGGCCGCACTGAAGTTATGGCAGCAGGGAGAGATATTGCCAGATACCTGCGTCATTGATGTTGATAAGGTTTTGGAAAATGGACGCCGCCTGCTTGAAACAGCAGAGCGTCATGGCATCACGCTGTATCTGATGACCAAGCAACTGGGGCGTAATCCGTGGCTGGCGAAGCGTCTGATTGAGCTGGGTTTTCACGGTACCGTTGCGGTGGATTTCAAAGAAGCCCGCACGCTGCGCAATGCAGAAGTACCGGTTTCCCATGTCGGACATTTAGTTCAGCTACCAAAAAGTCTGGTAACGGAAAACGTCACCGTTTCACCTGAAATGATCACCGTTTTCTCGCTGGATAAAGCCGAGGAAATCTCTGTTGCAGCGCAACGTCTTGGGCATATCCAGCCCATCATGTTGAAAGTGTTCGATGAACAAGACCACCTGTATTCAGGCCAGGAAGCCGGGTTCCCGTTGTCAGCACTGGATAACGTGGTTGCCGCTCTCAAGAACATGCCGGGCGTGAAAATCGCCGGGCTGACCCACTTCCCCTGCCTGCTCTGGGATGAAGAATTACAGCAAACGCTGCCCACGCCCAATCTGCATACGCTATTGCAGGCGCGCGATATGCTTCGTGCGCAGGGCATAGACGTGGCACAGCTCAACGCGCCATCGGCTTCAAGTTGCAGCACTTTACCGTTGCTGGCTGAATATGGTGTGACCCATGCCGAACCGGGTCATGCTCTAACCGGAACGATTCCTGCTAACCAGCATGGCGACCAGCCAGAACACATCGCCATGCTCTATCTCACCGAAATCTCACACCAGTTTCAGGGCAACAGCTATTGCTTCGGCGGCGGTTATTACCGCCGTGGTCATGCGCAAAACGCGCTGGTTTTCCCTGTTCTGGACGGTGAAGCTTTATCAGCAAAATTGCTACCGATGGACGACAGCAGCATTGATTACCACATCGGGTTGGCGGGCGAGTTCCCGGTCAGCACGCCAGTGGTGATGTGTTTCCGTACTCAGGTTTTTGTCACGCGCAGCGATGTGGCACTGGTGTCCGGAATCAGCCGCGGAGAACCTGTACTCGAAGCTTTGTATGACAGCCTTGGTAACCCCATTTGCGGAGGTTCGCGTGAGTAAGTTTGTGGTGGTGGTGATTGATAGTTTTGGCGTCGGCGCGATGGACGATGTGCCGCAAGTCAGGCCGGAGGATATCGGTGCAAATACCTGCGGGCATATTTTGCAGCATTTCCCACAATTACGTTTACCGGTGCTGGAACAGCTTGGCTTGATCAACGCGCTGGGTTTTACCACCGGAGCCATGCGCCCTTCAGCGAATGCAGTTTACGGAACAGCCGCGCTGCAACATGAAGGTGGCGATACTTTTATGGGGCACCAGGAAATTCTCGGTACCCGCCCACAAGCGCCGTTGCGTATGCCTTTCTCTGAAGTGATTGATGAAGTAGAGCGTGCACTGATTGCCGATTGTTGGCAGGTCGAGCGGGTGGGCAGTGGGCTGCAATATTTGTGGGTCAATCAGGCGGTGGCGATTGGCGACAACCTTGAAGCTGACCTCGGCCAGGTGTTTAACATCAGCGCCAATCTGAATGCGATCTCTTTCGAGGAAGTACGCAATATCGGCGAAATTGTCCGCCGTTGCGTGCAGGTTGGGCGCGTGATTGCGTTTGGCGGCCTGCTGGAAAGCAGTTCGCAACTCCAGAACGCCGCCGAGGAAAAACAGGGCAAATACATTGGCATTAACGCGCCGCGATCCGGGGTGTATCAGCACGGTTTTCAGGTGGTTCATATGGGGTTCGGGGTGAATGCCAGCGTACAGGTGCCACAAAAACTGCATGAGTCCGCTATCAAAACAGTACTGGTGGGGAAAGTGGCCGACATCGCCATCAATCCGCACGGTGTCAGCTACCAGAACCTCGTTGATACCCAGCAAATCATGGACATCACGCTTGCTGAAGTCCAAAAGCCCGGTGACGTTTTTATCTGCACCAACATTCAGGAAACCGACCTCGCCGGGCACGCTCAGGATGTCGCACGTTACGCCGAGCGTTTGCAGGTGGTGGATAAAAATCTCGGCAAGTTAATGGACGTGATGCAGCCCAGTGATTACCTGGTGGTCATGGCCGATCACGGCAACGACCCGACCATCGGCCACAGCAAACATACCCGTGAAAATGTGCCGCTACTCGTCTGGCAGCGGGGGATCACCGGCGCAAATCTTGGCCGCAGAACAACACTGTCTGATGTGGGTGCTACCGTTTGCGATTTCTTCAACGCAAATGTGCCACAAAACGGCACTTCATTCTTGTCACAACTGCACACCACGAACACCGGAGGCAACCATGGCTGAACAGCAACGAATTGATGCGTCGGGCTACACCTACGCGCATGAACATCTGCATATCGACTTGTCGTCATTCAAAAACAACATCGATTGCCGCCTGGATCAATACGACCTGATTTGTGCGGAAATGAAAACGCTGTACGCGCTGGGCGTGCGCAACATCATCGAAATGACCAACCGCTACATGGGGCGTAACCCTCAGTTTATGTTGGATATCATGCGTGATAGCGGAATGAACGTCGTCGCGTGTACCGGTTATTACCAGCATGACTTTTTCCCGGCTCACGTCGCCACAACTCCCGTTGAAAAACTGGCGCAGGAGATGATCGACGAAATTGAACAAGGTATTGATGGCACCGAATTAAAGGCCGGGATCATTGCTGAAATTGGTTCGAGCGTGGATGTGATAACCCCTGATGAAGCCAAAGTTTTTGCTGCTGCGGCTTTAGCGCACCGTGAAACTGGGTGTGCGATTTCAACTCACACCTCTTTTAGCACTATGGGGCTGGAACAACTGACGCTGCTGAAAAGCCACGGTGTGGATTTATCTCGCGTTGTTGTGGGCCACTGCGACCTGAAAGATAACCTCGACAACATTCTGCGCATGATTGAGCAGGGCGCGTATGTGCAGTTCGATACCATCGGGAAAAACAACTATTACCCGGATGAGAAACGCGTGGCGATGCTGCAAGAAATTGCCAGCCGCGGGCTGCTCGACCACGTCATGCTTTCCATGGATATTACCCGTCGTTCACATCTGAAGGCGAACGGTGGGCTTGGTTTTGATTATTTGCTGACAACGTTCGTGCCTCTTTTGCTCGAGGCAGGCTTCTCTCAGGCCGACGTTGATTTGATGTTACGTGACAACCCCTCTGTCTTCTTTAAATAAGGATTTCCCATGAAAAAGATCGGTGTTGCTGGCTTACAGCGTGAACTTATTAAAAAAACCATCGAAACGTCTGCACCTGACTGCTTTGAAGTGTTTATTTACAACGATATGGAAGCTGCCATGAAAGTGAAATCCGGGCAGCTTGATTACTACATTGGTGCCTGTAATACCGGCGCTGGGGCAGCACTTTCCATTGCCATCGCGGTGATTGGTTACAACAAAAGCTGCACCATCGCCAAGCCTGGCATTAAGGCAAAAGAAGAACAGGTGGCCAAAATGGTGGCGGATGGGAAAGTTGCTTTTGGTCTGTCGGTTGAGCATATCGAGCATGCCATTCCGATGCTTATCGCCCATTTAAAATAAAGGCCGCGCTATGGATTTCTACATTCAAATAATCGTGGTGGCCTGCCTGACCGGGATGACGGCCTTGCTGGCGCATAAGTCAGCAGCCGTGTTCCACGACGGCATTCGCCCCATTTTGCCGCAGCTTATCGAAGGTAATATGAATCGCCGCGAGGCGGGCAGTATCGCTTTCGGTCTGAGCATTGGTTTCGTGGCGTCGGTGGGTATTTCGTTTACGCTGAAAACTGGGTTGCTTAATGCATGGTTGTTATTCCTGCCGACAGATATCCTCGGAGTCTTAGCGGCAAATAGTTTGTTGGCGTTTGGGTTGGGCGCAGTCTGGGGAATTTTGATCCTGACTTGCTTGATCCCGGTAAACCATTTGCTGACGGCACTGCCAGTGGATGTGTTGGGTTCGTTGGGTGAGTTGAGCTCGCCAGTGGTTTCTGCATTTGCGCTGTTCCCTCTGGTGGCAATTTTCTATCAATTTGGCTGGAAGAGCAGTCTGCTCGCAGCCTTTGTGGTGTTAATGACGCGCGTTTTGATCGTGCGTTTCTTCCCGCACCTCAATCCTGAATCTATCGAAATCTTCGTCGGCATGGTGATGCTGCTGGGGATTGCGATTACTCAGGATCACCGTACCCGTGATGAGCGAGAACATGATACCGAGGGGGTATCGGTCTTTGAGGAGCGAACATCGCGCATTATCAAGCACCTACCGTATATCGCGGTTGTTGGTGGGTTGATTGCGGTCGTCGCCAGCATGAAGATTTTTGCCGGTTCTGAAGTGTCGATCTTTACGCTGGAGAAGGCTTATTCCGCAGGCATCACGCCTGAGCAGTCACAAACCCTGGTGCATCAGGCCGCACTTGCGGAGTTTATGCGTGGGCTGGGATTTGTTCCACTGATTGCCACCACGGCGCTGGCGACGGGTGTGTACGCCGTTGCTGGTTTCACCTTTGTTTATGCCGCCGGATACTTGATTTCTAACCCGCTGTTAGCGTTTGCGGTGGGTGCGGTGGTGATTTCCGTTGAAGTATTACTGCTACGTTCCATCGGCAAATGGCTCGGGCGTTATCCATCGGTGCGTAACGCATCGGATAACATCCGTAACTCGATGAATATGTTGATGGAAATGGCGCTGCTGGTTGGCTCTATCTTTGCGGCTATCAAAATGGCGGGCTATACCGGTTTTTCTATTGCGGCGGCGATTTACTTCCTCAACGAATCGCTGGGTCGGCCGGTTCAGAAAATGGCCTCTCCGGTTGTCGCGGTGTTGATAACCGGCATCATTCTGAACATTCTTTACTACTGTGGCCTGTTCGTTCCGGCCTGATCCCTTATCAATGCCTGCCGTAATGGTCTGCGGCAGGCTTCACGGAGTGAATAAAGTGAAAACCTGGCCGTTGCAAAGCCTGACGATGGAGCAGGCGCAGAGTAAGCAATTTCAACTGGTGGATATTATTTGCCGCCATTTTCCCAGCGCTGATTTCCTCAATGCCGGGGATTTCGGCTTAGTCCCCGGTCTGAATCAGCCACAAATGACGCGGCGTGTGGAGTCAGTTCTGGCGGATTTCTTTGGCGCACCGGCTGCGGCACTGGTGCAAGGTGCGGGAACCGGGGCGATTCGTAGCGGGTTAGCGGCACTTCTTAACGCGGGGGATAGCTTGCTTGTTCACGATGCCCCTCTTTACCCCACCACGGCAGTCATCGCTGAACAGATGGGGTTAACGCTAATTCGTGCCGATTTTAATCAACTTGATGAAGTCAAAAAAGCCATTGAATTGCACCGCCCGCAGGCCGCGTTGATTCAGCATACCCGGCAGAAAATGGATGATTCATATCTGTTGGGTGAGGTGATTGATTGTTTTAATCAGCATGGTTTACCGTCGTTGACTGATGACAACTACGCGGTGATGAAAGTCGAAAAGATTGGTTGTGAATGTGGGTCCACACTTTCAACATTCTCGTGTTTTAAACTCTTCGGCCCACCGGGAATTGGCGTGGTGGTGGGTGAAGAAAAGACAGTAAATGCGGTGCGAAAAAGTATGTATTCCGGTGGCAGCCAGGTGCAGGGTTTCCAGGCGATGGAAGCGTTGCGCGGATTAGTGTTTGCGCCAGTGATGCACGCGGTGCAGGCGCAGGTAAACGATAAACTGGTTGAAGCGCTCAATACCGAAGCGGTGCCGCAAGTGAAGCATGCATTTATCGCAAATGCGCAATCCAAAGTGCTGTTAGTGGAGTTTCATCAGCCGATTGCCGAGCAAGTATTGGCGGCGGCACAGAAGCTGGGCGCGTTGCCTTATCCTGTGGGGGCAGAGTCGAAATATGAAATCCCGCCGCTTTTTTATCGGCTGTCCGGGACTTTCCGCCAGTCTGACCCAACGCTTGAGCAACGTATGATCCGTATAAATCCTAATCGTAGTGGGGCGCAGACGGTATTGCGAATATTAAAAGAAAGTTGTGAAGGGTTATAAATTAAAATGCCCTCACTGGGAGGGCGTATTAAAAATTTGTGGCTATTATTATTTCTGTGGAGTTGCTGGGCCACAACCACCAATAATTTTAGAAATAGAAATGGCTGGGTGCAGTAAATAATCATAACCGCAAGATTTGTCTTTGTTCTCAATATGACCAGTACAGCCAGACAACAGAGCCAGGACAGCCAGTGCAGATGCAGCTTTTACGAACTTGTTCATTGATATTCCCTATCATTTACTTGGATGTAATGAGGCACTTCAAAAAGGCAATTAAGTATAGGGGCTGCTTGCTATATCACTAAGTCTGAAACCAGACGCATGGTTACATGAAATAAATATTGCCTATAATGATTGGCAAAATAATTAATAACTTATAAATAAAAAGGCTTGCCGGAATAATCTGACAAGCCTTTTTTTTATCTTAAATTAGAATTAGTGATTCGAGAACCAATTCAACCTATCGCGCAATGCCACCACGCGACCGACAATAATCAGCGCCGGGCTTGCAACCTGTGTCGATAATTCACCGAGTTCGCGTAATACGCCACTGACTACACGTTGGTTAACCGCTGTGCCGTTTTCAACCAGCGCGACCGGCATATCCGCAGTCATGCCGTGTTCAATCAGCTTTTCCTGAATCGCAGGAGCCTGGTTTAAACCCATGTAAAAGACCAGCGTCTGTTTTTCTGCCGCCAGGTTTTCCCAGTCTAATTCACCGCCGGTTTTCAGGTGGCCGGTCACCAGGCGCACACTTTGCGCGTAATCGCGGTGGGTTAATGGAATGCCTGAATAAGCTGAACAGCCGGATGCCGCAGTAATGCCCGGCACCACGGAGAACGGGATACCGCCGTCGCACAAGGTTTCTAGCTCTTCACCGCCGCGACCAAAGATAAACGGATCGCCACCTTTCAGACGGACAACGCGTTTGCCACTTTGCGCTTCACGCAGCAGGATTTGGTTAATCTCTTCTTGCGGGACGCAGTGATAACCCGCGCGTTTACCCACGAAAACGCGGTCGGCATCACGGCGCACCAGATTCATGATGTCATCAGAAACCAGGCGGTCATAAACCACCACATCGGCTTGTTGAATTTGCTGTAGCCCTTTGAGCGTCAGTAATCCGGCATCGCCTGGACCTGCACCCACCAACACGACTTCACCACGGTGATCGAGCGGTGTAGCAAACATAGACTCGGTTTCTTTATCGATGGCTTGCTGGTCTTCGTTCGCCAGATATTGCGCCAGACGGTCATTAGTGAAGAACTTTTCCCAGAAGCGACGGCGTTCTGCCATGGCCTTGAAATTTGTTTTTACTCGCCCGCGCAACGTACCGGCATAAGAGGCAATTTTCCCCAAATGCAGTGGCAGAATGGCTTCGAGTTTTTCACGTAACAGGCGGGCAAGAACGGGAGAGGTACCACCGGAAGAGACAGCCACCATCAGCGGCGAACGGTCAATAATCGAAGGCATGATGAAACTGGCTTGTTTAGGGGCATCGACCACGTTGCAGAAAATGCG